>Ga0080064_1000072_pt1 | contig 296586 bp, 262 predicted proteins | sample Subgrocontami54m_FD_69260 | JGI IMG/M metagenome (GOLD analysis project Ga0080064, IMG submission 69260) | Subsurface groundwater microbial communities from S. Glens Falls, New York, USA - GMW46 contaminated, 5.4 m (SPADES assembly) (version 2) ...
AACATCTCAAAGGATTCCGTCAGAAGATTCGTCATTTCAGAAGCACCGTGTCGTATCACCAGTTGCTGGGGTTATCAAAAATCTCAACGCGTCGATTTAAATGAAATTTGCAGAACTCAAGTAATAAGTGAAATATTCCTCCCCCCTTGCGGGGGAGGAGAGGTGGGGGGTAAAATTCCTTTTTCACCCTCCCCTCACCCCTCCCATCAAGGGAGGGGAAATGAATTACACAGGAGGGGTTATGACCTTTGGAGAACGACTGCTTTGGGCTTCAGCCATTGTGCTGGTGGATATGGTGATTTTTGTCCTTCCTTTGACCGCTATTTTTGCCGCCTACCTTATTCTGGTTCGGCCGCCCTGGTTTCGGGATTAAGTTCTTGGTTTGTATTCAGAATAGCGGGCTTAACTATATATAAATAAATAGGTTAAAATACTATTTCCCAGCCCGGTGAAGGACTTCGTAATTCTATCTAACCTATGATATACTTATATGTTGTGATGATTGTCCAAAGTTATTTGGGGCTATTTTTTTGTCCCAATGCTTAGGACTTTTATAACTTTTTTAAAATTTAAAAAATAGATGGAGAAACTACTCATAACCCCATGAAGTGGAATCGATTCTGGCGCAGCGCCATCAGCCTCCTTAATCTGGTCTGCTTTGTCTCGGTTTCAGTAGCCGGAGCCAATCCCCCTCTACGATCCGGCGAGGTTCCCATCAAATATCTTGAGCCGGGTCTTGAAACGCTTCAATTCCCGGAAGAATTTGGAAAAATCGAGGAGAAATTCAACGGAACCGGGAAAGACCTGGTGATCCTCGTTCAGGATGCCCACTGCAACTTTGACGCCCAAACCAATATTCGAAAAGTCATTGGGGCCTTGCAGAACACCTACGGCTTAAAACTTGTGGCCCTGGAAGGCGGGGCAGGCGAGCTGGACCTTCTTCCGCTTAAGGCGTTTCCCGACGCGGCAGTTAAAGAAAAAGTCCTCATGGAATACGCATCCCGGGGCGAGATCTCGGGAGCTGAAATGGCGGCGGTTTTAAACCCGGCCGACAGCGTGTACTTTGCCATTGAAGACCGCGCCATTTATCAGGAAAACCGCAAGGCCTTTCTGGAGGTGGATCGGAACAAGGACTCTCAGCAAAAGACCCTGGATGAGCTCCGCAGAAATTTGGACCGCATCCGGGACAGTTTGTGGCCCCCTGAACTCAAGGAGCTTGATAACAAGTTTCAGAGCCATGACCGGCAGGGGGACGACCTCCTGGATTATGTCCGCTATTTGCATGACAAAGCAAAAGCCATGGGAGTTAGTTCAGAACCGTATCCCTCGGTTTCAAATCTTATCCGGCAGTTTGAATTGGAAAAGGAGTTTGACAGGGATGGCCCGGGCAGCATGTCCCAGCTGGCCCTTGATTTTATCCATGATGCCAAAGATAAAATTGCGCCTCTGGTTGAAGGGGATCAAAAGGCCGAGTTTGGAAGCAAGGCGCAGGCCTATCAGATTGGAAATATTTCTCGGCTGGAATTTGTGAAATATCTTGTCCGTCTCGCGGATGAACTTGGTCTCAAACTTGAGAATCAGGATTCCCTCCGAAAAACCCTCCGCGGGTTGTCCGAGCTTTCCGAAGCGCAAGCGCCGCAATTTTTTGAAGAGCTTGAGGATTGGACTCAGGCCCTCAAAGAAAAACTTTTCAGAAATGAAGACGAAAGGATACTTGATAAGCTCTACCGAAATTTGCGCATTCTGGAAAGATTGTCCCACCTTGAAGCCACGCGAAAAGAGGTTGCCCATTATCGCAGCCACAAGCCCGAATTTACGCCCGCTTTTTCCCGGGACTTTCTCAAAAAATTCGGGGAAGCGGCGGAGGATTTTAATTTTTCAGCCGAGGAGCGATTTTATGAGCTTGCGCTCGCCCGGGATGAAGTGCTTTTTAAAAACCTGCGGCGCGTGATGGGCGAGAAAAAAATATCCTTTGCCGTGGCCGTGGCCGGAGGATTTCACACCGAAGGATTAAAACAACATCTCCAGCGGGAAGGGATTTCTTATGCCGTGGTGTCGCCCCGCATCCGTGATGCCGGAGATGAGGAAAATTACCGCCGCGTCATGCGCGGTGAAATCTCTTACCGCGACACGGCGCGGCTCAAAAAAGAAATGCGTTATGAAATTGACCGGAGCGACCCCCGGCTTGTGGTCGAGCATCTCAAACAATGGCGTACGGCCATTATCAATGAGGCGCTCCGCAAGGGGAAAATGGCGGTGGCGGGAGAATACACGCGTTATGTGGATGCGCTTTTCGAAACCTTGGCCGCAAAAACTTCCGGCTCGGCCGTGGCCCCCGAAGTTGCCGTGGCCCCTGAAATCCGTGGCCCGCTTATCAATGCCGTCGGCATTCATTTTGTGCTTGAGCTTGCAAGATCAAAATCCCTGCAAGACCCCAGCGGTGAGAAAAGCGTGGGAATTTTAGTCGGCGAAATTACGGCCCGGTTCAAAGCGCTGGTCGGTCCGGAAGTTGAAGTGGCCAAACCCACGGTTGAAAAAATCCGGAACGCCGTTCGGGAGGATCTTGCCCGGTTGCAGGTCAATCTCCCTAGCCTCAATGCGCGCTACCAGCAAAAAGGAGAAGTTACGCCGGAGCAGTTTAAAGCCGCCTTGTGGGGCAATGCCCAGGAATTAGGCGTACTTCAAAAATTAGTTGAACAACCAAAGACGCTGCCGGAAGCTGCCGCCGATGACCAAGACTTGATCACGCGGCTTGCAGCCAAAAAGCGGGATGATCTCTCCATGGCCATGACCGAATACGCCGAAAGAGTCCTCGGCATTAAAGACGCGCAAGTTTTGGCTGAATTCGACGGATTATTCAAAGCCGCCAAAGTTGATTCTGATGAAAAACGCCTCGCCATTCTCCGCCAAGCCCTTCAACTCAAGCAAAGCGGCAAATCCGTACTTCCTCTATCTGTCAAAGGGCTAGGCGCGAAAGCGTCAGACCAGCCGCTTTTGTTGGCCGCGTCGCTGGGGGGAGAAGGAACCTCCTTGCAACAGTCGTCTTTTTCCGCTGCCACGGAGAATTATTTCCGATTCAAGCGGGACAGAGTGGCGCCGCAGCAGAATTTTCTATTTGACGGCCGGAAACTGGATGAGGATGAAGAGCGGCAGCGCGCGCTGCAATTTCAAAATGCGCTGGAGCAACTGACTCCGGAGGTGCAAGCCCAAATAGCCGCCGGAAACAATCTTGTCATGGGAACTGGAAATCACGGACAGGAATTGACGATGCTTACCGCTTCTTTTCCAAAAATGGCATCGCTTACCGGTACTGACATTAGCCAAAGTAATCTGAGTCAGCTTGGCAATCAGGCCGCTCAAGCCGACGGCCATTTTAAGATGGGAGAAGTCCCTCTTACGCTTTTGCATTCCGGTATCACGCAGCCCACGCCGGCTTTGACGCAAAGAAAATATCAAGCCATTTATGCCGGGCTTATTTTTAGGACGGATATCCTGGACGAAGAAGAATGGGCGCCGGCGTTGCAGAATCTCAAAAACCTACTGGCAGACAACGGAGTGGTTTTTGTCCGTAGCTCAAGCCCTGATGATGCCAGACGGTTTGAATCGGCCGGTTTCATCGTTCGTCATGTGGACAAGTCCCCTTCACAAGGCCTGTTTCTTGCCGCGCTTTCTGGAAATGTTTTTGGCGCATCGCTGGGAACTGAAATCTTTGACATGTATCCGGTCCTTGAAAAACTGGCATCGCTGATAGGGCCTGACGCGGAAAATCCTGAAGATCGGTTGCTCAATCAGAAGGCAATCAACACGCTTAAGGATTTTTTAATCTATCAGGACCCGCACGGAACATTCAACCGTCCGGACAGCGCGCTGGATCTCCGGAATCTTGTGGAGGCCCTTTTCTCGCCGCACATTGACCCGCGCCTGGTCGATGCGTTCATGGCTTCGAAATCGACGGCGAGTCTATCCGAAGTCCTGCATTCCAGGAATTTCACCGGACAGCGAGGAGTGCTTCTGGGTTTTTATTTTGCCGACTGGCTCCGCAATGTCGCGGTTGATCTGGAGGACGGGGGGGTAAAATCCCGCTACCAAATCGAAGGAGTGGGTGTGAAAGTCGCGACGGATCACGTGACCACCCGCCCTGATGCCGTGGCATTTGATAAGGAAGAAGACCGGACCTATCTCGTCGAATTCAAAAGCTTGCAGAGCGTAGCGACGCATCAGGCCCTCAATGATATTCTGCGCCGCCAAGATATTGTGAGGCAGATGGACCGCTATATTGAAGTGCTGCTAACAGATCAGGATTCGGCCACGATTTATCCAGAGTCAATGTTTTCAACTTCTCCCGATGGGATGATTTTCGGCTTAAGCGACCGCTTGGTTGACGCGTCCCAACCGGAAACAGAGGAATGGACCATCAAAAATGAAATCAGAAACTGGTTTGACCGGCGGGTGGAAATCGTGCGGGGAAAACTCAAGGCTAAAAATATACCCGTCAAGGATAAATTCAAAAAAGAAAACAACAATCCTGAAATGGAAGTCCATTTTTTCCCGCAACCGGTCCTGCATGATCCGAGACGATTTCTTATGAGCCAGGAGCGGGCGGGGAAATTTGGCATCGATGAGGAAAAGTGGAGAAAGATAGCAAAAAAACTCCGGGAATTCGTAAGGACGGCTCCCCAGCTGCAAAGGGCGCCGGGCGTCCAGCCGGCAAGGCAGGCGGCACCTTTCCTAGAAGCCGGGCCTCGCATGACGCCGGAGGAAAGAATCAAGAAGGAAGCAGAGGATTGGGCGGATATTTTGAGAAAACCCTTTAAAACGGAGAGTATGGATGCCATTGCCCAAAAAACAGAAGACCAGCTAAAAGCAGATGTGGTACGTTTGAAAACCTTGCTCGCGGCCACGCGTTACGCAGGAGAAAGCAGGGATCTTGAAACCCGGCTTCCGATTCATGATTACATTCATAGAATGGAAGAAATGCTCTATGAAATCGTGAATGAAAAAGCCGAGGAATTGATGCGATGGTATTGGACGTCTCCTTCACGTGAAGATCCGCCTTCCGATCCGTTTTCTAAACGGGGCAAGCTCCGCCAGGAGCTTCAAAATATGTGGAACGCCCCTCTCGGGCATGACACTACCTGGTTGAGACTAACCCAGGATTGGCTGGTCAAGCATGGCGAAGAGAGTGCGGAAGGCGCGTCGCTCGGCAGCATGGAAATCGTCAATCCGGGGATACATCCTAAACCCAAGACAATTCTTTTTGATTTTCACGGGACCTTCGTTGATGTCGATGAGATTCAGGAAAAAGCCTTTGGCCACCTTTATCGCTGGATTATTCTTGGAAAAACGGACGAACCGGAAACAATTCCTCGCGAGGAGATTGAGCCCGGCATCGCTTTTGCGCGTGAGACAATGGCTATGGGCCGCCTCATTCGTGAACAAATTACCATGCTGATCGGAGATGCGCTGCAGACCTTTAATGAGAAAAATTTGAGGGATGTGCTTGAGAAACTCGCCGCGCAATATCAACTTTCAATCGATCCCAAAACAATTGATCTCGTGACGGGTTTCGGGAAAGTCTATGAGACTTATTTGCTGCACGAGATTGACCAGAATCCTCCCCCCTTAAAAGAGGGAGTGGTTGAATTTCTCGATCATTTGCATGATTCGGGGATTGAGCTTGCCATTGGTTCGGGCATGCTGCGAAGCGGGGTGGAGCAAATCATGGAGTATTTGGGAATCCGCCATTATTTTAAAGAAATACACGGAGCCGATGCTGCCGGTCCGAACCGTTATCCCAACGGAAAGAGTGACATGGTCAACGCCAGCCAGGCGGACATGGTTATCGGGGATAGCCCTGTTGACATGAAAGCCAAAGAGGGCAGGTCTGGCATGGGCGTGGCTGCCGTGGGGCTTCACAATCATAAAACCGAAGCTGAGGATGCATTGCGCGAGGCCGGGGCGGATTTTCTGATCCCTGATCTGAGCAAGTGGAAGGCTTATTTGGGAAGGCTTGGATTGCCGCCGGTGATTCCCGAAGAGATTTTGGATCGGGTTTATCTCAGAGCCCGGCAAGATGCCGCCCTCAAAAAGCAGCCCATCCCCGCCATGCAAAGTATTATTTCCGCTCTGCAGCAATTTAACATTACGGTGAGTGAGCAAGAATTATCCGATCATCTCAACCGGAAAAACGGTTACCTCGCGATCGATAGCAAAGGGGTTCAGCAAGGCAAGCCGGTCCCGTCAGATCAAGCAGAAATTATTCTTACCGGAACATCCGGCAGAGACGATGTTGTGGCCTTGGGAGAAGCGCGTCAGGCCGGCGCGGCGGCCCGCGTGCCGGATTTACCCATCGTGCATCCCGAAGATGCGCCGGATGTTCAACAAGCAAAAATCAAAGCCGAGCTTGGACGCTTTCAAAATATTTTTGGCGAACACTGGAAAAAGGAAATGGAGGATTCGGCTAAGAACGCGGCATTTCTAGACTCCGAGAATATCCTGATTGCCTATCAAAGCACCATTGCGCTCGTGATTGAGCAAGATGAAGAAGGAATCAATACGCAAGGCGAGTTGACCTCTGAAGAATGGCACGCGTTGGTGAATGAAACTGTGAATAAAATCCCGGAGGAGGTAGAAAAAGCGCGCCGGTTTTTTGAGCTTCGCGGACAACCCAAACAAGAGGTGAGACAGCGCCTGGCCAGCGAAATACGCGATTTGAACGAGGTTTACTGGAAAGTTGCTCTGGAGGGCTTGGACCCGGCGGCGCTCTCGCAAACAATCGGGCAGGCCGCGGGAAATCAATTCGAGGAATGGAAGCAATTGATGAATCAGCAGATTCCCCGGGAGATAGCCGAAAGGCACCACAGCGCAGCCTATTTGCTGGAAGTTTTTGCGGGCGATGAAAAGGCTAAACTGCCGGATCCGGCTTACCGTGATCCTCCGGCTTTATTGAAATATGTCCAGGATAATGTCAAGCGGACCATGATAGAGTTTCTGGAGCGGTCTGTGATTCCGGATCTTAGGCATCCTTTTGTACAACGGGAGGGCAATGCGTCGGAAATTGCCGAGGCTGAAAAACTCAAACTCATGACCGCTGTTTTTGCCACCTTCTTTGACTTTCCCTGGGGGATGGAACAAAAACGCTCCGGCGCACGAAATGAGGAAAGAAATATCACCGGAGGTTATAAAGCTCTCATGTTTGATCCGACAGTTCTTAACTCAAACTTGAAACAGATGACCCCGGAAAATGTAAGCGATCCGCAAAAGAAAATGGATGCCCACGGAATCATCGACAAGATCACGAGCGTGTTGGACCTTTTTATCGGCATGTACCGGCGCGAGTTGGATAAGAATCCGGATAGCCAGTTGGCCCGCGGCATTTTAGAAAAAGCGTCGGAGGCGAAGCTTTATTACGAGCAGAATGTGCGCCCAAAGTTAGAAACCGGTTCCTACCTGTTTGATTTCAATGATGGCGAAGAGACGAGAGAAAGAAAAAAGCGCACCGCCTTGGCCGGCTTTGAAAAATCGTTTGGCAGCGCCATTCTCCATATTGTGCAGGAAAAAATGGAAGCGCATCCGGAATACGGATTCAATTCGGCCGAATGGAAATACTTTCTCGATGAGGCCCTGAGCGAGGATGCTTCGAAAAAGGCGGCATCCAACGCCTTTTTCGAAGAGCAGTATGATGACCGGGCGTCTTTGCGGCAGGAAAAAAAGAATGAAGTGGCCCTGCGCGTAAAAGAGATGGCGGATCAAATGAGGGCTAAATTTCAAACCATGAAGAATTATGTGGAGGCTGGGATGCAGACCAGCGGACGAAATGCGGAAAGGCTTTTGGCGGAATTCATGGCCCAGGAATATCTGCAAGACCGTGAAACCGACGAGCTCTTCCACATGGCGATGGTTCTTTATTATTTCATTTATTGGAAAAATGGCAGGAGAACACGGGCACCGCCCGTGGTTTTATTCATCCCCGAACGCCACGGGATTTTCACATTCAATGACTGGAGCCAGTTGCAAAAACAGCACCCGAATATCCAAGCAACCGGGGAGCCCCAAGGAGGACCGACCTCTCACCATTCCATCGACGCCGCGCACAAAGGAATCCCGGCGGTCACCGGAGTCAAAGGACCCAAGCAATTTCGTCTCGGGGATGTCCCAGCGGGCGCCAAAGTCATGGTGGATGGAACCACGGGCACGATTTATGTGCATCCCAGCCTCGAGACCCGGGTGAGGCTCTATCAACTAAGGGATGAATTGAATTTGATGCGGCGATTTTTCAAAGAGCGGGCCCCGGAACACGTCCATATTTCCGGAGACCGCTCCTATTATTTCCGAATCCGCGACCGGCTGGTCACACAGCCACCCCTGGTTTGGCCTGCTTTGGTTTTTCAAACCCTCTTTAATGTTCTATACGGTTCACTGCGGGAACTTTTTCGCTGGCTGCTACCAAAGTTCCGGTTGAATTTCGTCAAGCCACACGGATTTTATAATCTCGGTGATATCGCCAATACCGATGAAATGGCGCCGTCTTCGAAAAAAGCGCTGCTTTCGGCCGCCGAAGAATCCGGAGTTTCGGGCGGCGGCCTTTTCCGTATTGAAAATATTTTTCTTGAGGAGACGCGTGAAGGTATTCAGCGCAATCTTGAACGAATGGCGAAGGCTTTTCAGGCGGTGATGGACAGCCGCTTCCTTGCGGGCCGTCCCGAAGGGGCTCTCAAGGGCCGCATGAGCTTCCGGCTTTTTGACCTTCAGCGCGACAAAATTCCGGAAATCCTTCTCGATACTATCAAAGAAAAAAAGAAAAGGGATTCGTTTATTGAAGAAAATCCCGGCGCCGCCTTTTATTTGTATCGGGATGATGCGGGCGGCCGTCCATTTTGGGATTTTGGCGTCATGCAAATCAAGGCGCTTCTTCTCGCCAACCGCGAATCAGAAAATCGCGGCAAAATGAATATCATGTTTCCCCGGGTTGACAATGAAGACCAGGCGCGCGAAATTTGGCAGATGATCAGGCAGGCACAGCGTGAAATTGGAATGTCCGAAGCGGCATTTAAGGCGAACATTAAAATCGGATTCATGATCGAAAGCACCGAAGCCATTCGGAATGCGACGATTTTGATGAAGCTTTGCGACTTTGTCAGCGTGGGCACCAATGACCTTACGGAATCTATCCTCAAAGATAAATTCACGGCCGAATATCTTCTGGCACATCCTCTCTACGGGACGCCGGATGAATTGCCTCAGGAATTAAAGGACGAGCTGGAGAATCAATTGAAATACGTGAACCGGACAAATCCGCAATATAAGGAAGAATTCGCGACCTTGCGGCCGGCCATGACAAAAGCCTTATGGCAGATTGCTCAGGAAGCCCAACGGCAGGGGAAACCCGTTGCGGTTTGCGGAGAATTAGGGGGGGACCCTTTAATGGCATTTTATGTGACTGCGATACGGCTCAAATATGGCATCGAGATTTATCCTGTGGCCGGCATTATCAGCGCTCCGCGGCAGAGAGAATACATGAGACGCGTTGGAAAGGCGGAGCTTCTTAACGAAATAGTCCCCATCTTTGAGAAACTGGAGCAGAAAAAAGCTCTGAAAGAAAACGACCTCCAGGGATTGCAGGGCATGAAGGCCCGGGTATCGGAGCGTATCAAGACATCCGAGCAGTTTTCTGAGTTTGCCCGCCGGCATCATGCCGAAGCCGCGGCAACGGCAGCTTCTTTAGGGCAGTCGCAGGTGATACGCCAGCACGCTCATGATCAGGTGCTGGAGCCGCTTCGCAAGCGTTTCCGCGAGCAGGGAGCCCCGGTGCCGGCCGTGGTCAATTATGATCCGCACGAAGATGTGGGCGGCTGGTGGCAGGTTTGGATGCCTTCCGGTGAAGGGAACTGGGTGCGCGCACTTTTGCAAGAGGGTCTTGCTAAATATTACGTACAGATTCCGCCGGTTTATAAAAAATTAAAAAATAAAAATATCCGGATTTGGACGAGCATCCCACCATCGCTTTTCTGGCCGTGGAAAAGAGTGGTGGAATTGCGAGGCAAAGATTATGAAAAAGCGCTGGTGGAAATCAAAGGGAAAGAAACCGCAGTGACCGTGGACACGGACGCCTACTCGCTGGAAGAAGACAACCTGGTGAGTTTTGAGCGGGTGCCTTATTATCACACGGCGCCCGCCCAGTTTCCCAGCCAGAGCCGTCCACTTCTTGAATTTTTACGCCAACACGATCTCAAACCGGATCCAACGATTTATCTGGCGGAATCCGTTGGCGGGGGACTTGCTTCACGCTGGGTGGATGATCGCGTGGACGAAGCCTATCTGGAAGCCCTTTCCGGCCATCTGACCGCAGAGTTTTCTAAATTAGAACCCATGCCCGCTGCTACAGGTGGATCGCTGGGAGAAAGGCCGGACAGAGACCGGAAGCAGGCAGGGATGTCCCGCCGGGAACTTCTCGAAATGGCAGGAGGGTTGACGATAGGGGGTTTTGCCGCCTACATGTTCGGGAGGGCGAGTCTTCCGGCCGGTGCGCAGGAAGCAAAGAATCTGGAAACCCTTAGCCGTGCGGAAATAGCGCAGCGGCAGGAACTGATTTGGAATAACACGAAACCGTTTTTTAATATCCGGCGGGAAGGCGAAAAAATGATTTTTGAACCGGGAGTGCTCATTGACAAAGCCAAAAAACTTCCGGCCGACTGGATGACCACAAGTGACGGATGGAAGACTGTCACTACGAAAACTTACACCCAGCCCACGGCTATCGGATTTTACCTGGAGCTCCTGGCGCATGTCATTGATAACGACGGATTCATCGGCCGGCAGTTCCAATACAGCGATAATCCGAAAGCATTCAACGAAATTCAGGCGCAGGCGCTGGTTGCCGCCGAGGATGTTTTAAACCAGCTTCTTAAGGCGCAGGATAAATTCGGATTTAAGGGATTGATCCCGTGGATTGATCTTGGAGGTGAGGAAATTTCAAGCGACCGCGATGTTATTTCTTTTCTGGACAATGCCAAACTCAGCCAGTCGGTTGCTGTTTTTATCGGACGTCTGGAGCGGATGTATGACCGCTATAAAAAAGGCGAGGCAGCCAAACTCCCCGCTCATCAACTGGCCACGCGATTTCTTGACCGGCAAAAGGAAGGATACAAAGCGTTTTATGATGTTGAGCGCAGGCATCCGAATCTGCAATTTTTCAGGGGCGAGTATTTTACGGACACCAAAACCTTTGGATCTTATTACATCGACCGGATGATGGCCGAACACCGCGCAGCCATGGCTTTTGTGATCACCTATTTTGGGATGGGCAAACAGGGATGGCGCATCCTTCATATGCCCAAAAAAGGCGAGCTTCTTACCACCTCGGATGGATCTCTTTTTCAGGCGACCTGGACACTGGTGAGCAGTCATGAAGCGACTTTCCCGTGGATGGCCGATGAATTGTACAATTTTCTTCATGCCCAGGCTTCTTTTGTGGCAGGCAGGAATGACACGCCCGGACTTCTTTCTGCCGCTTATCTGCCGACCGGTCCCTATGAGGGAAAAATCGGCGCTCCGGCCGCTGCGGAATATCCTCAAGGCTTGAACACACGTGTCGGTTCTTTGCAAGCGCTTTTGGCCGCGTTTCCCCTGCAGGATATGAAAAAGCCGATTCTTGAATGGACACGCTCCGTTCAAGAACAGATTCCCGCCATTAATACGCCTTACGGACTGGCCAACTCCGCATTTTTTGACGAACAAACAGGCCGCTATGCGGTCGCGCCTGTGATCACGGCCGTGGATAACCTCGCGGCCGTTTTGGGCCTATTGGGGGGAGAAGCCGGAGCTTTCACAAAATTTCTTGAGAGAAGAGGCCTGCTCGACGATTTCAACGGCTTGTACGAAATGAAAACAAAAGTGGCGGATCCCGCGGGCAATATTTTTGGCGTAAAACGTGTGCAGGAAGCCTTTCCAAAACCTCCCCGTCTGAAAGCGGAAACCCCGAGAGAACCGGCGCGGCTTGCAGAATTTTCGTTGACTGACAAAACAACCGTCCCGGTGAGCGGCGCCATGAAATTCCGCGCCAAACAGGAATTTGGCGAAAAAGGAGTGCGTCTTACTTTTAGCGGATTTGGGGACAAGGATTGGCGCGGTTTTTTCTTTCACTTTGACCGGGAAAGGAATTTGAGCGGAGGATATCTCAACCTCCGGTATAAAGGCACTCTGCCTTCCGCGACCAAAGTTGAATTGCAGGGCGCTTTTAACCGCAACATCCGGTCTTTTGACATAACCACCCCGTCGTCACAAACGGAACGCGTAATTTCTATCCGCATTGAAAAAGATTTTGCGCCCGTGGGGATTATGGCCTTGGTATGGGAAAAAAATAAAAATCTCGGTGCGGCGGATTTTGATTTTGAAATTCTAGGCGGTTCTTATTCCCAAAAACCCGCCGGTGAAGTCATTGCCACGGCACAAAGCCTGGGCATGGAAGAGCGTGTTTTGCCGTCGGAGGAAGCGGAGAAGATATTCGGGAAAACCCTGCTTTTGCTTTTTGACGAAGCGGAGAAACTGAAAACCCGTGAAGGACATCCCTTGGCTTTGAAAATATTCGGCGGCGCAATTCGTACGGCGGTATTCAAAGCTTACGTGGATCCCCAAAGGAATTTCGGCTCGTATAATTCGGACGTGGACGGGGTCCTCTACGACCCGCTTGCCCCTCTTGATGAAATTGCTGACGCCCTCAAGGGGCAATTCTTCAGGCGGGTGCGCGATATTGCAAACCGTGATTATCAATATTTGACGCCTGACTATTATGATGCTGTCTTCGGGCATGAGGCGAATCTTGCCGTCAATCGCCTGACCCTGGAAAAAATTCCGGAAGGATACCGTCTCACGGGGCCACAAGGATGGCGTGATGATTTGACGGGTCCCCGCAAAACTCTCCGGCTTTATTTTCCGCCGGACATGAAAATGGACACTAGCGATGAGGGTATAAAACTCAGTATGTCGGCTATACTGCCCCTGTATGCCTTGGCGGAACTCCTCATGCCGGGAGTTTTTGAGATGGACGGCAAGTCGCGGGAGCATATCAAAGGACTTTTCATGCAGTGGAAAGCCCTGCCAGCCCCTGAAAAATCGCAGATTGCCGCAAGCGTGATTGATGCCATGGAACAAAGAGCCTCGTTTGAGGGGGTTTACGATTTCATCCGTTCCCTGACCTGGCTTCCTTTTGATCCGCTTGAATTCTACGAGGGAACTCCGCAAAAAGGAATGCTGAAGCGCAATGAGATTTGGCGCGAACCCCGCGGCGCGTCGCTGCCCCCTCCGGCTTCGTCTGCGGGGACTGCTACAGGGGCATCGCTGGGAGAAAAGCCTGTCCCCGGGGTACCGGTTCTCAGAGAACAGTCGCAGGATATTACAGTTCCCGAGCAGGGTACGGCCAACGTGGTTCTGCGCGTTCATGGGGAATTGCCTAAGGATTTACAGAATTTGCTGGCCGGCCTTGTGGGGCAATTACACCGGGAGAAACAGGAGGAATCGGCACAACGGGGAGATGCAAATCATGTCACGAATAACTGCGGTGTTTTGAGTGAGTATTTGGCGGATATGGTTGATACGGCCTTGGGCGATGGGGCTGCGGATATCCTGGGTTCCCCAAATTTATCGAAAAGGCATGAAGATGTTCCCCTGCCTGATCACTGGAAGCGGCCTGTGGGGTTTGGAAATCATTGGGTCACGTATGCTCGTGCCGGGAATTTGCACATAGTGGTGGATGTGACAGCCAAAAGTTACATCAAAGATAAAGACATCGATGCGGAAATTTTAGTGGCATCCAGTAGGAATGAACTGGAAAGAAAATTGATGGAATATTATGGCGGAAACCAGTGGCAGACATATGCGGAGAGTCATTCTAGTTCGGAAGCGGATGAGGAACATCAGTTCGTAATCAATGGGGCGAAAGTCGACCTTCGGAATTTGAAAGATCGCGAGATTCAAATCGAAGCGGTTGACGCCAATGGGAAACCATGGCCGGTTTTTTCCGGCAAGCTGACCTGGTACAAACTGCTTGCTGAAGAGCATAGTCTGTTCATGATTCTGAAAATAAGAGATCCCGGGGGAAGGATTAAGAGCGAACAAGTTGAATTCAAAACCAGGCCGTATACCCAGGAGGAAATGCGCGATCCTTTTGAGAGGGATATGGCCGATGTGCGGAGGATTATTACGCGGATAAACGTTGTCGGGAATCAGATGGAAGGCGAGTCATTGGGCCGAGGGGATGAAGGAGCTGACAAAAAGAAGCGGCAAAAGGAATGGACGCCGGCTCAATGGGAAAGCGCGGTTGCGGCAGCCGCATCCCGGATTCGGGCGCGATTGGGAGATCCGGAGGCCGAGATTCCGACCAAAGACATGGCCGAGGAATTGGCTCGCGCGGAGGAACCGGCCTTGAAGCGTATCGTGGATCCAGCCGGATTAAGAGCGGCATTTCGAACCGTTCGTAGAAATACCGCCGGCGCGCCCGGAGGGACACTTGATTTGGCGGCCAAGTACCTCAAGCACGAAACAAAACAAATTCCGCACTGGCATTCCCAAAAATGGAAGCAAGTGATCCGCGCGGCGGTAGCGGAGGAAATCGCCGCTGGCAGGGAGCCGACCCCGGAAAATGTCGCAGCCGCGATTGCGCGCAACCCTGCCTACGGCCGGCCGGATTTTACGGGTGAGAATCTCCGCCAGATTGCCTACGATAAAAAAGAAAAATTGGCCGCCAAAAAGAAGAAAGACGGGCAGGTGGATGATGCGGACTATATTGATCTAAGAGGACTTGGTGTTTGGGTGGAAGATCAGCAGGAGCCGTGGGGACGTGAGCCGCTCGTTCGGGACGTTCAAGCCGCTGTTTCGTATCTGGACTCTCAGCACGGAGTGATGGCAGATGCCCAGGATAAGCCATCTTACGGAACCTCGGAGGTGGCGGAGGCCATCAATGCGGTCCGGGTAGCACAGAAATTGCCGGTGCGGAATGTGACCGATCAGAACCTGCGGCATTCCGCGAGACGATACGAGGTGGATTTGCGCGAGATGCGCGTCAGAATGGCCCGGCCCGGGCCGCGCTGGAGCGCCGAAGTTTGGATTAATAAAATTCTGGAAGTTGTCAGTTTCCTTAACGAAAACGGGTTGGAAGCAAGAACGGATGTCGTCGCATTTTTTATAACAAAGTTTATGATTGACCGTATCATGAAAGGTGAACCTATCCCGGAGGGATTTAAGGAAATTACCATCGAAGATTTGCTGGCCGCCGAGCAAAAACATTTTCCCGCTAATTTTACCGATGCTTCTTCCGGCCAGACCCGCGAAATCCGGTCTTTGGAAGATTTGGGAGTTGTTAAGCGTCAGATGACTCCCGGGTGGGATTCCACGCAATGGGCTCAGGCCATTGATTATGCCGTCCGTGAAGCATCTAGCCGTGATGCCGAAAAACACGCAGGACAGGAAGCCTGGCCCATGCCAACAGCTGTTTTGGCAGAAATTATGAGCGAAGATTCATTTTATACAAGACATCCTGAGTTGGGGCCGGCAAGGATGGTGAGTGTCAGACAACTTGGACAGGCCATCCGCCTGCCCAAGTTCCGTCAGAAATTTAGAGACTTAAGCGAGGGCTGGGGGGTGGATAGGCGGATTTCGGTGGCGGCAAAATTTTCTCTGGATCAAACTCCTGAAGATAATCTTAGCCAGCATGAAAAGATTGCTGACTGGCAATCTGAGACTCCCGAGAAAATTGCAATGGACACCGAATTCACAGAACACCTACACGATATTACCCGCCTTTTCAGTGACCCGCAAGATCAGGAGCTTCTCCGCCGGGTCATGTATGAACCCGGTTTCGGAAGATTAAATATGAACGAAGCCGAGGATGCCCGCTGGCGGAAAATTTCTACTGTTGTGGCGTATCTTTTGAATGCTAGCGAAGAGGGGCCGCGGGCCGGTTTCTCCGCCCTTCTTTCCCGCGGACTGGACGCCATTCAAAAAGCGGCCGAAGGTAAGGCTGAGGGCGCATCGCTGGGAACGATCCGGAAAATTAGTTTAAAGGAGAGAATTATTCGCCGGATTGGAGAAACGGGCGGAAAAATTCCATTCACTAAATTTCAGTGGCTTTCCCTTTATGCGCCGGTAACAGATACGGAAGAGGGAGGCTATTACACCAGCGGCGGCGCTCGATTCAGCACATTGGGAAGTCCCCATACGGACGGCAAGACGTTTACAACAAGCTCAATGATTCCCAGCACCGGTATCGCGCTCGCCCGTCAGGCCTATTCATTTTGGGAGGAAATGGGCAAGCCCGACATTTTTGATTTGGTTGAACAAGGAGGGGGAGACGGAACCTTGGCTCTCAATATCCTCAACACCATTATAAAAGAGCGGCCAGATTTTTATCCGCATGTGCGTTATAAAATTTTGGATGCAAGTCCTGCCCTTTCCGAACGGCAAAGGGAAAAATTAACCGCAGCCGGACACGCCCAGGTAGATTATCGCGTCGGTTCCGCAACGAAAATGCCGTTTGATGACAGCAGTATCGAAGGCCTTTTTATCTCAAATGAATTGCCGGATGCTTTTCCGGTTCATCGGGTGGTCGTTCGAGGCGGCAAATTAAGGGAAGTTTACGTGAAATACGAAGAAGGACGGTTTCTCGAAGAAGAAGGTGAAATATCCGACCCGTTGATTTATGAATATTTTGAAATTGTCGGTGAATTGCCTCCGGAAGGAAAGGAAATAGCGGTTAATCTTGATTTATTCGATTGGGTGAAAGAACTGGTCCGTGTGTTGAGGAGGGGTTTCGTCATCACGGCAGATTACGGGTATGAGAAGACAAAAATTCGGTATCAGTCCACTCACAAGGAAGCGGTCTGGACCCTTACGCAGAATAAGACAGTTTTGGATCCGGGAATTGATACTACGCATAACGTGGATTTTGAAACGCTTAGAAAAATCGGAGAAAGGTTTGGATTGAATAAGGAGGATACGAGACTGTTTAGCAGGTATTTGAATCTGTTTGCTCTGGTTGTGTGGACGGCCAATGAAGAAGAGTTCGTGCTCGTCCAATCGAAAGGTATGGTTGCGGCAGAAACGCCCGAGGCCTCTTCGCTCGGAGATAATGACGCTGACAGGTCAGCGCATACCCAGCTGTTTCGTTCAGCGAAAGAATTCATTAAGGCGAGAACAAAGCAACCCTGGGAATCTATCGTCAGAGGAAAAATTTTAAATATCGGATTGGAAACCGATTACCGGGGCAATCTTGAGAATAAAAATTTAGTAACGTATCTTCGCGGCCAGGGAATGGATGTCGACGGCCTGGATCCGCACCCGGATCTTAAAACTATTTTCCCACAAGATTATTTCAAGCAGGGCAGCGTTCAAGCCATTCCTGCAGATGACAATCAATATGATACGGTTCTAAGTTTTGGTCTTTTCAATCTCGAATTTTTCCATATGTCACAAATTAGAAAAGAGGGATTCACATCTCCTCACGATTTTTATTCCAAGGCGGCGGCGGAGATAGGCCGGATTCTCAAACCGGATGGTTGGTTTGTGGTGACTACGGGTGTTGCAGAAGTCAATTCTGATTTTCTGGCTGCTTTCAGAGAGGCAGGGTTTGAGACTGTTGCTTTGAGCACGCGAGGCGGGGTTTACCTGATGCAAAATAAGAAACAGGTGGAAATTAAAAGAATAACGGGTGCCTCCTTGGGAGCAGGAATGAATTATGAAAAAATAGAAGAACCCATGCCGTGGCTGGAGGCGAAAGAACATTATCTGAAGCTTTCAACCGTCCGGGGACAGGTCGGGGGTTTCGCTTTTTTACCAAAGAAAAGATTTGAAAAGATTGTCCGCCAAGAAGATCCTTTATCTTACCTGGTGGTTGACCTTCTGCGACCCGGAAACAAAGAAGACAAGCAAGAGATTGAACTCTTATTGAATTTTGTACGGACAAGTCCGGCCCATACGCAAAAACAAAGTCGCATTTTGTCAGATCCGGCCACCCGCTATCAGCTTTATCAGATCACGCCCGACGAGGCGGATGAAGAACCTTTCATCGTTTTTGTCTATGATGCGCCCAAGGCTCAGTCGCTTGGCCGTCAGGAGGATTTCAATGATTTTGTGCTTGGACTGGTGGCGGAGAAATATGCCCTGGATATTCCGCTTCGAAAACTTGGTGAAGATGAAATTAAAAGGGCGCTTCAATTCTTTTTTGAGGCAGGGACAGATCGTAAAAAATTATTGGACGATTTGGAAGCCTACTTGGTGAAGGCTCTCGCAGATCCTTCGCTCCTTTCGGGGCTCAGGATGACCCCGGCCAATGCTTCTAATTTTGAAAGCCTTGCCCGCAGAATTCTTTTTGAAGGGCTGGGGGAGAACAAGGCGGCGGTGATTCAGGCGTTAAAGTCATTTAATCCCAAGTTGACGGAGGGGCAAGTTAATAATTTTCTCGCTGATCTTGAGGGGGTCCTGGGAACGGCAGCAGTGGCAAGCTTTGCCAAAAACAGGGATGAAAAAATTATGAATGCCATGAAGGCGAGTCCGGGCACTCCCGAGGAATATGAAAGGGCTTTTAATCAACTGGCAAAGGAGAAGGGTCTCGAAATTACGTCGAATAACAATCTGGCAGTTGCCGTGCATATTACGAGTATCCCTCAGGATTTAAGTGAGGCGGATTTTCGTGCCATGGTGAAGCGCGTGGGCGAGGGGGGGCAGCTCTTCCTGGTTTTTAGCCGAGAGTCCGCGGAAGATCAGAAAAACGTCAATCGGTTTCTTTCTTTTCTGACCCGTGAAGAGAAAAATAGGGTCTCCCGCCTGCCGTATGTCGGGCCGCTTCCCGTGGCTGAAATTGGGCGCCAGCTTTCGAAAATAAAAGAAGCGCGGAAAATTATGATTATGAATTTGGAATATCTCAAGGAGGTAGGTGAGAAAATTATGCAGATGAAAGGCGGTAGGGAAACTGCCCTTTTTGAGTATGATGGAAAGACCCCGTCTTTTCTTGCCGGCCCGATTCTTTCTTTGATCATAAGCGACAGCGAGGCCGACGCTCTTTTTAAGCAATTCCCGGATATCGTTAAGAAAGAGAATCTCGGTAACGGCTTCTTCTTTGTTTCTTTTGACTTGCAGGCCTTTATCACCCTCCTGAATGACCGTATCGCCGCCGAGCGCGAATTGCAAAAAGCGGCTTAATAGGTAATTGTCATTTCCTTCGTCCTGGCCGCAAAATCGCGGCCCGTCCTCAGGATGACGTGGTAAAGGGATCATGCTATAATCGCGTCATCATGGCTGAAGTTATTTCGATTATTCTTGGAGGAGGGGCCGGTAAGCGTCTTTTTCCCCTCACGCGGGACCGCGCCAAGCCCGCGGTTCCGATCGGCGGTAAATACCGGCTGGTGGATATTCCCATTTCCAATTCCCTCAATTCGGGCATCAAAAGTATTTTTGTGCTCACGCAATTTAATTCCGCTTCACTTCACCGTCACCTTTTGAGAACTTATCAGTTTGATTATTTTAATGAAGCCAGTGTGGAGCTTTTGGCCGCAGAGCAGACGCCATCGACTACGGACTGGTTTCAGGGCACGGCCGACGCGGTGCGGAAACATATACCCCATTATCATCTTGATGATGACGATGAGGTGATGATCCTTTCCGGCGACCACCTTTACCGCATGGATCTCAACAAAGTGTTGCAATTCCGACGGAAAAAAAAGGCCGATCTTGTGGTGGCGACGGTGCCGGTAAAGAAAACCGAGGTTTCGCATTTCGGGATCATGCAGCTTAATAAGGATCACAGGATTACAGCTTTTAAAGAAAAGCCAAAGTCCGTAACAAAAAAAGACGGTTTCGAAGGCAAATATCTTGCATCCATGGGGATTTACGCTTTCCGGGCGCCGGCCCTGAAACAACTTTTGAACGGCAATGAAAGCGACTTTGGCAGGGAAATAATTCCCAATTCCATTTCCCATCTCAGGACCTATGGATATATCTTTGATGGCTATTGGCGGGATATCGGAACCATCGGGAGTTTTTATGAGACTTCGCTTGAACTTACCCTGCCCGATCCGCCGTTTAATTTCGATTCTTTGGAGGGGAAAATCTACACGCACCCGCGTTTTCTGCCGCCTCTTCGCATCGCCGATTCCGAAATTCACAATTCGCTTTTGTCCGAAGGTAGCCGCATTGAAAAATCTAAAATCCAGCATTCCATCGTCGGGCTCCGCTCCATGATTCAGGGAGGCGCCGTGATTAAAAATACGATTATCATGGGCGCAGATTATTATGAAAAACCCGCTGCGGGGAGTATCCCTCTGGGCGTGGGCAAAAATTGTCATATCGAAAACGCCATTCTGGATAAAAATGTGCGCATCGGGCCCGGGGTGAAAATCGCAAATAAGCAAAAAGTCGATGTTCTTGACGGCGACAATTTCTACATCCGCGACGGCATTGTGGTGGTGCCGAAAAACGCCATCATTAAAGCCGGAACCATTATTTGATTCTTCTGTTTTCTTCCATAAGTGACACATGACTTCCCCCGCGCATTTTTTAAAACGCCAGATGTTCACGGCTCTAACCCTTTACGGGGAAATGGCGGATTCTCCGTATCCGGCTGACCGGATTTTGGGAAATTTTTTCCACCAACACCGCAAGCGTTACGGTTCCCGCGACAGAAAAGTCATTTCAGAAGCCGTTTATGGAATCTTCAGGCATAAGCTTTTCATTGAGGGGTGGGAAGCGGCCGCCCAAAGTGATGACAGCCTTTTTAAGCCTTTGGCGGCTCTTGCGCTGGAAGAGTTGCTGGATCAAAAGACATTTGCGGATTTGTGGAGCGGGAAAGACGCGGCAAAATTTTATAATTTGTTTACCCGGCGGGAAATTCCCGGCGGAATTAAATTCACAACCCCCGCCGAGAAAATGGCCTTTACCCATTCTTTTCCTTTGTGGCTGGTGGAGCGCTGGCTGAAAAAGTTTGGCCAAGATGCCGGCGAAAAATTTTTGTGCGCCCTTAATGAAAGACCGCCGCTTACGGTGCGCGTTAATCCCTTAAAAATTTCGCGGGAGGAATTGATAAGCCATTTTACGGCCAAGGGGCATGCGGCGGTTGCGACTTTGATGAGTCCCTGGGGAATCAGGATTCAAGACCGGTTTAATATTTTTGAAATGGAGGAGTTTAAAGAAGGCTTTTTTGAAGTCCAGGATGAGGGGAGCCAGCTTGTAGCCTTAAAGGTTGATGCCCAGCCGGGTGAAGTGGTGTGGGATGCATGCGCCGGTGGAGGAGGCAAGACCTTGATGCTCGCCGCTTTGATGCAAAACAAAGGCCGTGTGATTGCAACCGATATCCGCATGAGTAAACTGGATGACCTTAAAAAACGCGCCCGCCGGGCAGGAGTTTTTAATATTTTTCCGGCCGATCTGAAACGTTTGAACGAATTTAAACTCATGTGGTCTGGAGTGGATCGGCTTTTGATTGACGCGCCCTGTTCCGGCACGGGAACTCTGCGCAGAAATCCGGACGCGAAATGGAAAATTTCCAGGGAACGACTGGCGGAATGCCGTACGGACCAGCTCCGGATTCTCGATGATTACACGCCCCGTCTCAAACCCGGCGGCCGGCTGGTTTATGCCACCTGCTCCATGGAGCCGGAAGAGAATGAAGATGTGATTGAGGCATTTCTCAAAAGTCATCCGGAGTTTCAGCGCCTGGAGCCCGATACGCATCTCTATCCGCACGAGTCCGGCACGGATGGATTTTTTATCGCGACGTTGCTCAAATCGAAGGGTTGAGGTAGAATAAATTCATGATGCAGACCAAAGAGCAAATTGTTGATGCAATCAAGAAGTGCTATGACCCTGAAATTCCGGTCAATGTGTATGATTTGGGGTTGATCTATGATGTTGATATTAAAGAAGATACGGTAAGTATAACCATGTCGCTGACCTCCCAGGGCTGCCCTTCCGCCCAGCAAATTCCGGACCTTATCCGGTCCCGCATTCAGACCGACTGCGGTATTCAAAATGTCAATGTCCAGGTGGTGTGGGATCCGGTGTGGACGCCGCAAAGAATCAGTCCGGAAGGAAAAAAACTCCTCCATCTGGAGGATTAAGCTTCCAGCCTTGAGTCGCGCCAAACAGCTTTACGACACTGCTCTCCAAAAATTCAAAACCGAAGCCGTTGACGAAGCCATCAGTCTTTTGCATGAATCCATCCGTGCCGACACAAATTTCCATGATGCCTACGAAGCGTTAGGGCTTCTTTATTTTCGGAAAAAACAATTTGATGAAGCCATTGACATCATGCATGAACTTGTCTGCCTTGATCCGGATAACATCATGGCACACACCAATCTTTCCAGATTCTATGTGGCCAAGGGATTGATTGAGGAAGCGGAAAAGGAACAGGCCGAGGCGCGCCGGCTTTCATGGAAAGCGGAGCTTCGCGAGAAAAAAGAAAAAGGGGAGGCGGTTCCGGAGGCGCAGAATGAAGAAGCCATAACCCGCGCTCGTGAAGAAAAAATCGGAAGGTACCGTCAGGTGATTGAGTTAGACCCGAACGATGTCCTGGGATATTTCAGTCTGGGCAGCACCTATTTGGACGGCAAAATGTACGGCCCTGCGCGCGAGACTTTTGAAAAAGCGGTTCAGGTCAACCCCAAGCATACCCCCTCTTACCTCGGATGGGGCCAGGCACTTGAGGCCTTGGGCAGGACCCAAGATGCCATCGAGGTTTACAAAAAGGGCATTCCCGTGGGCGACAAGAACGGGGATATCATTCCCATGAAAAAAATGGAAACCCGCCTCGCCAAGTTGGAGCAGCCACATACTAATTAATATTTAGAGCGCCTAATTTCCGTTTGCAAAAGTGAGAAAAATAGGTAATATATTGCCTCCAAAGTGAGGATATCATGAAAGTTAAAATCACCCGGGGCAAGTTTGAAGGTTTGATGGCCGTTTCCGATAAAAACGGCGTGATTCGCGCCGCAGCCATGGATCAGCGCGGGTCTTTGCAAAAATCCATTGCCAAGGCGAAAAATGTGGACGCTTCGCAGGTAACGCCCGAGATGATGAGCGAATTCAAGGTCGCGGTCTCCAAGGTTTTGACTCCGCATGCCAGCGCGATCCTTCTGGATCCCGAATTCGGCCTCGCCGCCGTGAAGGCCAGAAACAAAAAGGCAGGCGTTCTTCTTGCTTATGAGCAAACGGGCTATGATCATACGCTTCCCGGCAGAGTTCCTACCCTTCTTCCTGATTATTCCGTATCCAGACTCATTGAAGATGGGGCGGATTGCGTCAAGATTCTCATTTATTACTCACCTGAGGAAGATGCCAAAACTAACGAAATCAAACACGCATTTGTGCGCCGCATCGGGGCCGAATGCGCTCATTATGACGTTCCTTATTTTTTGGAATTTGTAGGCTATGACGCTAAAGGCGGGGACGAAAAGGGCGTTGAGTACGCCAAAAGGAAACCCGTCATTGTCCAGAAAAGCATGGAAGAGTTTTCCAAGCCGGAATATCTGGTGGATGTTCTCAAGGTCGAGATTCCCGTCAACATGCAGTTTGTGGAAGGCGCGAGATCCTTCAAAGGCGGGCCGGCCGCTTATTCCCGCAAGGAAGCCATCAAGCACTTGCAGGTGAGCGCGCGCGTGGCCAAGAAACCTTTCATTTATCTGAGCGCCGGCGTGAGCGACGATGAATTCCGCGATGGTCTTGAACTTGCCAAAGAGGCGAACACTCCTTTTTCCGGCGTGCTTTGCGGCCGGGCGACGTGGAAAGAAGGTATTCCGGTTTACGCCAGCCAGGGCGCCAAGGCGCTTGAGACCTGGCTACTTGATCGCGGCGTAAAAAATATCACGGCCCTCAATAAAGTTCTCGATCAGAGCGCCAAGAGCTGGCTGGATTTTTACGGCGGCAAGAGCAAGATTCAGATCGTAGCGTAAAGCATTTCACAAAACCTCTGTCATTCTGAGCGCAGCGAAGAATCTATAAACCGAGATCCTTCGGCTCAGCGAAGCAGCCCTTTAGGGTCGCCTCAGGATGACGTCTATTTTAAATGCCTGAGTTCATTTCTATCTCTCTGTATTTCGCGCCAGCGGCTTTTTTGGCCCTTCAGCCGATCCTGATTTAATCGTTCGATCTCCTCTTTCCAGTGTTTCGCTTCTTCTTTATTGCCGGCCTGTAGCGCTTCCACCCGTTTGGCTTTGGCCTGCACCAGTAATTTATGGAAGTCTCTTTTCGCCTCCTTTAAATTCGTGAAATCCTGTTTTACCTTTTCCTTTTGCGCTTCAATAAGGTGCTGTTTTTTGTCTTTTTCAGGACGCATATAAATAATATACTAAAGGAAAGGACCTATGGCAAAGCAAGAAACTCTGGAAACGATACTGACAAGATTAGCAAGAGAAGGGGAGTTGTACGAAAAGCTTCCCGAGAATAAGGTGCGTTGCTATGCTTGCGGCCACCGTTGCCTGATCCCGGAAGGGAAGCCGGGTATTTGCCGTGTCCGCTTCAACGAGGGAGGCACGCTCTTCGTTCCCTCCGGTTATGTGGGCGCGCTTCAGCTCGATCCCATTGAAAAAAAACCGTTTTTCCACGCGCTGCCGGGCGCCAAGGCCCTAAGTTTTGGCATGCTCGGATGCGATTTCCATTGCGGATATTGCCAGAACTGGGTAACTTCGCAGGCGATCCGGGATCCGGTGGCGGGCGCTTCACCTGAACAAATGACGCCGGAACAATTTGTGCGCCTTGCAAAGCATCATGGCGCGGAGGTGGTGACCAGCACGTACAATGAACCGCTCATCACAAGCGAGTGGGCGATGGAAATTTTCAAGGTGGCCAGAAAAGAAGGGCTCCGGACTTCTTACGTTTCAAACGGCAATGGAACGCCTGAGGTGCTCGATTATATCAAGCCGTGGGTGGATTTTTACAAAGTGGATCTTAAAGGATTCGATGATAAAGATTACCGGACGCTCGGCGGCCAGCTTTCCGTGGTGCTGGATACGATCCGGATGCTGCATGAAAAAAAAATCTGGCTGGAAATTGTGACGCTTGTTATTCCTGGTTTTAATGATTCGGATGAAGAACTTTTCAAAATCGCGGAGTTTCTTGCGTCCGTATCGGTGGATATCCCGTGGCATGTCACGGCCTTTCACAAGGATTACAAAATGACAGACCCGGACAATACCGGCGTGGAAACCCTGCTTCGCGCCGCGGCCATTGGCAAAAAAGCCGGCCTTCATTTTGTATATGCGGGCAATCTTCCCGGCATGGTCGGCAATCTCGAAAACACCTACTGCCCCGGTTGCGGAGAAATTCTTATCGAACGATACGGCTTTCAAGTCCTTAAAAACCGGCTCAAGACAGGCTCCTGTCCCAAATGCAACGTCTCGATTCCTGGTATATGGAAGTAAAAATTTTCCAACTGGGGAAATATTTTCTGTGTATGAAGGCGCGAATTGCGGAGGCTTCGTGTAAAACTAGCCTGACGAAGGCGGAGGAGACCGGAGGCCCCGAAGCGAAGCGGAGGGGAACGACGGAGGTGTTCCTCGCCTGCGGCAGGCTTAAGTTTTTACCGAAATCGGAGCATTTGAGCGCCGTATGCACAGGAAATATTTCTAGGAGACTGAAGGGCAGTAAATATTTCCTTTTGTCTGCGCTCCTTATTTTATTTATCATGCCGCAGACTATGTTTGCCGAGAACGAATCTTTTGACGTGATTATCCGGAACGGCACGGTTTATGACGGGCTGTCCGAAGAAGGCAAAGCGGCGGATATCGGTATCCGCGGGGATAAAATAGCTTTTATCGGCGACCTTTCTCAGGCCTCGGCTGAGCAAATCATTAACGCCAAGGGCCTGATTGTCGCGCCGGGATTCATCGACATTCACACACATTCTGATTTTAACGCTTTTCTCAAGCCCCACGCTGTCCACAAAATTTCGCAGGGCGTTACCACCGAAGTGGCGGGAAATTGTGGCATGTCCGCGGCGCCGGTCTATGGTTTTCAGGAAAAAGTCATTCACGAGGTTTGGCTGAGGGAAGGAGAAATTATTCCGGCCGATATTCCCTGGCACAGGGTGGGAGATTATTTTGAAGAGGCACAGGCTGCGAAGCTCATGACCAATCTTGCGTTTCTGGTGGGGCATGGCAATTTGCGCGCCTGTGTGATGGGCTATGAACCGAAAAAGGCCGGGCCGGAAGAACTTGAAAGCATGAAAGACCTTTTGGAACAGGCACTGGATGAAGGCGCTTTCGGGCTTTCGCTGGGACTCGTGTATCTTCCCGGTACTTTCGCGGATGAGGCGGAGCTTGCGGCTCTTGCCGCCGAGGTCAAAAATGCGGGAGGAATTCTCACGGTTCACATGCGCAGCGAAGGCAAAAAGCTCATTGAATCACTGGATGAAGTTTTGGCGCTTGCCCGGAAAACCGGCGTTCCTCTTGAGATTTCCCATCTCAAAGCCGCGGGAGTGCGGAACTGGCCCAAAATTGATGAGGCGATTTCCATGATTGAGAAGGCCCGCAACGAGGGCCTTGAAATCCACGCGGACGCCTATCCTTACGAAGCCGCAGCCGCGGAGCTGGGCGTGATTCTGCCGGATGAAATTTATCAGGCGCTGGACCGTCTGGCCCAGCTTCAGGACATCAACAAGCGGCCTGCCATCAAGAAGAGAACCTTGGAGGAGTTTGAAAAATCAGGGCTTACCCTGAACCAGATCGAGGTGGCCCGGGTCAATCTCCCCGAAGACAAATCCTATGAAGGCAAAACTATTGCTGAAATCGCGGCGGCGGAGAAAAAAGAGCCGGTGGACGCTTTTTTTGACCTTCTGGCGCGCGAGAATTTTCAAGTCAGCGCCTTTTCGTTCACGCAGAACCCGGCCATTGTCAGCCGCATCGTCGCTAAAGACTATGTGAGTATCGGAAGCGATAACATTGCGGATTTCGGCCCCAAGCCGCATCCCCGCGTGTACGGCACTTTTCCGCGCGTGATTGAGAAATTTGTTAAAAAAGACAAGACACTTTCTTTGGGGCAGGCGATTCACAAAATGTCCTGGCTGCCAGCGCAGGTCATGGGCATCGAGGGCCGGGGAAGTCTTGAAGTTGGCAATTACGCGGACGTGGTGATTTTTGATCTTGATGCCGTGCAGAGCAACGCCTCTTATGAAAATCCGGCCCAGCTTTCAAGCGGCATCGAGTATGTTCTCGTGAACGGCAGAACAGCCTGGGAGGACGGCGGGGAAACCGGCGTTCTGGCCGGTCAAGTCTTGCGGCACGAAGTAAAGGGCAGCGTGGCCACGCACGCCTGAATTTTTCCGTCTGCTTCGAGGAAAACTTCCGTTCCAGGTTGACACAAATTTCTTGCCAGGTAGCCCAATCCGATCATTTTTTTTAGCGTAGATGAAAAAGCGCTGCTGGTCAAATAGCCGGCTTCTTTTCCTTGAACGGTTATTTTTGTTCCTGCTGCGGGCGCGCGATCCGAAGCAATTTCAAGTCCCACCAATTTTTTATTCACCTTCGCAAAACTGCTGAGCCGGGCAATGACTTCCTGGCCGATATAACATCCTTTGTCGAGGCTTATGGCATGTTCAAGGCCGGTTTCGGGCAAAAGATTTTTTTCGCCCATATCCAGGCCGTACCAGGGGATTCCTGCCTCAATGCGCAAGGCGTTGAGCGCCCGAGCGCCAAAAGGCTTGATGCCAAAAGAGCCGCCTTCTTTGAGAATAAAATCCCAGAATTCTCCGGCAAAGCGGCTTTCAATGAGAAAATAAAAACCTTCGCTTCCCGTAAAAGAAAGCCGGAATATTTCAGCCTCAAAGTTGCCGAGCTTTATCCGTTTGTGCGAATAAGCGGGCATCGAGAGCGCTTCTTCTTTTGTAAAATGGTTCAGAAGTTTTGCGGAAGCGGGGCCTTCAAGTCCGAGAAATGCGTAATCCTCCGTCACATCTTTGAGAGTAACATTTTCCATCACAATATACTTATCCAGTGTGGCGATGATTTTTTGCGTGAGTGAAGCCGTCGCGTCGATTAGTAGATGATCCGGGAAGCAAAGAAGATGAAGATCCGCCAGCATATGGCCCTGCGCGTTCAGCATGGCCGCGTACAGCCCTTCGCCCTCTTTTAATTTTTTAACGTCATTGGACACCATGCCGTGCAGAAATGGCGCCCGGTCGCGGCCTTCGACCCTGATTTTGGCGCGGCATGAGACATCGATGAGCCCCGCGGATTGCCGCACGCAGCGCTCTTCTGCGGCCGGATCACCATAATAATCCGCTAGAGTCCAGCCAGCATATTCACGGAATGAAGCCCCGGCATTTTTTTGAAGCTCAAAAAGAGGAGTTCTTTTTAGAGAAGATGTATTCATAACTGAACCTTTGCAAATTTCACCCCCACCTCATTCCTCCCCCCTCGAGGGGGAGGATAAAGGAGAGGGGGCGGTCAAGGGCTGATGCCATTTTGTAAAAGTCCAGTTCATAAGTAGTCGGTGATGATTTTGGCATGCGCGGAAGGAAAGGTGAAATGCCTGAGTTCCTGCCGCTTCACCCATTTGCCGGGAAAAGGCTCCCCGGGTTCGGCGGCATGACCCGGCTTTTCTCGGATCAATTCACAGTCATAAACTTCGAGGGCTTCCGCATGGTTGGTGTAAGAACGTTTGATGGAGGCTTTGAGGGAATGGATTTCGGCATTGAGGCCGGCCCGGCGCAGTTGATTCTTGAGAAAAGGTTTTGCGTCTGCTTTTCCTGAAAGCCGGAAAGTCGGGAATTCCCAAAGCTGGGCCCACAGCCCGTTGTCCGGCCTCTGAGTGATGAGCACCCGGCCATTTTTGCGAACAATGGCGCAGGCAGCGCGCACTTTTTTGATTTCCATTTTTCTGGATTTTTGGGGATAGGATTCCTCCTTGCCTGTTTGATGCGCCTTGCAGAGCCGGGACACGGGGCAGATAAGACAGGCCGACTCCTGCGGAAGGCAGAGGGTGGCGCCCAATTCCATCATGGATTGATTAAAATCACCCGGATTTTTTTTCGGCAAAAGTTTTTCCGCAAGTTCCCAGAGCTTTTTCTGCCCTTGGCCCGTGTCCACAGGATCGCTGATGGCAAAAAGCCGGGAGAGAATCCGTGCCACATTTCCGTCCAGAATAGGTGCCGGTTTGCCGAAAGCGATGCTCAGGATGGCGCCTCCTGTATATTTGCCGATGCCGGGAAGCGAGTAAACCGTTTCCGCGTCAGAAGGAAATTTGCCGCCGTGTTCTTTTGCGATGATTTGCGCGGTTTCGTGGAGATTGCGCGCCCGGCGGTAATAGCCCAGGCCTTCCCATAATTTCACCACCGAATCAAAGGGCGCCCGAGACAGGGAGGAAATATCGGGAAATTTTTCCAGCCAGCGATGGTAATAAGGAATCACGGTTTTGACCTGGGTTTGCTGGAGCATGATTTCCGAGACCCAGATTTTGTAAGGATCTTTCGTTTCCCGCCAGGGAAGAGGCCGCTTGTTTTTCTGATACCAGGGTAAAAGCGTTTTGGAAATAGGAGGCAATTTCATGCGCCCATTATACCCGGAAAGGCTGGATTTGGAAAACCGATAGAAAGTTTGCCGCAGGATAAACCCTTTTGATTCCCATCGCCGGTGTGGTACTATACCTTCCCCTTGGCCGGGAAGTCAGGCCTTCCGCGGGGGTTTAAAAATTCAACGCTTTTATCGAAGGAGAATTCAATCATGTCACAGGAAAGAAATGGTGCAGCAACATTTAAGGGCAATCCTTTAACTCTTGTGGGTTCGGAGGTTAAAACGGGAAGTCAGGCCCCGAATTTTCAGGTGCTGGCGGGCGATCTTTCTGCCGTCACTCTCGACACATTCAAGGGCAAGACCAAACTGATCAGCGTGGTGCCTTCGTTGGATACGCCGGTTTGCGATCAGCAGACTCGCCGCTTCAATCAGGAAGCCGCGAAAATGCCGGGCGATATTGCGGTTTTGACCATCAGCATGGATCTCCCGTTTGCGCAGGGCCGTTTTTGCAGCACAGCCGGGATTGACAAGGTCAAGACCTTCTCGGATCACAAAGATGCATCTTTTGGGCAGGCGTACGGCGTTTTGATTAAGGAGCTGCGGCTTCTTTCGCGCGCTATTTTCGTGATTGATGCGAACAACAAGGTTCAATACGTCGAATACGTGAAGGAAATCACGAATCACCCGAATTACGAAGCCGCCCTCGGAGCTTTGAAGACGGGTGTGAAGTAAGCAAGTTTCCTGGCAATCCTGGATAAAAAAGCCCCTCCGGCGTTAAAACGTCTAAGGGGCTTTTTATTAGCTGTTACGATTCACTCAGGGAAGATCGGTTGAGCCCATCAGGTATTCATCGGCGGCGCGGGCAGCGCCCCGGCCTTCATTGATGGCCCACACGATAAGACTTTGCCCGCGGCGCATATCGCCTGCCGCAAACACACCTTTCACGCTGGTCGCGTACTTTCCGTATTCCGCTTTGGCATTGCTTCTTTCGTCGCGCTCAACGCCAAGCTGGCCGAGAACTGTTTCTTCGGGGCCAAGGAACCCCATGGCCAGAAGCACGAGCTGGGCAGGAATGATTTTGTTGGAGCCCGCAATATCCGCAGGAATGAATCGGCCTTTGTCATCTTTTTTCCACTCAATATTCACCAGTTCGATTTCTTTCACCTGGCCGTTGGCATCGCCGATAAAACGTTTGGCCGTGACCAGGTATTGCCTGGGATCTGCGCCGAACATCTCCGCGACTTCCTCCTGGCCGTAATCCAGTTTGTAAACCTTGGGCCATTGGGGCCAGGGATTGTCCGGCGCACGTTCCAGCGGCGGCTTTGGAAGAATTTCAAGCTGGACCAGGCTTTTGCATCCGTGGCGCATGGAAGTTCCGACGCAATCGGTTCCCGTGTCGCCGCCTCCAATCACGAGCACATCTTTGCCTTCCGCGGAAATGTATTGCTCCCATTTTTTACCGTCAAGAAGCGATTTGGTATTGGCGTGCAAAAACTCCATGGCAAAATGAATGCCTTTCAGGTTTCTTCCTTCAATGGGAAGATCGCGCGGCTTGGTGGCGCCTCCGCATAGCGCAATCGCATCAAATTCTTTGAGAAGCTTGTCCGCGGGAAAAGTTTTTCCGACTTCAGTGTTGGTGACAAAGATTACGCCTTCCTCGGCCATAAGATCAATCCGGCGCTGGACGATTTTTTTATCGAGCTTGGGGTTGGGAATGCCGTACATGAGCAGGCCGCCTATCCGGTCCGCGCGTTCGTAAACCGTGACTAAATGCCCGGCGCGGTTTAATTGCGCGGCGCAGGCAAGTCCGGCCGGACCGGAACCGACCACCGCCACTTTTTTTCCTGTTCTTTTAGCCGGCGGCTGAGCCGTGACCCATCCTTCGTCAAATCCCTTGTCGATGATAGCGCACTCGATATTTTTAATCGTAACCGCCGGTTCGCTGATGCCGAGCACGCAGGATCCCTCGCAGGGAGCCGGGCATACGCGGCCCGTGAATTCGGGGAAATTGTTGGTTTTGTGAAGACGGTCGAGAGCCTCGCGCCAGAGGCCGCGGTAAACCAGGTCATTCCATTCCGGAATCAGATTGTTGATGGGGCATCCCGAGGCCATGCCGGCAAGGAGAGATCCATTGTGGCAGAAGGGAATACCGCAATCCATGCAGCGGGCGCCCTGCTCCTGAAGTTTTTTCTCCGGCATATGCAGGTGGAATTCACCCCAGTCCTTGATGCGTTGCCGGGGAGAGCGGTCCTCGGGCAATTCCCGTTTGATTTCAAGAAATCCGGTTGGTTTTCCCATGCGCTGCTCTAATTCTGTCTCAGTTGCCGCCTACGCGGGACGTGTCTTTTGCGTTTTCCTCAAAAGCGGCCATGATGGCTTCTTCTCCGCTCAAACCGGCACTTTTCACTTTTTCCAGTGACTGGAGCACGCGCTTGTAGTCTTTCGGAATGATTTTGACGAATTTGGGAACCATGTCTTCCCAAAGATTAAGAATGTGTTTGGCTCGCTGGCTCGCCGTGTACTTGGCATGGCGCTCAATCATGCCGCGTACCTCCTGAATTTCCTCGGCCTTCTCGAGTTTTTCAAGCTCGACCATCTGTTTGTTGCAGAGCTCGGGAAAAACGCCTGCAACGTCCAGCACGTAAGCAACGCCGCCCGACATGCCGGCTGCAAAATTACGGCCCGTAGGGCCGAGCACCACCACCCGGCCGCCGGTCATGTATTCGCAGCCGTGATCTCCCACGGCCTCCACCACGGTGTACACGCCGCTATTTCTCACGCCGAATCTTTCGCCCGCCATGCCCCGGATATAGGCCTCGCCGCTTGTCGCGCCGTAAAGAGCGACGTTCCCGATAATGATATTTTCCTCCGGAACAAAGGTGGAGGCTTTGGCCGGATACACGATAATTTTTCCCCCGGAAAGTCCCTTGCCCACATAATCATTCGCATCGCCTTCAAGTTCGAGCGTCATGCCATGCGGTACAAAAGCGCCGAAACTCTGTCCGGCCGAGCCTGTGAAATGCAGATGAATGGTGTCATCCGGCAATCCGTCCGCGCCATAGCGGCGGGTCAGTTCACTGCCCACAATGGTTCCAACAACCCGGTTGGTATTTTTAATAGGAAGAGAGGCCTTCACCGGTTTGCGGTTCGACAGAGCAGGTTCGCAGAGTTTGAGAAGCGTGGTATTATCCAGCGCCTTGTCAAGGCCATGGTCCTGCGGTATCTGGCAATAACGGCCGACTTCAGGGCCAACCGCCGGCTGATAAAGGATATTGGAAAAATCAAGTCCTTTGGCTTTCCAGTGATTCACGGCTTTTTTAGGGTCCAGGCGGTCTGTCCGGCCTATCATTTCATTGAGCGTGCGGAAACCGAGCTGGGCCATAAGCTCCCGGACCTCCTCGGCGATAAAGCGCATGAAATTGACGACATGGGCCGGGTCTCCGGTGAATTTTTTTCTAAGTTCCGGATTCTGGGTAGCCACGCCGACCGGGCAGGTGTTCAGATGGCAGACGCGCATCATGATGCAGCCCAAGACCACCAGAGGCGAAGTGGCAAATCCAAATTCCTCAGCGCCGAGAAGAGCGGCCATCACCACATCTCGGCCGGTTTTTAACTGGCCGTCGGTTTCCACTGCAATGCGGCTTCTTAAATTATTAAGCACCAGCGTCTGATGAGTCTCGGCCAAACCGAGCTCCCAGGGAATGCCCGCATGTTTGATGCTGGATTGCGGGGAAGCACCGGTTCCGCCGTCATGGCCGCTGATGAGCACCACATCCGCATGGGCTTTGGCCACGCCGGCCGCAATAGTTCCCACGCCAACTTCAGCCACCAGCTTTACGCTGATGCGCGCGTGGTGATTAGAATTTTTAAGATCATGAATCAATTCCGCCAAATCCTCAATGGAATAAATATCATGGTGCGGAGGCGGAGAAATAAGCCCCACGCCCGGAGTGGAATGGCGCACCTTCGCAATCCAGGGATAAACTTTTTGGCCCGGAAGCTGGCCGCCTTCGCCGGGTTTGGCGCCCTGAGCCATTTTGATTTGGAGCTCTTTGGCTTTCACAAGATAAAGACTCGTTACCCCAAAACGCCCCGAAGCCACCTGTTTGATCGCGCTATTTTTGGAATCGCCGTTCGGCTCGGGCTGGTAACGCGCCGGGTCTTCGCCGCCTTCTCCGGTGTTGCTTTTGCCCCCGATCCGGTTCATGGCCACAGCCAAACCCTCGTGAGCTTCCTTGCTGATAGAGCCATAGGACATGGCCCCGGTTTTGAAACGCTTCACGATGGCCTCAACCGGCTCCACTTCCTCGATCGGAATAGGATTGGGCGCGAATTTAAAATCAAGCAGGCCGCGCAGGGTACAGTAATTTTTGGATTGGTTGTTGACCGCCTCGGAGTATTCCTTGAAAAACTTGTAGTTGTTGGTGCGTGTCGAAAGCTGTAGCTTGTGAATGGTTTCGGGATTAAAGAGGTGAAACTCGCCGTCCTTGCGCCACTGATATTGTCCGCCCGGATCCAGGGTTTGCCCGTTGACCTCTCGGGCGGGAAAGGCATGCCGGTGCCTTCTTAAAATTTCCTCCGCAAGGCCGTTCAGCCCGACCCCTCCCACGCGGGAAGCTGTCCATGTAAAGTACTTGTCGATCACATCCTTATTTAATCCGATGGCTTCAAAAATCTGCGCGCCGCGATAGCTTTGAATGGTGGAAATGCCCATCTTGGACATGGTTTTGACCACGCCTTTGGCCAGGGCCTTGGCGTAATTCTTCACCGCCTGCTTGTGATCCATCTGCGGCAGAATGCCCTGGCGGATCATGTCATCCAGGGTTTCAAACGCGAGATATGGATTGATGGCGCCTGCGCCGTAGCCGATGAGCAGGGCAAAGTGATGAACCTCGCGCGGCTCGCCCGATTCAAGCACCAGCCCCACCTTGGTGCGCGTGCCTTCGCGGATCAGGTGATGATGAAGCCCGGCCACCGCAAGCAGCGACGGGATGGCCGCATGCTCATGACTGATGCCGCGGTCGGAAAGAATAAGAATATTATGGCCATTCTTGATGGCGCGGCTGGCCAGTTGAAAAAGTTTTTCCAGAGCTGTTTCAAGCGCCCGTCCTCCGCCGTCGGCATTATAAAGAATGGGGAGCGTCATGGACTTGAAGTCTTTGTGGTCCACGTGCCGCAGTTTTTCAAACTCTTCATTGCTGAGAACTGGGCTCTTCAAGCGGATCTGCTTGCAGCTTTCAGGTCCGGGGTCTAGAAGGTTGCCTTCCTCGCCAATGGTGGTTTCCGTGGAAGTGATAATTTCCTCGCGGATGCAGTCAATGGGCGGATTCGTGACTTGGGCGAAAAGCTGCTTAAAATAATTGTAGAGAAGTTGCGGCCGGTTGGACAAAACCGCAAGCGGGGTATCCGTTCCCATAGAGCCGACCGGCTCCACACCGTCCTTGGCCATGGGCGCCATGATGATGCGCAGATCCTCAAAGGTGTAGCCAAAAGCCTTTTGGCGCATGAGCACCGTGTCATGATCCGGTTCGTGAACATGCGGCGCTTCGGGCAGGCTTTCCAGATTCATCAGATTCTGATTCAGCCAAAGACGGTAAGGTTGTGCGGTGGCGATTTTATTTTTTAATTCGTCATCCGCCACGATGCGGCCTTCCTCGGTATCAATCAGGAACATGCGCCCGGGCTGCAGACGGCCTTTTTGAAGAACGCGTTCAGGAGCGACTTCAAGGACACCGACTTCGGAGGCCATGATCACGAGATCATCCTTGGTGACGTAATACCGCGAAGGCCTGAGTCCGTTACGGTCAAGCACGGCTCCGATTTTAACGCCGTCCGTGAACGCAATAGAGGCCGGGCCGTCCCAGGGTTCCATGAGGCAGCTATGGAATTCGTAAAAAGCCTTTTTCTCGTCGCTCATGCTTTCGTGATTGCTCCAGGGTTCCGGAATCATCATCATGACTGAATGGGGCAGGGAACGGCCGGAAAGCACAAGAAATTCAAGGCAATTATCAAACATGGCCGAGTCACTCCCGTCCGGAGAAATAACCGGCAGGAGCTTTTTCATGTCGTCCTTAAAAAGATCCGAAGCGCATAGAGACTGACGGGCATGCATCCAGTTCACGTTGCCGCGCAACGTATTAATTTCTCCGTTATGCGCAATGTAGCGGTAGGGATGCGCCCTGTCCCAGCTCGGAAACGTGTTGGTGCTGAAACGAGAATGAACAAGAGCCAAAGCGCTTTCCACGGATGGGTCCGATAGATCGCCGTAAAACGGCTCGACCTGCTCGGACATGAGCATCCCTTTGTAAATGATAGTTTTGTAAGAGAGACTCGGGATGTAAAAGTACTGGCCGCCTTTGATCTTGGCATAGCGGATGGCGTTTTCAGCGCGTTTGCGGATCACATAAAGTTTGCGCTCAAACGCCATGTCGTCCTGGAGTTTGGAGCTGCGGCCGATAAAAATCTGACGCACCACGGGCTCGCTTGATTTAGCGGTCGGCCCCAGCGAGCTGTCATGGGTGGGAACCTTGCGCCATCCCAGAACCTGCTGGCCTTCTTCTTTAACAATATCCTCAAATATTTTTTCGCAAGATTTTCTCTGGCCGTCATCAGGCGGGAGATAAACCATGCCCACGCCGTATTCTTTATAGGAAGGCAGCTTAAAACCTTCTTTGGAGCAAACTTTGGTTAGAAAATTATGGGGCACCTGCAAAAGAATGCCTGCGCCGTCGCCGGTATTGGCTTCACAACCGCAGGCCCCGCGGTGGCGGAGGTTTAGGAGAACTGTGAGTGCCTGCCGGATAATTTCATGGGATTTCTTTCCCTTGATGTTGACGACAAATCCAACACCGCAGGCGTCATGTTCGTACTGAGGATCATAAAGCCCCTGACGGGGCACAGGTTGATAGCTCATAACCAATTTAATAGATTACCGTTCCGATTTTATTTCGAGTGGGGAATTATAGCACAATTTCTAAATTGTACAACACAGGAGACTTATGCCCCCGAACCGTGCATATACTCCTTTAAAAAGCGGATTTGATGGGCGGAGTCCTCAAGCAGGGCTTTGACCACATCGCCGATGGAGACGATGCCTTCCAGCTTGCCGGCTGAGACCACGGGAATATGCCGCACCCGGTTTTCGGTCATGACTCCCATAATTTCGTTGATGTTGTCATCGGGAGAGGCGGTGATCACCTTCCGGGTCATCAGTTCGCTGACCAGGGTATCGCCCAACCCTTTGCTCTTCAAATAGCATCCGCGGACAATGTCACGCTCGGAAATAATGCCCGCAATATTGCCTTTATCATCAAAGACCAGCAAAGCGCCTATTTTCTGGTTAACCATAATCTGCAGGGCTTCGTAGATTTTCTGATTTACTTTGACAGCCCAGACTTTCGGGCCCTTATGCCCCAGGATATCCTTGATTTTCATATCGCGACCTCCTTTTGGAGCTGGAATTACTATATAAAATACCTCGTGGCCTGGCCCGTGTAAACAAAAATTCATCATTGCTCTTTGGCTATTCAAATGTTAAATTAATTAATAAAGGTGCTCAAAAGGCGATGATAATCGGGTTAACGGGGAAAAACGGGTCGGGGAAGGGAGAAGTGGCGGCTTTTCTCAAGGACCGCGGATTTATATTTTACTCCCTTTCGGACGTGATCCGCGAGGAGGTCAAAAAGCGCGCCCTTCCTGTGACCCGCGAAAATCTTATCCAGGCTGGGAACCAGCTCAGGGCCACTTACGGTTCATCCGTGCTGGCGGACCGGATCCTTGAAGGGGTGGATCCTGACAAGAATTACGTTATTGACTCCTTTCGCAGTCCCTTTGAGGTAGAGGCCTTCCGGCGCAAGGGAAATTTTGTCCTGCTTCACGTCACGGCCGATGTGCGCATCCGTTTTGACCGTGTGGCAGCCCGCGGCCGCGAAAATGACCCCAAAACTTTTGAGGAGTTTGTCCTGCTGGAGAATGCCGAAGACCGCGATTCCATAACCAATCAGCAGCTTTCCAAAACCGCCGCCCTTGCCGACATCGAACTTGAAAACAACGGGACTATCCCGGAATTGCATGAAAAGACCCGGGAGGCGCTGGTCAAGATTTCTTCCCGCCTTACCCGGCCTACCTGGGATGAGTATTTTATGGGTATTGCCCGGATGGTGGGCATGCGCAGCAATTGCATTAAAAGAAAAGTGGCGGCCGTGATTGTGAAAGACAAGCGCATTATTTCCACGGGCTATAACGGCACGCCGCGCGGAGTCAAAAATTGCAACGAAGGCGGATGTCCCCGGTGCAACAGTTTTGGTTCGCAGGGCACCAATCTCGCGGAATGCGTGTGCTCGCATGCGGAGGAGAATGCTATCACGCAGGCTGCGTATCACGGCGTGAGTATCAAGGATGCTACGCTTTACACCACCTATTCGCCCTGCCTTATTTGCACCAAAATGATTATCAACAGCGGCATCAAGGAAGTGGTCTACAACGTGGAGTACTCGCTGGATGAAGTGCCGCTTAAATTGCTTGCCGAGGCGTATGTCAAGGTGAGACAGCTGGAGAATGACCCCGGCGCGGATGCCAAAAAGCAGAACCATGATAAAAATAAAAAACGCGCATAAAATTTTATCTTATTCTATTTTGTTTCTTTCAATGGCCTCGATTGCTTTTGCGGCTCCTCTGCCGGAAAAACCGCCGGAATCGGCAAAAGTTCCGGACGCTCTAGAGTTGGCCAGATTCGTCAATAAAGACCGAGAAAAGAAGGAAAAGGAAGAAGGGCCAGGAGAGGTTTCTCCCACCGCTCCGCCACAAGCAGAGAAACAGCTTGTGGGCATGATCACGGGAGTGCTGCCGAGCGAGAAAAACGTGCAGATTTATGTGGTGGACAAGGACAAGGCCTCCAACGCCATCGTGGTTTCTCCCCGGACCGAAATTAAAAAGCAGATTGATTTGCAGGAGATTCAACCCGGAGAATTTGTGGGAGTCATTTATGAGGAAGACAGCGGGGATAAGGTTGCGCTTTCCACCACCGTTGGAGCCGAGGAAAAGATGGCGCTTGTAAAAGAGGAGCTTTTGAAGTTTGCGCCCAAACCCGAAAAGCCGAAGGCTCCTGAGGTGCCGGAAGCGCCGGAAATGCCGCCAACCCCTGAAGGGGCGGGACCTCAAGCGGGCGCGCCACCGCCCGGAGGAGCGCCTGGCCAGCAGGGAGGCGTTGACAAGAGTAAGGAAGCGAGCGGTTTCAACCAGGAAGAAGCAGCCAAGGCCAAGAAAAAAGGCGATAAGAAAAATCCTTTGGATGATGTCTTGTCTGAAGAAGGCCCTTTGTCTACCCCCGGCGAACAGGTTCCGCCGGAATTTGTTTCAGGCAAAGTCAAGGCGCTGGATTTAAAAAGCCCTTCCCAAACGCTGGTGATTGAGGCTGCGCAGGGAAAAGAGGTTAAGATCACGGTCGGGCCTCAGCCGCAGATTGTGAACCGATTTTTGGATATGACGGGACTGGCGGAAAAATACGAAGTCGAAGTGCTTTACGAGGAACAGGGCAAAGACAAGCTCGCCAAATCTATCCTGATTGCCAGACCTAAACTGGCCTGAACGAGCGGCCACTCGGCCGCCGATGGTCAAGCTGTCCCGTGCGATGGGGACGGGACCCTTAAGCTTTCCGCATTTTTAAAAGACGCTCCACCCTTTCCTTGGTTGGCGGGTGTGTGCTGAAAAGCGACATTAGAAAATCTCCTGAAAGCGGATTCACGATAAAAAGATGCGCGGTCGAAGGATTTGCTCCTTGGAAAGGGATTTGTTTCCGGGTGCTCTCCAGTTTTTGAAGCGCGCTGGCAAGATGCTCGGGATGCCCGTCAATTTTCGCGCCCGCCTCATCCGCGTCAAATTCCCTTGAGCGCGACACCGCAAGCTGAATCAGCATTGCCGCGATGGGCACGAGAATAAGGGCGAGCAGCAAAGCCAGAGGATTCCCCTGACGGTCCTCATCCCTGTCCCGCCCTCCGCCGAACATGAGCCCCCAGCGCGCCATATTGGCGAGCATGCTGATAGCGCCTGCGATGGTGGCCGCGATACTTGAGATCAGGATGTCTCGGTGTTTAACGTGCGCCAGTTCATGGCCCAGCACGCCGGCCAATTCCGCGCGGTTTAAAATTTGCATAATGCCTTCCGTGACCACCACCACCGCGTGCTCGGGATTTCTCCCTGTGGCAAAGGCATTGGGCGCTTCCGTTGGAATCATATAAATTTTCGGCAAGGGCAGGCCTGCTTTATGGCAAAGCTCTCTCACGATGGAGTAGAGCTCAGGCACCTCGGATTCGGCCACAGGCTTTGCGCCGTACATGGCCAGGACAATTTTATCGCTGAACCAGTAACTTACGAAATTCATGATGCAGGCGAAAAAGAAGGCGAATACCATCCCCTGCTGGCCGCCCAGCAAGCCGCCCACCCAGATAAATAAAAAAGTCAATGCTGTTAAAAGCACAAAAGTTCTTACCGTGTTCATGGTTTACAGTATAGCAAATCAGCGTTTGCCGAGCAAATGCGGGACGCGGTTTAATTTTCCAGAATGCTGAGGAATTTTTCTGAGTCCGAGAGGTCGGGAAGAATATAGTCGGGGCGGGATGCGAGCAGCTCATTTTCGGGCGTGTGGCCGGTTTTGACCGCGATGGATTTGAGGCCCAATTTTTTAGCGGCCGAGACATCGTGCGGCGTGTCCCCGATAACAAAAACATTTTCTTTCGAAACCTGCTTTGCTCTGTTCCCGCGGCCGCGTTCCAGAGCGATCCGCGTGATTTCAGCCCTGTCCCATGAATCCGAGCCGAATCCGCCAAAGCCGAAATAATGTTTGAGGTCGCCTTTTTCAAGCTTGGCCCAAGCCGCGCCTTCAAAATTGCCGGTAACAATTCCCAGAATCAAATGCTCCATTCCGGCCAGTAATTCAAGGAGTTTTGGCACGCCCGGCAGCAGGTGGAATCGCGGTGAATCAATAATTTCCTCGGCAAAATAAAGAAGGTACCGCTCGCAGAGCCGGGTATATTCTTTTTCCTCGAGTTTCCTTTGGATGGTCCGGTCCGCGATTTCCCGGATAATAATGGGGTCGGTTTTGCCGTCCGGCACGGTGTCGCCCCAGGCATTCTTGATGCCGAATAATTCCTCAAACGCTCTTTCAAAGGCGATGCGCCCCGCACCTCCTGTCACAAGAAGCGTCCCGTCGATATCGAATAAAAGCATCTTGGTTTCCGGCATAATTTTTTATTATATCAAACCCGTCCACACTTCTTTTATAATGAGCCCTATGAAAATCAAAGCGGTTTTTTTTGACGCGGGAGGCACGCTTTTCCAGCCCCAGCCCTCTGTGGGCGATCTTTACGCGCGCACGGCCGTGAAGCACGGCATGAAAGTCGACCCGCATAAAGTAGAGCATATTTTTAGGGCGGAATTTGCCCGGCGCGACAAACTCGAATCCGTCGAAGCGCATCGCAGCGAAAAAAACGAAAAAGAATGGTGGCGCTCGCTGGTCAAAGACGTATTCGCGCAAGTGACCACGCTTAACAATTTTGAGGCCTACTTTGAAGAACTTTACGACCTTTTTGCCCGCGCCGAGGCGTGGAAGCTTTATCCCGAGGTCATCGGTCTTCTTGAAACATTAAAAGCCGAGAAACTTATTCTCGGCATTGTTTCCAACTGGGATCACCGCCTGCATTCGATTTGCACGGAAATGCGGCTTAACCATTATTTTAATTTTATCCTGGCTTCGGCGGTGGTGGGTTCGGCCAAGCCGGATTCAGGCATCTTTAAAGAAGCGCTGAAAAGAGCGGGTGTCGCGCCTCATGAAGCCGTGCATGTGGGCGACAGCGTTGAAAACGATTATCACGGCGCGAAAAATGCGGGCATCCATGCGCTTTTGGTGGAACGCAGCGGCCACGTGCCCGAGGGCGTGGAAACGATCCCTTCGCTATCTGGAGTGCTAGCCTTTTGCAAATTGAAACCCTTGTAAGAAAAGCGGAATTAGCATATTCTGATTTTTATGAAACCTTATAGCGATCACGCCCAAGCATCCATCAGGATGGTGGACAACCCGCACCTGAAGGACTCGATTCGAAAACTGGTAGAGGAGAATCGTATTGATGTCGTCGTTGAAACAGGGACGCATGACGGCATCGGCTCCACGAAAATGCTCGCCGAGGCTTATGCGGGCACTTTTAAGCCCAGATTTTTTTATACCTGCGAGCTCAGCTTTTCAAAATACAAAAAGGCCTGCAAAAACTTAAAACGCTATCCTTTTGTGAAATGTCTTTGGGGCCGCACTGTGAAGCTTGCGGAGGCTATCGAATTCATCAAAACCGATGAGGCTCTGCAGCATCATGAAAAATATCCGGATGTTTTTATTGACCAGCCGGATGATCCCGCCTCTTTCTATATCAAAGAGTGCCAAAGCGGTTTTTTTTCCCGCAAGAAGGCTTTTCTAAAGTATCTGGACCCGCGATATGGTTTTATGCGGATCACCCGATATCAGGGCGAGGATTTGCTGCGCAGATTGTTGCACCGTCATCAAGGGGATAGGCCCCTCATCCTTCTCGACTCTGCGGGGGGAATCGGTTACCTTGAATTTAAAATCGTCAAAGAGATTATGCGCGGGCATGTTTTTTGGCTGCTTCTTGACGATATTCACCATCTCAAACACTTCCGGAGTTTTAGTGAGATTCAATCCGACCCATCATTTCAGATCATCGCTCATGATTCCATCAACGGCTGGGTGCTTTCTAAATACACACCGTAGCTGACTGCTGCAAGTTGGGATTGGATTAATCGCCGATGAGGGTGAGGACGCCGGTGAAGTTGTGGATGTAGTTGCGGTTGCCGATGGGCGCGATTTCGCCGTAGGTAAAGAAGCCTATTAATGGAATGTCACCCAGTTTTTCCCGGATGGTGAGCCGGTCCACATCCAAGCCGCCGTAAAGCGCGCTTCCACGGGCGCAGCAGTTGAAGTAAAAGCCGAAGCGCGGTTTTTGTTTTTCAACTTCCGGTTTGATTTCCTGAAGCATTTCCTCAAGATCTTTTTTGGAAAGCCCGGGCTCGCGCAGGGCAAAGAAAAGATAATCGCCTTCCCGCAGGGTCGCTCCTATGACCAGTCCCCTTGCCTGCACCTCCATGCCCAGGATATTCCGCACCAGGTAATTGACTTTTCCGTTTTCCCCTTCGCAAACCGGGATGCCGATAAAAACATAGGCGGAGGCGCTTTCCAGATCTTCGATCCTGAGTTCCGCCAGAATTTCAAGCAGGACGTCCAACGCCGGTTTGTCATTGAGTTCGTAAATCACATTGTCTTTGACCTTGGTGACTTTCATTGGCTCGCCCATGGGCACACATGATTGCGTGATGGCCGTGAGGGAGGAAAATTCGCCGGTCAGGAACATGCCGGCTACCGAGTCACAGCCGGAGTTTTCCTCATTCCACTGGAAAGTCATGCGGCGCGTTCCGTCTTCACCCGCATTGCCTCCAATAATAGGAACCGTCCCCATTTCCTGCTCAATGCCTTCAAACATGGATTCGGAAAAAAGGCTGAGCGGATCCGGGAAAAGTGTGAGCAGGGAATCTCTCTGCGCTTTATTTTTAAGAAGACGGCCGATTTTTTTGCCGGCTTCCAGGTTGTTTTCCTGCAAGTTGGGGAAAATAAAAGAAGAGGGAGTAATCGTGTCGGATTCAACCAGGAGCACGGCCAGGCCTCCTGTTTTTTCAGCCTCCATGTTGTTGGTGAAAACGCCGAATCCGCTTGCGCCGGCCAGCGACTGTGCACCGGTGAGTTGGCGGACCGTGGTCAAAAGAGGCCGCGGGTCCTTGCAGTGGTCGATGGTGGAAAAAACAAATCCAAAATTGGCCTTGGATATCCGGCCTTCTTCCAACGCCATCCGGCAGGCTTTTTCAATGGCCAAAGCAGTGGACCTGCTGCGCGAATACCCGACTCCGGCTTTAATCATGCCTGGGCCGCCTTCAAAAATTCGAGCCTGGTTGTGGAAATCCCTGTTTTGTTTTTCAAGTTTGGTGTGGTACCCTGAGCCTCGGTCTCACCCCTGGAGAAGATCGGATGTTTAGGCCAGCCGTGGGGGTACCTTTTTAAAAGTATAACATATTATGGCGAAGAAACTTAGACTAGGCTTTGTCCTGGACCCGCCGGAAAAAATCAAATGTCTGGAGGACACCTCGTTTTACATCATGAAAGAGGCGTCTGAACGCGGTCACGAGGTTTTCTATATAGATTCCCGCCACATCTACGCGCAAGGTGCCAGTATTCGGGCTCTGGTTGAAACGGTTTCCGTGGATTTTAATGACGGGTTCAAGGGAATAGAGAGCTTTGACGGCTTTGACCTTTCCCGGCTTGACCTCCTTTTTATCCGCAAGGATCCTCCCTTTGACGCCCACTACCTTTACCTCACGTATCTTCTTGAGCACTTAAAAAGTAAGGCTGCTATTCTGAATGACCCCGTTGGCATCCGGAATGCTAATGAAAAGCTTTATATTCTAAATTTTCCGGAATGGATTCCCGAGACCTGTGTTTCCGCCTCTTTTCCAGTGCTCTGTTCTTTTGTGAATAAGGTGGGGGATGTGGTGCTCAAGCCTTTGAATGAAAGGGGCGGGATTGGTATTACAAGAGTGCGCCGACAGGACGCGGATCAGGAAAAGGTCATTTCCGGCATGCTTTCGCAATACGGAACAGTGATGGCGCAGGAATTTCTCCCCCAGATTCAGGAGCAGGGAGATATGCGGGTGCTGGTTTTGAACGGCGAGATTCTGGGGGCTTATGCCAGGATTCCTCCGCGCGGGGATTTTAGGGTTAGTGTTTTCCGTGATGGCAGATATGAAAAGAGAACCCCAGGCGATAGGGAGCGTGAAATAGTTAAAAATCTAGCGCCGCGCCTTCTTGCTGAGGGACTTTATTTTGTGGGGCTTGACCTTATCGGCGGATTGATTTCCGAAATCAATGTTACCAGCCCAGCCGGAATTCCCGAGATCAATCACTTTGCCGGAGAGCGGTTGGAGGTGAAAGTCGTCAACTTTTTAGAACAATTTGCCCTTTCCGGCCCTCTAAGGTTAGCGTAGACAATTTCTTTCTAATACCGTATACTGCTTTTATATTCTATCCCCTACTTTGTCTAATTGCTTACAGAAGAAAGAGTTACAATAATGAAAAACACTGAAGAATCCAATGTCCGCACCCGGGGTTTTGGCCTGCGCCGGGACATTTTACCTCTGCTGGCGGAGAATTATAAAAGCCAGTTTATTGAGGAAATGAAAGCCCATGGCTTCCGGTGGTGCTCCGGCCGGCTGACTTTTTACCTGGCCAAGGAATTTGGATTTTGCTATGGCGTGGATAAAGCCATTGATTTTGCCTATGAGACCCGGGCCCAATTTCCCGACCGCGATATTTATATCACCAGCGAGATTATCCACAATCCTCTTGTGAACCGGAAGCTGATTGAAATGGGGATTCAGTTTTTAAGCGGGCAGTACAAAGGCGCCAAGGGCGTGGCGGAGTTGGGAGAAAAGGATATTGTCCTTCTTCCCGCGTTCGGGACTACGGTCAAGGAGCTGGAATATCTTAAAAGCAAGAAGTGTTTGCTGGTGGACACAACCTGTAATTCCGTGGTTGCGGTTTGGAAGCGGGTGGAAAAATACACGGAGGACGGATTCACGGCCGTGATTCACGGCAAATACGATCATGAGGAGACACAAGCCACTTCTTCTCGCGCGAGCAAGTATTTGGTGGTGTGGGACAAGTCCGAAGCGCAAGCTATCTGTGATTACATTGTGGACAGCACAGCGGAAGATGACCCGGGCTTGCCCGGGGTATCTGGAGCAGTACCAGCCCGCGGTTTCATGCCGCAGGCTGGTGGCGGCGAAGCGAAGCGGAGCCGTCCCTTGACGGATCGAGTTGCGTTTCTCAAGCGTTTTGAAAAGGCGGTTTCGCCGGGTTTTGATCCGGACAGGGATTTGATCAAAATTGGATGCGCCAATCAAACCACCATGATGAGCAGTGAATCTCTGGAAATCGCCAACATGCTGCAGGAAGGCATGGAGAAAAAGTACGGCGCTTCCGGTCTTGCGCAACACTTCCGTCATTTTGACACGATTTGCAGCGCTACGCAGGAAAGACAGGATGCCATTCTTGATCTTTTAAAAAATGAAAAAATCGATCTCGTGATTGTGATCGGCGGCTATAATTCGAGCAACACGACGCATCTGGCCGAGATCGCGATGAAATTCAACACGCCCAATTATCACATCAAAGACGCGGAGGGCATTCTTTCCAAACATGAAATAGAGCATAAACCGCTGGGATCCAAAACCACCACGGCGGTCTCCTCCTGGCTGCCGGAAGGTCCGGTCACGATCGCGGTCACAGCCGGCGCGTCAACCCCCAACCGTGTTATCGAAGAGGTGATCCGCAGGATCAGTGTGGTTGCCGGTTAGCCGGAAAAGTCATGAACACCATCCATCCTTCCGCCGTCATTGGCAAAAATGTTGTCCTCGGGAAGAATAACGAGATCGGTCCTCATGCAGTGATTCAGGACGGCGTCAAGATTGGATCGGAAAATATTTTTTATCCCAATGTTCATATCTCGACCGGCACGGAGATCGGCGACGGCAATGAAATTCACATGGGCGCCATCATTGGGCATACGCCTCAGGACCTTGCTTTCAAAAAAGGGACGCGGAGTTTTACCAAAATCGGAAACCGCAACATTCTCCGTGAATACATCACCATTCATCGCGGCACCAAGGAAGGCACGGCAACTCTCATTGGCGATGACAATTACCTCATGGCCAATACGCATGTGGCGCATAATTGCGAAATCGGCAACCGCGTGATCATGGTGAATTTGGCATCGCTTTCCGGTTACTGCGTGGTGGAAGATCAGGCATTTATTTCCGGCATGGTGGGATTGCACCAATTCACGCGCATCGGCCGGCTTGCAATTTTGAGCGCGCTCTCGGCGGTCAACAAGGATGTGCCTCCTTTTTTTATGGCCGGCGGACGTCCCGCCCGCGCGCAGGGATTAAACGCTGTGGGATTGCGCCGCGCGGGAATTTCGCCTGCAGTCCGCGAGGAAATCAAACAGGCGTTTAAACTTCTTTACCGCTCCGGCTTCAGCGTGAGCCACGCGATGGAGATCATTGCAAAAGAACTCCATTCACCGGAAGTCAAATATCTTGTCTCTTTTATCCGCGCCGCCAAGCGGGGAATTGTCACCGCGCGCGACGGCGCCGTCAAGGGACGACCCTTCGGGTCGCCACCTGCCCATGGCATGAAACCACGGGCAGGTACTGCTCCGGATCCCCGGGCAAAGCCCGGGGCACCCTCCGCTGTGGAAATGAAAGAGGCGGATGAACTCGCCGGGGAATAATACCATGCGCCTTTCCGTACTGGACATTGAAACCCAGAAAACCTTCAACGAAATTGGAAGGAATAAAATTCACGAGCTCAAAGTTTCCGTGGTCGGCTTTTATGATTCCGCGGCTGATGCCTATCTGACCTTCGAAGAAAAGGAGATCTCCCGGCTGGAGGAATACTTGCGGCAAACCGATCTGTTAATCGGTTTCAATATCAAGTTTTTTGATCTTCCGGTGCTCCAGCCGTACCTCGGTCTCTCGGTCGAAACCCTGCCGGTGCTGGACTTGCTTGAGGAAATCAGACAAGTGCGCGGCCACCGCGTGACACTTCAGAGCCTTGCCGTGGCCACGCTCAAAGAGGCCAAGAGCGGAAGCGGGTTCGAGGCGGTCCGGCTTTTTCGTGAAGGCCGGATGGACGAACTTAAAAAATACTGCCTCGACGATGTCCGCATCACCAAGGGGATCTTCGACTACGGTTGCGAACATTCCCGAGTTTATTTCAAATCCGAAAGGGATTTTCAGACCCACGAGATCCCTGTGACCTGGGGCCAGAACCTGGACCGATTTGCAAAAAAACCAACTGTGTTTCCGTCAACCTTGTTTTGAACTATGAATGCCAAAACGGCAAAAGACGCTCTTCTTTTTCTAGTCCTTTTCTTTTTTTTAACCCCTGTTGTCCGCGCTGAAAATCCTTCAAATTTAAATAGTCCGGCCCGAATCATTGTCGGGTCAGCGGGAAATTACCCGCCGTTTTCCTGGCAGGATTACAACGGCAAGCCGACAGGATTTCTGGTTGAGCTTACCCAGGCGGTAACCAAAAAAGTCGGACTGGCGTACGAGATCAGGATGGATGAGTGGAACACGGTTAAAAGCCGGCTCCTTTCAGGCGAGATCGATGCCGTGGACGGCATGTATTACACCCTGCAACGTGATCTTGAGTTTGATTTTTCTGAACCGCATAGCATTGTCAGACACTCCATTTTTGTGTGGGGAGAGGAGAAAAAAATTTCTAATTTGAAAGATCTTCGAGGCCGGCGCGTTCTTGCCGTGCGCGGGGATCCCATGCATAAATTTATTTTGCAGCAAAAACTCGGCATTAACTTGATTCTGACTAAAAGCCTGCGTGATGCGGTGAAGCTTCTCTCGCTTCACCGTGGGGAGGCGGCTGTCCTGGCCCGTTTTCCTACCCTTTACTACATGAAAGAAATGGCGTTGGAAAATATAAAGGAAGCTGGCCGCCCGCTGGAACCTCTGGATTTTTGTTTTGCGGTGAAAAAAGGGAATCAAGCGCTGCTTGCTAAATTGAATGAGGGCCTTGCCGCAGTCAAAACGAGCGGAGAATATGATCAAATTAAAAAAAAATGGTTTGCCCCGCTTGAACCTCGGCGTGAGATCGGGGACTACCTTCCGTACCTTGCGGCTGCGGGGGGACTTTTTATCATCGCGATCGGTTTTCTTTGGGCGTGGAACTGGGCGCTGCAGCGGGAAGTGCGTTTTAAGACCGAATCCCTGCGTCTGGCCCACCGCCGGCTGCAAAAGATAGACGAATTCAAAACCGAGGTGGTGCACATGGTGGCCCATGACGTCCGGGCGCCTCTCGGGGTGATGCAAGGGTACCTGGATTTGCTGGGAGATGGAATATCCGGGAATCTTGAGTCCAAACAGAAGGACATGCTTCATAAAATCCAGAATTCCGTGGACCGCATGAACCGACTGGTCAGTGACCTTCTGGACATGGCACAGATTGAATCGGGCAAGCTTGAGCTGCATCTGGCCAACATGGACGCTGAACAACTGGCCTCAGACGTGGCTCATTTTTTTGAATCCCAGTTTAGTGGAAAAAAGATCGGATTCTCATGGGAGCTGCAACCCCCCGCCATTTTTCTTGAGGTGGACAGGGATCGTATAGAGCAGTGCCTGATTAATTTGATTAGCAATGCCATTAAACATACACCCAAAGAAGGGGAGATCAAGCTCCTCATCAAAGACAAGGGCAAGGAAGTGTACTTTGAGGTTCATGACACGGGCGACGGTATGGAGCGGCGGCAGTTAGACAGGTTGTTTCAAAAATTTGAGGGCGATGACCGCAGGAAAGGAGCGGGATATGGATTGGGGCTGGTGATCACGCAAGGCCTGGTGCAGCTTCACCGCGGAAAAATTTGGGTGCGGTCCAAGGAAGGTCAAGGCAGCATTTTCGCGTTTTCAATTCCCAAATTTTTTGAACCGTAAAGCGTGCCGGGCCTTGAGGGCCCGGTCTTCGCAGGGTTGAGAGGGACTCCAGCCTTTTTCCGTTCTTCGCACTTATTGCATTTTCCGCAGTGAAATTCGCCGTGCGGGTTTAGGCATGAAAAAGTCAAATCAAGAGGCGCCCGGCGGGCAAGCTGTAGCGCTTCTTTTTTTCTCAAACGGGCAAAAGGCCTTTCAATTTTAAGCGGGCGTCCATATCCACGGCTCAGGGCCGCTGCAAGCAGGCGGAAAAATTTTTTGGAGCTGTCGGGAAAAGGATTGGTGGCCAGAGTCCCGATCGCAATGGACGAAATATTCCGGCTGTAACAAAAAATGCTTGCCAGGGATAGAAGAAGAATATTCCTCCCCGGAAGAAAAACTGCTTCATCCGCCGAATGGGCGGAAGGAATCCTCTTACCTGTGATGCTCCAATGGCGGCCATAAAGCGGGGACAGCGGATAATGAAGCACGGTTTCTTTCTGCACGCAATTTGTCCCGAGGGCGCGGATAAATTTTTGCAGCCAGTGAATTTCTGCTTTTTCCCAGACAAAGCCATGGCTCACGTAAAGCGGAAAAACCTCCCGGTACTTTTGGGCCAGGAGATACAGCATGGCCCCGCTTTCAACGCCCCCGCTTGCCAGAACGCAGATCCGCGACAGCTTTTTCGTCATCTAATTTCTTGACCCTTCAGGGCGGCCTCCGTATGATGATGGCCAGCGCGACACGGGCTTTCCTTAAGCCCGGCGCGCAGTGCCGAAGCTAAGGAGATGAGGCCATGTTCAGCGTGACCAAAGAGATTTATTTTTGCTACGGCCATCGCCTTCTCAATTATCAGGGCAAGTGCCGCCACCTGCACGGCCACAACGGCAAGGTGGAAATCGAGCTTGTCTCCGAGACGCTTGACCCGCTTGGCATGGTGATTGATTTCGACAAAATCAAATCCGTGATCAAGGACTGGATTGACAGGAATCTGGATCACCGCATGATCCTGCATGCGAAAGATCCTTTTGTCCCCGTGCTCAGGAAACGCAAAGAGCCTTTTTTCCTCATCCCCTGCAATCCCACGGCGGAGAATATCGCCAAATCGATTTACGAGTACGCGGTTAAAAGCCGGCTTCCCGTGGTCAAGGTCACGCTCTGGGAAACGCCTTCCTCATTTGCCGCGTATAGCAGATAGCAAATCCACCGGCCTGGCGATTAAAAAATCCACGCCCGCTTTTTTGAACGCCTGTTCCGCTTTCCCGGGTTCATCCTGCCCGTACAAAACGCCGCAGGATAAAATTCTGATGGTTTTTTTGGAGGCATTGGCGGCGCGGATGTCATCCGGCAAATCTCCGACGTAAATAAAGGATCTCCGCCGCCCGATTTGACCAAGCCGCAAGTGGCGGCCTGACCGAATCGGGCCTGGCCATCCGCCTGCGATTTTCCTGGCACAGGCGAGAACCGGGAAAGGATGCGGCTTGCGCAGGGTCACATCATCATGCGTGATAATGGCCTTGAAAAATTCCCGGATATTGAAACGCTTAAGGACGTACTCCGCTTCAAATCGGGTGCGGCCGGTCACGATTCCCAAAGAAAATCCCAGGACCTTGAGTTTTTTGAGCAGGGTTTTTGGAAAAAATAATTTCTCAAAATGAATCAGCCCTGCGGTGCGGCTAAAAAGCGGATTTCTGCCCTCGTCTTTTTTGAAAAGTTTCTCGCCCAGATAAATTTCCTGGAACATGTCTTTGCCCAGCGCGTAACTGATGAGCCCCGGATTTTTAACGAGTTTTTTCACCGGTTGAATACCGCAGGGCCGCGGAACGGATTGGGCCAGGCGCTTCAGATTCATCAGCTGCCGCAATTTTTTCACAGTCAGGACTTCCCATTTGCGTGGGCCTTTTTCGACCTGCGACTGAAGGTAGAGTAGAATCCCGTAGACGGCATCCCAGTCGTTGTTAAAGCCGCCGAGGAGTTTGAAGCGGTTGATATCCTCACGCGAAAGAAGAAAACCGGAGTAGGCGGGGACCAGCAGGATTTTCTGAAGATAGAGATCAACGGTTTTTCGTATGGCATCGATGTAGGACCGTCGCACGTCGACCAGGACGCCGTCAATATCGAACAGCACCGCGTTCCATTTTGCGGGCCGGAATCCCTTGCTTCCGGCACGCTCGCCGGGCCTTGAGGGCCCGGTCTTCGCAGGCCGCCATGCCTTCTTCCGGTTCATTTTCCGGTGCCTGCCAAGGGCGTGCCTCAGGCCCGCCACTTGCCCTTACGAGCAAGTGCTGCATCCGAACTACGGCTTTTAGCCGTAGTATCGGCTGCTGTCACAGCCCCCTCGGATGCCGAGGAAAAAAGCCGGGCGTATTTGGCCAGTGCGCCGGAGGTGTAACGGGGTTTGGGGGCTTTCCATTTTCTGAGCCGTGAGCGCAATTCCTGCTGGCTGATTTCAACAGTCAGTTTCCGTTTGGGAATATCGATCACAATGATGTCCCCGTTCTTCACCGCGGCAATGGGCCCGCCCACGGCCGCTTCCGGGGACACATGGCCGATCATAGGTCCGCGCGTTGCGCCGGAAAAGCGACCGTCCGTGACCATCGCAATCGAGCCTTCGTCGCCCTGTCCGACAATGGCGGAGGTGACCGCGAGCATTTCGCGCATGCCCGGCCCGCCGCGCGGACCTTCATAACGGATAATGATCACATCACCCTTTTTGATTTTCTGCTTCTGGACTGCCTGAAAGGCGTCTTCCTCGCGGGCAAACACGCGGGCCGGGCCTTTGAACACAAAATCCTTGCTGCCCGTGAGTTTCATCACAGCACCTTCAGGCGCGAGATTGCCTTTCAGGACCACAAGCGCGCCCTGCGAGTGAATGGGATTGTCCATCGCATGTACGATTTTGCGCGCCTCAGGATGATTAATCGTAAACGATTTCAGATTTTCTTCCAGGGTTTTACCGGTCACAGTCAGGGTATCGCCGTGCAGGAGTCCGGCGTCCAGCAGCGTTTTTAAAAGAAGGGGCACGCCGCCAACCCGGTCAAGGTCTGACATCACATGACGCCCGCTCGGTTTCATGTCCGCGATGTGAGGGGTTTTCCGGCTAATTCTTTCAAAATCATCCAGCGAGAGTTTAATGCCCGCCTCTTTGGCCAACGCGAGAAGATGAAGCACCGCATTGGTGGATCCGCCGATTGCGACCTCCGCCGCAATGGCATTTTCAAAGGCCTTTTTGGTCAAAATATCGCGCGGCCGTATCCCGAGCTTGAGAAGTTCAATCACCTGCTTTCCGGCTTCAAAGGAAGATTCGAGCCGCCTCGGGTCCACGGCGGGAATGGATGCGGTTCCGGGCAGCATCATGCCCAAAGTTTCGATGACCGTGGCCATGGTGTTGGCCGTGAACATGCCGGCGCAGCTCCCGGCACCCGGGCAGGCCGAGGATTCCAGGTTGTGCAACTGGTCCTCCGTCATCTGGCCTCTGGAAAATTTTCCAACCGCCTCAAAAACATCCTGAATGTTCACGTCCCTTCCTTCAAACCGGCCGGGCAGGGAAGCGCCGCCATAAATAAAAACAGAAGGAATGTTCAAACGGATCGCGGCCATGAGCATTCCGGGAAGATTTTTATCGCAGCCGGCCAGGGTCACCAGGCCGTCGAGCCGCTCCGCAAAAGCTACGAGCTCGACCGAGTCGGCAATCACTTCGCGGCTGATTAGGGAGGCCTTCATGCCTTCCGTGCCCATGGAAATTCCATCGCTCACTGTGATGGTGCCGAATTCAAAAGGAACTCCGCCCCCGGCGCGGACGCCGGCCTTGACTTTTTGTGCCACCTGATACAGGCCCAGGTTGCAGGGCGTAACTTCGGACGCGGTGTTGGCGATTCCGATAAAAGGGCTTTCAAGGTCTTTGGTGTTCAGGCCCACGGCGCGGAGCATGGCCCGTGCCGGCGCTTTTTCCGGCCATTGGGTGACGTCGCGGCTTTTGTGTTTGGGATCAATCGGTGTATTTTTCATTGCAATTCCTCGAATCTTTTTTCCAGATAACTCACATCGAACGGTTTATAAGCAAAACGGGAAAGCATGGACTCGGGCTCCTCTCTTTCGCCACGTTTCCATAAATCAATCAAAAATTCTCCGGCTTTGGCATGGCCGAACCAGGATGCGCCAAAAGTTTTTTGCATGTGATTTTCAAGCTGGGCTTCGGCAATCCAGGCGCGCAGGTAATCCATGGAATAAAACTCGCCGTCCATGTCATTCAGATAGGCGCTTGGCTCGTAGACAAAGCCGGTGGTTTTTTCCAGCGTGCGGGAATAAACGGAGCTGTCTTTTAAATTGCCTTGGCTGAAAAATTCAAATTCCGCAAGAAACTTGCCTATGTAACGCCGATACATGAAAAGGTCGATGAGAACCCGCTCGCGCCGTATCTTTTGGCTCAGCTCCGAGGGGACTCCCTCCGTTTCAAGCCAGGCCGTATTCAGGGTGATATTCTGAAGCAGGAAAGCGTAGGTTTCGCTCAGCGCGTAAGAGCGCGAAAGCTCGCGATATTCGTAACTCAGATTTTTATCCGTGTTGCCGTAGTGAAGCGCGTGGCCGCCCTCGTGCAGAAAAGTTTCATAGTCTTTAAGCCCGCCCGTGGGCTTTAAAATTAAATGGATTTCCTCCGGTACTTTGCTCGTGAAACAGCAGGCGCGCGGATTTTTTTTGGGCCTTTCCTCAAGGTCCAGATGAATATTGGGATAATTTTTAAAATCAATACCCATTTTTTGTAAAGAGGCATTCAGCCGCGTAAACAAATTTTCCTTGGGAAAAAAGCGGTCAAAACTTTTCATCTGCAAAAGATAGGGAATATGAACCCGCCATAATTTCCCAAAGGGCTTGTCCAGATGCTCGCTCACAAACGCGCCCATGGCTTTTTCATACACCGGCTGCGTTCGTTTCAGCGATTCCGTGAGCGATTCCGCCAGTTTTGCGTAGTCCAGCTTTTTCTTGTCCCGGCAGTAATCAATGTACCCGCCGTAGCCGAACTCGGTGCTCAAAATTTCAATATCCTTTTTGAGAATATCGTGGAGCAGGAGATTGGCTTTTTCATGGATCTCGACAAAGCCCTGGCCCAATTGCTCCCGGCGCTCGAAATTTTCTTCTTTCATGAGGCGTGGGTAGAGTTCGTAATAGGGAATGGCTTCGCCGTTCCAGCGGTAAACGGATTTAGAAAAAAACGTGGTGACTTCATCGTCCATGGCCGCCAGACTTTTGTGAATGTAATGGCCGAGGCAGTAAAGGTAAACGCGCGTCAGGCGTTCTTTTTCATCCGGTGTTTTGGCGGCTAGAACCGCCTGCTTGAGATCGGAAACGGTTTCCCGGTTGGTGAGCAGCGGAAATTTGGCGATAATAGATTCCAGATTTTGCTCATCCTTGAGCCCCACCCGGACCAGGCGCGACTCGGTGCTGATTTCATAATGAAGGGCCTGAATTTGCCCCAGAATATTATCCAATGCTGCAGGCATCATACGCTCCTTTGAAAGATGCGTATCCTATCATTAAGCCCTTGGTTTGGCAAACCGGAAAATGGTATAATCTGGCCTCCAATGCCTATCACCACCATTATTTTCGATATCGGGAATGTGATCCTGCATTTTGATTATCTGCGGGCAGCGCGTCGCTTTGCCGAAGTGACGGGGCTTCCTCTCGAAACCATTGAGAAACATTTTTATTTTTCGGAGCTGGAGAGGCTTTATTCCAAAGGCAAGCTGAGCTCCGACGGATTTTTTGACGCGCTGAAGCGCGAACTCGGCTTCACCGTCGATTTTGACACCTTTGCCACGATTTGGAATGACATTTTTTGGCTGAATCATTCGGTGGAAGAACTCATCAAAGCACTCAAAGGTAAGTACCGCCTTGCGGCCATCACCAATACCACGGACCTTCACTTCCGCTATTGGCTTGAGAATTTTCCCGTGCTTCGTCTCATCGAGACTTTTTTCCCTTCGCATGAAACGGGGTTGCGCAAGCCGGACCCGGAACTTTTTCATCTGGCCTTGAAGCAGCTTAAGGCCCGGCCTGAGGAAACGGTGTTTGTGGATGACATGGAAGAAAATGCCCAGGCCGCGCAAGCACTCGGGATACGGACCGTGCATTACCGTTCCACCGAGGAACTCAAGAGTGAATTTGAAAAATTGGGGATTATTCTGGAGAGTAAAAAACTCCATGAAGGTGCGCGATGAAAATACAGACGCTTGGGAAGAAGAAAACGAAGCGGTTTAAGATTCCTAGCGGGAAGCTGCTCATTGGCGGAAAGTGGCAGGAGGCGGTTTCAGGGAAGAGATTTGAAACAAGGGATCCTGCCACAGGCAAAGTTATTGCGCAGGTGGCGGAAGCGGATGCCGCTGACATTGATCTTGCGGTGAAGGTCGCGCGCCGGGCGTTTGAAAGCGGCCCGTGGCCTGCGATGAGCGCGCGGGAGCGGGGCAAACTTTTATGGAAAACCGCGGAACTGCTGGAAAAATACAAAGAAGAGCTGGCCGAACTTGAAACGCTGGATAACGGAAAACCCATTCAGGATTCGCGAGCCGTGGACATTCCGTCCACGATTGATTGCTTTCAGTATTACGCCGGCTGGGCTAATAAAATTTACGGGGAAACCATTCCGGTTGACGGCCCGTATTTCAATTACACGCTTCGGGAGCCGGTGGGCGTGGTGGGAGCTATCATTCCCTGGAATTTTCCGCTCGTGCTGGCAACTGGAAAGCTTGCGCCCGCGCTGGCCTGCGGCTGTACCGTGGTGTTGAAGCCTGCGGAACAGACGCCGCTCACGGCACTCCGGCTGGGTGAAATCATGCAGGAGGCCGGATTCCCGGATGGCGTCGTGAATGTGGTGCCGGGATTTGGTCCGACGGCGGGCGCGGCGCTCGCGAAACATCCGGCAGTGGACAAAATTGCGTTCACGGGAGAATACGTGACCGGTCAGGAAATCATGCGCAATGCGGCTGGCACGCTGAAACGCCTTTCGCTTGAGCTGGGCGGTAAATCGCCCAATATTATTTTTGCAGACGCGGATTTGGAGCAGGCGGTGGGAAATGCCATGACCGGTATTTTTTTTAATGCCGGCCAGGTTTGCTGCGCCGGAACGAGAATTTTTGTGGAGAAAAAAATTCACGAAGAATTTGCCGGCCGATTGACGGAAAAAACAAAGAAGCTCCGGCAGGGCGACCCCTTTGATCCTAAAACTGAAATAGGACCGCAGGTGTCAGTCGAGCAGTTGGAAAAAGTGATGCGCTATATCGAGATTGGGAAAAAAGAAGGCGCGAAACTTCTCACGGGCGGCGAGCGCTTGGACCGGCCGGGATATTTTGTCCGGCCCACGATTTTTGACCAGGCCAATAATGTGATGCGCATTGCCCGGGAAGAAATTTTCGGGCCCGTGGCTTGCCTGATTCCATTCAAGGATGAAGAGGAAGTGGTGCGCCAGGCCAATGACACTTTTTACGGCCTTGCAGCCGCGGTCTGGACCCGCGATGTGAGCCGGGCGCATGCCCTGGCCCGAAGCATCAAGGCCGGCACGGTGTGGGTGAATTGTTACGGTGCTTTTGACAATGCCGCACCTTTTGGCGGATACAAGATGAGCGGTTTTGGAAGAGACGGGGGCAAGGACGCCCTTAACCTTTATACGGAAGTAAAAAGCGTGTGGATTCACACAAAATGAGAGGATTTCATGAGTCAACTTGAAACCAATGCAGTCACGGAAACACACCAACAAATTGTACGCTTTGGGCACAGCCCGGACGCGGATGATGCTTTTATGTTTTACGCCATCGCCAAGGGCAAGGTGGACACGCTGGGGCTCCAGATTGAACACGTGGTCGAGGATATTGAAAGCCTGAACCAGAGGGCTCTGAAAGCCGAGCTTGAGGTCACGGCCGTTTCATTTCATGCTTACGGCCTGATCAGCGATAAGTACGCCATTCTCTCGTCGGGTGCGAGTTTCGGGTTTCATTACGGCCCTATTGTGGTTTCCCGCATGACGGATCTTTCCAACGATTTGGCCGGCAAAAAAATCGCGGTTCCCGGAACTTTGACCACGGCTTTTCTTCTTTTGAAACTTTATCAGCCCAATTTTATTCACGAAGTGGTACCTTTTGATCAAATTATAAAATACGTCGCCGAGGGCAAGGCCGATGCCGGCCTTTTGATTCATGAAGGGCAGCTCACCTACGGCCGGCACAAACTTCACAAAGTCGTGGACCTGGGCGAGTGGTGGGACGCGAAGACTGGCCTTCCGCTTCCGCTCGGGGGGGATGTGGTGAGAAAAGATTTGCCACTGGAGACGCAGCGAAAGCTCGCCGCTATTTTAAAGGCGAGCATTGAGTATGCTTTTCTCAACCGCGGCGCCGCGCTGGAATATGCGCTGCCTTATTCGCGGGGGATGAATCCCGCGCTGGTGGATGAGTTTGTGGCCATGTATGTGAATGAGTACACGCTTCATTACGATGACAAAGCAAGAAAAGCGGTCGAAAAACTTTTGGAAATGGCCTATAAGGCGAAGTTTCTAAAGAAATTCGTAAAGCCCCAATTTATTGAGCCGTTATAAAATGGAAATAACTGGGTTGCTTTTAAAGCCGGAATAAGTATAATTTCCTTATAATTGCTTTACACAAAGATAATCCCACGTCGCCCGCTAGGCCGCGGACTCCTGGGACCCTAGTTGCACAGTAAAGAGCACTGCAAGGGCTCCTTGCGGTGTAAATTCGCACGGGCAACTTGACGCTTCTTGCAGTCGCGTAAGTTGAGTGCTCATTTAAGGAGGCTATCATGTCGTACGTTATCACAGAGAAATGCCTGGGTGAAAGGTATGCGACTTGTGTTTCGGTGTGTCCGGTGGAATGTATCTTTCCCGGAGATTATCAGGGCCAGCAATTCATGGTTATTGATCCAGAGCTTTGCATCACCTGCGGCATGTGCCTCCCTGAATGCCCGATAGGCGCCATTGTCGATTCTGATGACAAAGATCCGGCTTATACGGCTATCAACAAAGATTTGTCCCCGCAATTTAAGAGCAATCCGGCGGTTACGCCCCGCGCAGCCAATGATCCTCCCAAAAAGCCTGGCAATAAATTGATGTACGGCGGCTGATAAGCTAATTTAGCCTTACTGACCAACCCCGGTTCTGATTTTCAGGGCCGGGGTTTTTTATTGTCCGCATCAATTCACGCCCAAGTAGAAGCATCTAAGTAGTTAAAAATAAATGACTTAAAGCGTTATCTATTTGCGCGTCGAAAGCCATTCTTTTGTTTGAAAAGAGAAGCATTTTTGTGTATACTTATTTTCATTACTTAAATAAGTGATATATACATCTCTATATCATATTGGACCTACACATTTCATGATCATTCTACAAAAGAATCGTACTGGAAAATTATTTTTGCGGTCTACCGCCCTTTTGACACTAGTCCTTTTTTCATGGACCACGGTGTCTTTGGCCAATCCCGGAATCCTTGCCCCGGCCCTGCCTGTCGTTTCTGTTGTCAATCCGGGGAGTCATTTTGCAATTCCTGCCGCGCTCGGCACGCTTCAGGAAACGCATTTTCCAGCAGATTTTTCATCCCAGTCGCCTTTGATTATCCATATCCAGGACGTGCACGCGCTTCCCGAAGCGCAGCGCAAAATTGAAAATTTAATCCGCCTTCTTCAGCGGAAATACGGATTTTCGCTCCTGCTTCTTGAAGGTGCCCAGACCCGGCTGGATCCCCAGCTTTTCCATTTTTTTAATGACCCCCAAAAAAATCTGAAAATGGCGGATTATCTCCTGAAGAACGGAGAATTTTCCGGTCCGGAAAGGTTTCTGCTGAAACAGGAGGCCCGGCCCGGTCCGGCGGAAAAAATCCAGGCCGAGGGGATTGAAGATGAAAACTTCTACCGTGACAATCTTGCGGCCTTCAAAAGAGTGTATGCCGCGAAGGAAGAGGCGGACTGGTTTCTTGGAAAAATGGAAGCAAGGGTTGAAAAGCTTTCTACCCTGATCTGGAAACCTTCGCTCCGGAAATTCGCCCACGCCTGGAAATCCTTTCACCGCGAAAAAACAGAAATTTTACAGTTTCTTAAAATCCTGCGCCACGCGGCACAAAAGGAACTGAATATCGATCTCGGCGCCCCCAAGACCCAGCTTGAGTATCCGCATCTCGTCCGTATTTTTACGCTGGATGCGCATAGCCCGGAGCTTGACGCCGAAAAACTGACCGAAGAAAAAGCCCGGCTGCTTGACTATTTCCGCAACGTGAAACTCAAGGATTCCCTGATCCGGGATTTTGACCGCCGGGTGCGGGCCGGCGTGCCTTTGGCAAAAGGGAAAAAAGAATTGCGCGGAATTTTTGAAGAGGTTTACCGTCAGGCGCCGAAGGATTTCAGCTTTCGCAAATATCCCGAGATCGCTCTTTGGGGCGGCACGCTGATTTTGCGGGAGGAGCTTCGCTCCAGGGAATTGATGGCCGAAGCCGAGGAAGTTGCGGACAAAATTTTCAATCATGCGGCCCAAAGCCAAGAGCAAAAGGAATTGGCAGGGCTGTGGAAAGATCTCGTGACCCTTGAGAAGCTTTTCAGCCTGGAATTGATTCGCACCGAGTACCGGGATTTGCTTGCGCGCAAAGAAGCCGTGGAGCCGGTTGGCATTTTGAAAAGGATCAAGGGGCTTGAGGAGGGCGCACGGAAATTTGATTTTCCGGAAAAGGATTTGAAAGGCGCCGAGGTTGAAAAAATTTTCCATCAAGCGCTTGAATTTTACCGGGGTACGGAACGCCGCGAACAAAAAATGGCGGAAAACACCATGCGCATTCTTAAAAGTGCGGCCACACCAAGAGCGATTCTGATCACCGGAGGATTCCATTCTGAAGGACTTAAAGAGGCGTTCAAGACGAACAAGATCGGATATATGGAAATTTCCCCTGCGCTTCAAAACGGAATGAATCACCGCAAAAATTATCTCCGCTCCATTTTGGGGAGGGAAGCCGAAGAGAGCCATCTTAAAAACCCGGCTTATATTATTCCACGCCAGGCGCAGATGAATCTTGGCGCCGACCTTCGCTCGCGCGATGCCTGGATCGACAGCGCTTATCAAATGGCGGCTAGCCTGGGAGCGGAAACTCGTGTCCAGGGCCATTCTCTGGGCAATGAACCGAATGGCAGAAACCAATCCGCCTATCATTTCCGCGTGGACAGTATTCTCCAATCGTACAATAAAATTTATCTGCTTTATGATCCTGCGTCCGCCCAGTACAAATCCCGTCCTTATGAGCCGGCGACGAAATTATTGAAATTATTGGATGAAGACAAGGCTGGTGAAATTCACATTGCAAGACTTGAGAAACTTCGCCGAGCCCTTGAATATTTAAAAGCACGCGCGGATGAGCTTGGGGATCCTGCCATGCGAGGTCGAGCGGAAAAAATAGGAAAATCAACAACCGTCATAGGCGTTGATATGCCCACGCGTCTTTTGTTTTACCGCCAGGAGGACCGCACCGCAGGTGTTTACCACATAGGCCGCAGGAGAAGCACTATTTATTTCCCATTGCTTTTTCTTGATTCTATCGCCGGGGATGAGGCAGGGATTGAAGAGCTGGGTCTGTATCTTGACCGTGCCCAGCGCTGGATCGAGGCCTATCACGAGAGCACGCGCCGGATTGAGCAGGAAGGCCTGCCCGCGGAAACGATCTATGAATTGATGGATCAGGCGAGAGCAAATTCCGATCAGGAAGACAAGCGGGTTCTTAAAACGCTTGGACTTGACCAAATTTTTAAACGGCTTGATGCGTTGGGGCAGGAGGATGAAGTTACAAAAAAGGCAGTGATTGATTCTGAAATCAGCGATCTTACGGCGCAAGCCCACGCTATGGAAGACTCTCTCATGCAGCGCCAGGTTGAAGGGAACAATCCTCCGAACCGCGATGATTATTTTGACCTTTCCCAGTTTTACGGCCGGCTGGCGCATCTTCAGGAAAATGTGGGCAGCCATCAGGATTCCCTTGTTTCGTATCACGCGCAGACAGATGTGCTCCGCGATATTCAGAGAGTGGATAAGGGCCATCTGCCTCTTGAAATGCAGGAAGGGATTGCCCGCATTTTGCTCCGCACCGGGCTCTATGAGGAGTTTCTAAAAGAGCTGAATGTTTATCTGACAGGGCAAGGGTTCCCGCGAAGATTGACGCTGCGGGAAAAAAATATTCTTTCGGATACGATTATAAAGTCAGGCAAAATTTTTGAACCGGAACTTCAGTATATTCTCCTCAGCCATCAGGAGGGAGCCTCAAAGGAAGATCTGGCAAAAATCCGGCGGGTGTCGGAGAAAATACGTGAACTTTTTGCGCAAGCCAGACAAAGAGTTGAGGCGAAGGAATCGGCCGGGCTTCGCCTCCTGCCGAGGGTAAATATCGTTCCGGTGGTGACACCGCTTACTCCCGCGGGCGAGGTGGATGGAGAGGGCATTAAAAAACTGGTGAAGCATCTCGTCGGTCTTGGAGTAGAAGCCGTGCTGGTGATGGGCGCCACAGGTGAATTTCATATGCTTGAAAATGACAAACGGCTTGAGGCCATAGGCCTTTTCAGGGAAGCCCTGAAGGCCCATGATACCATGCTTTTCGCCAATGTAACCGGCGATACAGAAGAAGAAACGCTTCGGAATATCCGGGCGGTTGAAAATTCCACCCAAGGCGGCGTGGATGCCTTTGTCATTGCGCCGCTCTATTATCTTAAAAGCAGCGCCGCTCTTCCGGAGCATCTTCAAAAAATCAAAACCAGCATTCCCCTGGTTCTTTACAATAATCCCGGCATCACCGGCGGTCAGAATATCGACCCTGCCGTACTGCCGCTTCTCAAGGGCAGATTCATCGGCCTCAAGGATAGCTCCGGGGACATGAGTTTGCTGAAGGAATACGCGCAACACACCATTGTTTATCAGGGCGATGAAACTCAGATCGTGCCGGCGCTTGAGGCAGGCGCGCGGGGAGGCGTCTCCTCCATGGGAAATGTTTTCCGCATTGATCTTTTTGGAGAAGACGTGACGCCGGCCGCCCGGGATCAGATCCAGGCGGAAATCACGGCCAAGGTGCCCCCGCTCACTGCTGGGCGCAAAAAAATCGTGGCCGGCCTCAAATACTATTTAAGCCTCCGGGGAATTATCGGCGATACGGTGGCCCCGGCTTCACCGCAATTAGAGGAACAGGAAAAAAGAGCCATCGAAGGGATGGCGGCTTCGCTTGGCTCGGGGCAATCACCTCATTTGATGGACAGCGTGCTGCAGGTTTTGCCCCAAGAGGATCAAGAGAGAATCGTTGCCGCAGTCAAATTTGTTTCCCTCATCCTGCGGCTCGGCAGCATGAATCAAACCAGGCTTGAACAATTCAGCGGGCACAAGGACTGGATTAATCTCGACAATATTCCGGGAGAAAAAATTTTGGAATTTTTTAATACGCTTCGGGATAAGCCGGCGGATTTGTCCTCTTATAACGGCGATTGGGAAGAAGAAGCGCTTCGATTCCTTGGACGAGAACATGAGATGTTCCGGGATATTAAACTCATCCCTCAGTGGGCTTTCAGGATTGGCTTCGAGGTCTATCTTCGGGGAGCCCTCATGAAAGATAAAAGCGCTTATGTCTCGGCCGGCAAATTTTCAGACTATCTGTTTCATGAAGACCTGCCGCTTGAGGAAAGATTCCGGAACGCGGCTGTGCTTTTGGAGCAATGGGGCATCCTGGATTTGGTGGCCTGGACCCAGGGCGCCCTTGATCGCGTGGCCCTTTATGCGGAGCGGCAGGATGGATCCCAAGAATCGGACATTGCCAAACAATTCCTCGAATATTTTGTGTCGCATTTGTTTCAGTCGGCCGCCATGACCCATGCCTTTATGTTCAATCGTTCGATAGTCGAGGGATTTCTGGCCCCGGACTATGCCCAAAAGCAAAATGTGGGCGTGGTCTATCTTCTGTCGGGAGGCACGCATCTTTATCAGCAGGCGCTCCAAGTTGCGCAAAAATCAGGAGCGGATATTCCCCGATTGAAAGCGCTTTATGTGAATAGAAAAATTCTGGAAGGGGATACCGAACTTCTCAAGGAATATTTGCGCCAGCAGGGAATTCCTGATTATGACACGCTGGTCCTAGTGGACACTGGATTTCACGGCACGGTGGCAAAGAAGATTGCGGATCTTCTGGCCGAATTTCAGCGCGCGCCCCAAAAAATTCATACTCGCCTTTTAGCCATGAGTGAAGCGCCGTATTCTCACGGGGCCATGGAAGCCATGGGGTTCAATCACCTTTTAGAACCCATCGGGTTTTTGCCGGATGATAAAAACCGCGCAGCTTTGAATCTCATCACGCATTTGCTCGACACCGCGCTTCCGGCCCAGGACAGGAGCCCGGTGAATTTAACGCGTGACCTGGCCGACGGAAGTATTCAGCCGGCGCTGAAGCCGACGGAACTTCCCGTATTTGCAGGAATCGTTCGCGACGAAATTCGGAAGGGCACGGAAAAATTGTTGCATGAAAATCCCGCCTATCCCAGCGTTCGCCATCCTGCGTGGGACCAGTGGCTGCCTGACGGCGCGGCGGAAAATATCCGCGCTGCCGCCTCGCTGGGTGTGCGCCCGGAAGTTTTGCAATCGATTTTTTTTGATCTTTACGAGAAGGGGGATCGTTTGTTGCCGCCTGCTTCGCCGCAAGAGGTGTTTACAGAATTCGTTCATTTGACTCCGGATTTGGTTTCGGGCCTGGGGGCTCAAGGACTCACAGCGTTTATGAAAGGGAATCAGGCGCTTCTGGCTTCTCACCTATTGGTGGATGAAGTCCGGGAATTTGCCGAAAGACAACAGGTGGAGCCCAGCCGCCACTATCACTTTGATGCGGCGGCGAAGCCCAGTCCCGGATCTTCTGAATTCCGGCAAAGGGTTTTCTTCGATGCAATTTTAGGATATTTGCCCCAGGATGCCATTCTCCTATTCTTCAACGGACATTTTCAAATTCTTGTTGACCCGGAAACGTCGCCATTTTTTAAAGATGGAAATGATTTAGCCGCAGATATTCCACACGAATTTGACGAAAAACCGCTTGCCCCGGTCGGCAGTGTCCTTCGGATGGATTCACAGGCAAGATCCGGGCTGTCCGCCGGCCAGGACTTTTGGCTTTCGCGGCACGAGCGGGGCCATCAAACACTGGATCTTTTTGTGGAGCGTCTCAATCCTTCTCCAAAAGTTCCCAGTATCAAGGAAATCAACCGGTTGATTCAGGAATTTAACCAAACCCCGGCGGATCGCGACCGGATCGAAAAAGAAATTGTGGATGCTGTCAGGCGCCGTTTCTTTTTCAATGTTTTGCGAAAGGAATTGATGGTGACAACTTTTTCCGGAGAGTGGTTTGAGCCCCACTCAGTGGGCGACTACAGCTATCCGGGTTATGAAGAGATGCTCCAGCGATGGATCATGGGGCAGTATTTCCGGATGGTGCAGAAGATGACGAAACGGATGGATAATTCCTTTGACGATAAAAAAGTCCTTAGTCGAATCAATCTGGCGGTGACCGCGCCGCTTTTGGACCATTTTTCAAAGATTGCTGATGATTTAAAAAAATTGTATGAAGCTAAAAAAAAGGAATTTCAGGACGCCCGCAAAGCTTGGCGGTGGATATCTGCCTCTATTGCATCCATCCCCCCCGAATCTCTTTACACGGTTGGCGCGGGCTCGAGCTTGGGGCAGCTTGTCCAGGCCGCGGGTGGCGGCCCGATCCGGCAGCCCCTGGCATCCAGCCTGGGGCAGGAGTTTAAGCCGGAGGAGCACCGATGGCTCCGGAGAGAATTTTTTAAACCGCATGCTGAAATCACGCTCCCGGATATTGAACGGGCGGGCCGGCTTTTGAGACAGTCGCGGGTGGCAGTGAATGAGGCAGGGATGTCGGATCTGGCGCAGGGCGGTTTCCCTGCGCCGCTGATTCACAGCGGTCGGCTGGATGCCTTGATGCATGAAATCACGGATCGTGAGAAAAGGTATTACCTTCTTTACCTTCCGCATTTGCCCGAAGGATCTTTCAAGCCCTATGTGACGGCGGACGTTCTGGATTATTTTGAGCGGCTTTCCCGCACGGATCCGGTGGCGCTGAAAAAAATCCGCAGAATTGTGGCCGAGTCTACCGGAAATCAGGGCCGGGCCGTGGCCGCCGTGGTGAACAAATTAAAGGCGCTTTATCCAGAGTATACGGCGCAGCTTCGCGCCGTGATTTTTGTTCCGTTCACGGCCAATCCCGAAAAAGTGCTGGCCATGCAGAATTTGGGAGCTTTGGTGGTGCGGCACAAATTCACGGATGGTGAGCTGGAAGAATATTTGGCGGCGAGCCCTGGCCGGCGCCATGACATCGAGGTGAGAGCAGAGAATGAAAGCCGCATTCTCAAAGATTACACAGAAGCCAGCATTCGCGTGGATCAGGATTTTGAGACGCATCCGGATTTGGTTTACTACATCCGGCACGGAAGCCGGATGGGCATTGCGGGATATGGCAATATCGGGTTTGAGGCGCTGGATCAATGGTTCCGTTATGTGGCTCCCGAATTGGGACTTGCCTCCAAAATTGTTTCATCCGCCAATCTCGCGGATTTTGCCGCGCTGGTCAAAAATGAACCTCTTTTTAAAAAGGTTGGGTTTTTGGCTCCCGCTGGTTCCGGCGGCCTTGAAAGTGGGATTGTCCAAGTAAAACAGCTTAACCGGTTAATTCAGGTTTTTGGAACGCAGGTCCCGGGCGTGGATCCTCTTTTTGTATCGCTTGAGCGGGATGAGATGGTCAATAAACAGGATTTTAAGTTTGACCAAGAAGCCGAGCGTCACGTGGATGGAATTGCAGCCACGCCGGAGCGGCTTACCTTTGAAATTTTGCGGCAAATGCTGGACGGGCTCACACGGGTTCCTTATCAGGACAACGATCTTATGACTCGTCTCGCTTGGAGTTTGAATCTGGAATATTTCGATCAAACGGGCAATCATCCGCTCGAAATTGAACCTGCTTCTTTTCTCCCGCTCACCAACATGGCCCATCACAGTCATCTTGTAAGAGCGGAGCATATTATTGTTCCCGTAACCGGCCGTGTCACAGACCGCACTTTAAAACAGGAAATTCTCGGGATTCCCTATGCCGAGGCTTTTAGAATCCTAAAATCCCGCCGCGGCGCGAGTCTGGGGAAAACCGAACAAATTTATCAGGATGTGGATGATTTTACGAGCCGGTATCTTTTCGGGCCGTTGCCGGATGGGAAGGGTAGTTACCGGGTGTTTCGAGAAGTCATGGAAAAGGAATCCCGGGCGGCTCTTTATGCGCTGGATCAAATTCGCGCTTTGCGGGATTGGATGGACAAAAATGGCGCTGAGGACAGGCCTCTCTTGATATGGCAGAACATGCGCCTCGGCGGTTGGTATCCGGTTTTCACATCTCGTCTGCGTGAGCAAATAGGTATCGAAGAATTTTCCGAAGCGGAATGGCGCCAGGTGACTGGAAGCGAAGGGCATCGCTATATTTTAATCAAGCATAAAATGTCTTCCGATGTTCCAAAAGCTCCCTGGGTATTAAACGAGATTCGTGAAATAGGCTTGAAATTACGTGCTCCCGTGGTCATGGTGGATCACAGCCACGGATTCTTTTCAGGAGCCCAGGTGGGCGTGGAATGGCAGGAGAAAGAAGCCGGCCGGCCGGTTTTAGCTATCAATACGCAGCAGGCTTCGGATTTTGAAAATGCGAAAGATTTACTCGCCAGAGATTCCTTTTTTGTGCTTCTGAATGCCAATCCCAAGCCCCTTCAATCCGGCTCGACCTCCTCTTTTGATGACATTGAGAGAGTTTTTGATCACACGGTCACTGTCGGAGGCCGGCAGATGTATGTGAAGCATGTTTTACGGACCGCTTATGCCGATTTTGTCGAAAGGGCGGTCACGGGGCATTCTCTGGGTGACGACCAAGTCCGGCTTCCCATAACGGTGATGGGAAGGGTGCGGGACGTGACCGATCAGGCTAAGGAGCTTTTAAAGGAGTTGCCGCTGCCTGCAGGTACGGCCAGCAGGGTCGGAGACAATCTTGAGGCCGCCAAGCAAACCAATGCCTTTGATAACGTTCATCTTAATTTGCTGAAGGCCTGGCTTTTCTTTTCTCACAGCCGGGAAAACCCGGATTTTGAAAATCCTTCCGATCCCAGGCATGCGGAAGTCAAAAAACGGCTTGACAAACTCGTCCAAGAAATCGAACAACTGCTGATCGATATTCTTGTTTACCGGGATGGCTATGCGCCCAAAATAACGGCGCCGGAAGATCATGTGCATCTGAAGCCGATTGAACATCTAAACAAGATACTAGCGATACTCGCCATCCCTCGCCATCCGGCGTTTGAGGGAATCGGGGCTTATTGAACATTTACTGGATAAGAACGCCCTTGGAAATTTACAGGAAGGATTGCATGTTTTCCCGGCTCGTCTCACCTATGCCGAAGCCCTGCCCGGAATTTTGAGCCGCGAATTTGCGGTCCAACGCCAGGGGGCTGATTTTTTATTCAGGGCATTGATCCCCGGGTTCAAGGAAAGAACGGAGGCTCGGCTGTCAGGGCCTCGCGATGAACGACAAAACCAAATTTTGAATCACGCACTGTTGATTGATCAGAGTCTCTATTTGTTTGCCCGTGATTTGGCAGTTTCACACGATTATCAGCTCAGTGCCTTTCTCGGGCTAACGGCGCTGTATGCCGCCATTGATCAGGCGAACGAACATACTCACCTGAAAGACGTGGTTTCGGACCTGCATCGTTACAGGGAACATCTCAGTGAGCACCAGGTTTACCGAGAATTTTCCTGGGCCAATCTTGCGGCCTTCAATTTTCTGAATGTGCTGTCGCTTGATCTTGCCAAAACCATCAAAGACATCGTCATCGCGGAGGTGGACGATGAACTCGCGCAGGCGCTGATCGGGCCTGAGGGGCTTGTGGCGCGCACGCTTAAGGCAGTCATTGACATGCGGGAGCGCGTGAGGCCCCGGGATGAGAAAATTCGAGGAAACTCATTGGGCGTGGCGGAAATTTTGCGGCACAATCCCGCTGTCACACTGCAGGCATTGGCGGAGGCAGTTGGAAAATCGCCGGGAGACCTTTCTTTCAGGGCCGAGGTTCTTGCCTATATCCAGACCCTTCCCAAAATTGTTTTACACGAGCATGCCTCGGGACTTATCACGGCCGAGCATCTTCTGCCTTATTATTTGGAGGATTCGGATAAAGCCAGGGAAGCTCGCCGCCGTTTTGCTCTGGTAGTAACCTCTAATCGGAGCGGATTGGACCTTCAGGCCAATCCCGTGGATCCCGGCCAGATTTCTCAGGAAAGAGCGGACGCTATTTTTGCCGAGCGTGTCGGTTTCCCTGATAATGACGCATCATTTCAGATCAGCGTGGAAAACCTCAAACGTTTTGTAACTTACACGGATTCCGATGCCAAAGATTGGGACGAGTTTGAAACCAAATTTGCAGTGATCAAAACCGTGACCGATGTGGATGAAAATTTCCGGCATCAATTGATGCGGGAGGGGATTTTGAAACAGGTCCGTGAAGACAATCTGCGGCATATTGAAATCACGGATTATCACAGTAAATCCATTGAGCGCGTAACCCAAATGGCCCTTGAGCTTGAGAAGGAGTTGGAAGGCCGGGTTGATATCTCCATCCTTAAGGCGTTCAGAAAAGATCATTTGGACAATTTGATGCGGGAGGAAAAGCCGAAGAAAGACGAGCTTAGGAAATTTGAAGGAAGGAATTGGTCAGAAGTGCAGCAGGATATTTTGGACGAGCTGATGGCGAAGGAGCGTCTGAGATTCGGGTTGGACCAAGACACCGTAAGGCGGGAGTTCCGAGAGGTTCTTTCGGAGATGGAGCGCCAGCTTCGCCGCGGCGGAAAGGTTACGGACGCCGAGAGGAGGGAGCGTTTGATTCTGGCTTATGCGGCGCGGGAAAGGGCTTACCAGGACATCCGGAAATTTGAGAAAGAAATTGATGATATTGAGATCCGGCATCCGGATGTGAGAAAGAGGATTGTGGGGATCTCAAGCATCGGAGACGAGGTGAATTATATTAACTGGATTGAGGCGCCCATTCTAAGAAGAGCGGCCGAGATCGGATTGAGGATCACATCTCATGTGGGGGAAAGATGGCTCCCGGGAGAATATATTCCGGCCCTGGAGCGGATCAAGCGGGAAATTGAAATCGGCGTAGACCGGATTGCCCATGCGACCGTGCTGGGGCTGGATTTCGACCAGGTGAAAGATATATCCCCTTACAGCCGGAGAAAGGTCCAGCGGCTTCAAAAGGAAATCTTTGATTTGATCCGCCGGAAAGGGATTCACGTCGAGGCATTGCCTACGAGCAATGTCCGTCTTGCGCCTTCCTTTAATCAATACAGCCAGCACGGGACAAAACGATTTTTAAAGGAGAGGATTAGTTTTTCCCTGCATCCGGATGACAGCAGCGTGTATGACACAAATCCTTCCAAAGAATTGGCGGAAATATGGTTTGGCAATCCTGATATCCGGGTGGATCAACTTTTCCAAACGCTGGATGAAGCGAAAGCTTACCGTTTTCACCAGCCCGTGGAAGAGGTGGTGCAAGGATTGATGGATGAAAGGAATAGGGTCGCTGAGATTCAAAAGGCATTGATTGCGGCGGTGGTGGTTTTTGGAAGCGCCCGGATTCCTAAATTGATCTTAATGCGGCAGCACCCGCTGTATGCGCTCGGATACAAACTTGGACAGAAAATGTGGGAAAGAGGATTGGTCCCCCGGACCGGCGGAGGCCCGGGCATCATGGCGTTTATTCTCGAAGGATATCTGAGAGCCAGAGCAGATGCGGGATATCCGGTTACCAAACGGGAAATGACCCAGGCCATCCGAATTCTGTTCAATTGGTTTGAGCCCACCAACGAATTTGTAGAATTCGTCTATGATTTTCATCATTTTGTTTTCCGGAAACTGGGGCTTCACATCAACAGCCTTGGCATTATCGCCATGAATGGCGGAATCGGCACACTGGATGAAGTTTTTGAAGTCTGGCGGCGGGAAAGGAATGTGGTTCTTTTGGGCGCCGGTTTCTGGACCCCTCTCATCCAAGCTTTTGTTGAAAGCTGGCAAAAAGCCGGTATTTTGGACCAGATCCGGATGCGTCCCCATATTACGGATGACGTCGATGATGCTCTGTCTCATATCATCCAGCCTTCCGAGGAAAAGGATATCCCCCTGCTTGATGAGGACAGCATGCGGGTTGCAAATTTTGAAATGTCAGACGGGATTCTTAAATTGAGCCGTTTGCCGAGGGCCGTGGCCATTGTGGGCAGGCCCCATCCTGAAAGCAAAGACCTGGGCACTTTAAAAGATCTCACCCAGGCGCTCATTGGCAGGGGCGTTCCCGTACGGGCCAGCAGCCGCGGGCCGGTACTCGAAGCAGTTCATGCCGCCGCGGCCGCGATTCAACGCGAAGATGCCGTGCAAACCGTGATTTACGGTTCTCCCAAGGACCTCGACTGGACAGCGCTTGAAACAAAAATACGAGATGATTATCCGGATGCCACCGTCCTGACGCGCGATGATTCTAACCACCAGGTGCTGCTTAGTTACGATGCTCGCGGATTTGTTTTTTTGCCCGGCGGCGTCGGCACCATGAATAAACTTTTTGACGTCGTTCAGATCATGCAGACAGCCAAAGTGCGCCGGCGGCCGATTGTGCTGGTCGGCAGGGAATTCTGGACGCCGATATTGAAGGCCATTGAAAAGGCCATGCTGGAGCATAACCCGCCAATGATTGCCTTTAAAGACATGCATCTCATGCAGGTGGTCGATACTGCGGAAGAGGCCCTGGAAATTCTGGGCATCAATGGCACCAACGGGAACGGGCAGGCCGCTTCTCTTGGCCAGGCGGAGTCGGTCCAAAAGCGGCTTGAGAAAATGATTAAGATGGATTTGGAGCTTAAGAAAAGCACGGAAGCCTTTATCCGGTTTGTGCGGCGTGTCAATAAAAAAAAATCGCATAAAATCGCCGCGGCGGTCAATGCGCTTGAAGATGATATTAAAAATGTTGGATTCCCGCGGCTTGTCTCTATCCAAAATGTGATGAGTCAGGTCATTATGGTTTTGCGGGTATGGAAAAGCTTGAAAGAAGGTTTTAGAACCAGACTCAATAAAAGTTTAGACAACGGCACGCGCTTGGTGGAAGAGAGAAGAGACCTTGATAGGCAGATTGAAGATTTGATGAAGGTCCCTGAATTAAAATCAGCGTCCTTGCCCCCTGTCACAGACCGGGTATCGCACAAAGATTGGGTTCGCATCTACGGAACTTGGCAAGCCCTTCTTATCGGGAGGAAAGTTGAGGAGTTTTCAGAATGGAATGAAAGATTATATAACGAAATGAAGCCGGCGCCGCTTGCCATCCGCAAGTGGGCGCAGGGCGAGACGGATAATCCTGATGAGATACGCCGTATTGCGGATATGCTTGAACGCGCCTCGCAGCGGACATTTTTTAATCAGGATGAGGATTTGAGTGAAACAGACCGGAGAAACTTGAAAGGGATTGCGGACTCATTAAGAGCCCTGCTTCCGTCAAAACCGGTGGAGCCGGAGATGCCGCAGCCAGAACGTATTGCTCCTGCAACGGGCCAGCGCAGTTTTAATTTTGATGATGATACGAAGCACCCTTCCGGAAAAAGCTTGGGTGAAGAGCAGAGGATTGTCGAGGATGTCACGCGTCATATCGCCAGAATTTATGCTCCGGAGCGGAGGCAAGAAGAGCTTACGCGGTTGGGAATTCTTGAAAGCGCCGCTTCTCTCGGCGCCTATCAAGAGCTGCCGCCCCTGGCGCAGGCCCTTTTGGCGCCGGGCACGGAATTTGGCGTTACGGTTGCGAATATCAGCTCTCTTGAAAATGTTGAGCCGCTTGAAGACCTCATGGCGTCCAAATCCAACAAAATGCTGATCGCCTATGTCCGCGGGCCGGTGGATCTCGCCCGGCTGGAAGAGAAAAACAAGGAATATGAGAGCAAATTTCAAGGAAGAATTCGTCTGGTTTCCGGCCATGAACTGAATGGACAGGATTATCCAACTTTTGTTCAGAGCTTGGTCCGCGGCGGCGGGAAATTTGCAGACCTTATCCGCCGGGACGCGAATCAATGGTACCGGAGAAGCGGTTATTCCGGCGATTTGACAAGAAATCATAGTGAATTTCTAAAGTTTCTCACGGTCGTGGCCCCCGAAAACGATTTCGAGCGTCTGCAACTTCCTTTTATCAGGCCGTTTTTTTCCAAAGATTTTAATTGGGATGCGGATGTCCGCGAGTTTGCCGAGACGTTTTACGCCGTTCTCGGAAGCGGGGTCTCGGATGCGGCGCTTCTTCACAAGCAGGTTGGGGACGACCTGGATTTGCGGCTAAGCCGGGATGGGCTGAAAGTGGAAGGCCTGGCGCTGAATGAAAATTCGCTGGCCCGTTACTCGGAACTCCTGACCGCTGTCCAATCTGCCCGCGTTATTCTCGCCCGTGCGGCCTAAACGAGCGGCGGTCGGGAAACCCTTCGCCTTATGGATTCCGCTCAACCAGCCCCTAAAAAGAATTCATAAATACAAGGGGTATCCGGTGCTGAATTCGCTCCATCCATAAAGGCCGGGTTTCTAAACGGTTTTTTGTTTTGGCGGCAAGCAACCTGTTGGTTGACGCGAATCTAGCGAGCGATTTCCCATTTTTTTAATTTAATTAGCGAGATAGTCTGAGCGGAAGCCAACAGGTTGCTGGCTAAAGAGGCAGGCCTTTGAGATAGCCTGCAGGATCAGATTTCGAGATATTTCGGAAATTGGGTGAGATTGGTGTTGCCGGTTTCGGTCACGACCACAAGATCTTCCAGCCGGATGCCGCCAGCATCCAAATAATATAATCCCGGCTCATTCGTGACCACATGACCGCGCTTGAGAATATCTTTCTTGGCGCCCACGCGCGGCGGTTCGTGCACATCGAGCCCCAAGCCATGGCCCGTGCCGTGAAAAAAGCCCTGCATCCTGTCGTTGACTTCGCCGGTTTTAAATCCCAGTCCGTCAAAATATTGCTGAATAGCCCGGTGCACTTCGCTTCCGTCCACGCCTTCGCGGATCATGCGGAAGCCGATGTCCTGGCCTTCGCGCACGGCGTCAAACATGCGCCTCAATTTATCCGAGGCTTTGCCTCGGACTACGGTCCGGGTGATGTCCGCGAAATAATGCGTGGCCATCGAATGCGGAAACACATCCATGATAAGGGATTGATTGGCCAGAACCGGGCCAGATCCTTCATTGTGCGGGTCGCAGCCCTGAACGCCCGGCGCCACAATGGTGTGCGCGGCCACACAATCCCTTTTCATGAGCTCCACGTTGATGATTTTTTTAATGGCTTCGGCTGTTAGTTTTTCGTCGCGGTAAAAAAGATAATCTCCGCGGATTTCTGATGCCCGGATGACTTTGACCGCTTCCTCAATGGCCTCTTCTGTGTAACGCAGGGTTTGGGTGATTTCCCGGATTTCTTCCGTGCTTTTGACCGTTCTTTCCTCAAAAAAAGGATCCGGTTTGGACGAGAGCGTGTATCCCCGCTCGCGGATTCTATCCGCATATTCAATAGGAAAATTCCCCGGCACTTCAATCGATTTCACGCCATGTTCTTTCAGAAGATAATCGATGATGTCGATGGACGAGGGATTCTTGATTCCCCTGGTTTTCAGCGTTTCGCTCAGCCGTGTGAAGGAGAGGACTTCATCCACACGGGCCTGGGATTTGGCTCGGTCCACTTCAAGATCGCTCATCACCACTATTTTTTTCCCATTGATTTTAAGGAAGATGAAGGGGTCGGGCACAAAGAAGCGCGTGGCATAGAGCATGTTGGAATCGCCTTCCGAGGCGGCGATGATGAGAAGTGCTTTGGAAGCTTCAGGCATGGGGCTAATGTTACACAAAAATATGGAATATTCAAAACTTTTTGATATTTTGGTATAATAAGAAACATGAAAACCTTAAAAGACCTTTTGGACGAGGCCAAGCAGGCGGTGCTGGAAATTTCAGTGGACCAAGCCAGGGAGATTTATAAAAAAAGCCAGGCTCTTTTCCTTGACGTCCGCGAGCCGGAGGAATACGACGAGGGGATTGTCAAGGGAGCGCTCCGCATTCCCCGCGGCGTGCTGGAGCTTCAAATCGAAAGGTTGATTCCGCAGCGCGACCGGGAGATTGTGGTGTATTGTGCCGGCGGCACCCGTTCGGTTTTGGCGGCCAAATCCCTCAAAGACATGGGCTATGACCAAGTAAAGTCTATGAATGGCGGTTTTATGGTTTGGGAAGCTGCCGGTTATGAGATCGAAATGATCCCGCAGCGCCAGGCTGAAGGATAGATTTAAGTCAATATATATACGTGTGCCCTGTATCTCTCTCTAGCCAACTTTGAGTAAAAACCCTCACTATTTATCATCTGCAAAGATTTTGTATCATAATATAACTCATTTATTTATAACTAGTTAACGCTATAAATTCTTTGCAACACCTACTTGACTTAGAGCTAATTCGTGTTATATTTGTTAATGATATTTAAGATTGATGAAAAGGTTTAGAAATATCAGTTAATTTGAATCAATTGGAAGTGAGAAAAATTTTAGTGACATCAAAAAAGAGAAATAATCATTTAGCGTGTTTTGAAAAGATAGCTATTGCGGTGGCTTTTCTTTTGGCCATGTTTCCGGCCTTTTCTTATGCGGATGAGATCTCTGCAGAAATGAATCGATTTGCAAAAGTGGTGCGTGCTAATCCAGATGAGACCCCGGCCGAAGCCGCGTCTCAGCCGGGGAATCAGAATCCCTCCGAAATTCAAAAGGCAAAACAATCTCAGGAACAGGAAGACGAACGGCCGGTGCTGAAGCCCATGAGCGAGTTATATCCTATGGATCCATACAGCACGAAGATGCTCTTGCTGGCGGACAGGGAGCCGCAGGAACCAGCGGATGCGGACGGGCAGCGAGAGAAAAATAATAAGAAGAATAATTTTGAAAAATTATTGAATGCTTTATTGAATGCTGTGGATGAAGAGCAGACAGAGGAAAGGGACGCGCTGGTGGGAAACATGGATAGTGAAATGGATGGGGCGGATGATGAAATGGGAGGCCCGGAATTTGAGGATTTAAGCCGCATTGAAGCAGATCACATGGCGGAGTTTCAGGCGCCGACTCATGTCACGTTGGACATGGCGGGAAATTCTTTCATGGTGGATTATGCCTCGCGGGAAGATGATTTAATGGCGGCAGCCTTGAATGATTTAGCGAAGGAGGTTGCCGATGAGCAAGAGAACCGGAAGATTGAAAACAAACAGGAATTGACCCAGGAAGAGCAGGAACCTATGTCGGTGCTTAGGGAAAGCGGGTTGAGCCGAGAAGAGAAGAAGGAAGTCTCTGTTGAATCTGTTGAAATTGAAGAGGATCGTCCGGATTTGAAGGCTTTCTCTATTTTTTCCCGGCCCGCTACGGTGAATTTGGGTTTTGAAATAGCCGAAAGGATTGGAAAGATGGTTTTTAACGAACCCATTCAAGCCATTGATCAATCAGCCCGCATGACAGAAGTGGTCGGGGCCACGACGCTTGCCCTGCCCCTTAAGGCTGAGCTGGTTTCAGTGCAAGCCAAGCCCGTGGAAGGAACGATGGAAGATGTGGGCGAGTTTTTCGAGATTACAAACCATGCTCAAGAACCCGCGGATCAGGCGAAAGAAATGGGCTTGCTGGCATCTGTAGAAAATCTGGAATCGAGTTCGGAACCTCAGGCTTCTCTGGCAGCCGTCAATCCGGAAATGGTTGAGATGATGACGACCAAGCTCCCTGTCAGCAATCCGGAGGAGATGGCAGGAGCCATGGGCTTGCTCACACCCGCACTACTCCAGAATGAGAAGGAAAATATTGGGGAACTGATCAAACCAGAGACCGCGGCACCCGGTGAGAGCGACAAGTCCGAGGCAACGAAGGCCTTCCCGGCACTTGCATTCAAGATGGCCATGAGCCGGCCGGTTAAGAATCAATTGACCAGCCCTCCGCCAGCCGAGGGAGTTTTCCAATCCTTTGCCCGGGCACTGGAGCCGGTTTTTGCGACCGTGACTTCGGTGGCGCCGAACTTCATGAGCGCGGCCAACAGCGATTCTCCCAGAAGCAGCTACAGCTTCGCAAGCACATCAAGCAGTGACAACGATTTTTTTGAAAATAATAAATTCAAATTCGCCTCTTACACTTTGCCTTCTGTTTCCTATTCCCGGATAAGGGGCGTGTATCACTCCAACGCAAGTTACGACCGCAGCCGGAAAAAACGCCGCTTTCAATCCTCCTTCTAATTTTCTTCGCTTTCCGGATTCTTTAGCGTTCAAATGAGTTGAGGTTTATTGCCGGAAACGGTATGATGAGCCCTGCCCATGGAAAATTTCCCCAGAAAAATTGTCTCATTTGCTTTTTTGATTTTGCCCGCAGTATTTTTGCTCCTCAGGCCGGAAATTTTAACGGCGGATCCTGCGCCTGTTTCCGCCGTTGTTTCAGCGCATCCGCTGGCCACCCGGGCCGGAATGTCGATTTTGAAGGAGGGTGGAAACGCCATTGATGCGGCTATAGCGGTGCAGATGGTCCTTGCCGTGGTGGAACCGCAGGCATCCGGCATCGGCGGCGGATGTTTCCTTGTTTATTATCAGAAAAGCTCCGAAAAAATCCTTGCCGTGGATGGCAGGGAAGCGGCTCCAGGTACGATTCAACCTGATGTTTTTCTCGATAAACAGGGACAGCCGGTTCCCTTTTATCCCGAACGAATCACAGGCGGAAAGTCCGTGGGCGTTCCGGGCTGTGTCAAAGCGCTTTACAAAGCTTGGGCAAATTACGGGAGCGGTAAAATTCCATGGGACCGCCTGTTCAGAGACGGAATTTCCCTGGCGGAAAAGGGATTCCCCATTTCTAAACGTCTGACGGAGATGATTCAGGGCGAAAGCGCGCGGCTCCGCTTGTTTCCGTCGTCACGGGCCATTTTTCTGGATACTGAAGGTCAGCCGCGAAAAGAAGGAGAGCTTCTTATTCAGAAGGATTTGGCCGCGACGCTTAAAATGATTGCCGGCAAAGGGCTGGCGGGTTTTTATGAAGGCGATATGGCCCGCGACATGGTTCAGGCTGTGCGCGAATCGCCGGTGGCACCGGGGGTTTTATCGCTGGAGGATTTGAAAAAATACGATGCCGTGGTGCGGCATCCCGTTTCCGGTTCCTACCGGGGATTTCAGATTTACAGCATGCCACCGCCTTCTTCGGGCGGTACGACGCTGATCGAGACTTTGAACATGCTGGAATCCTTCCCTGTCGGCCAAATGAAACGCGAGTCGCCGGAATTTATTCATTTGTTTTCTGAGGCGCAGAAGCTGGCCTTTGCCGACCGCAACCGCTATCTTGCGGATCCTGATTTTGCCTCACCGCCGGTCGAGGAGCTTATTTCCAAGGAATTGGCGGCAAAACGGGTGCAAGTTTTTGATCCCCGGCATGCTATTAATGGAAAGGCCGATCCGGTAGTCCCTATTACCTTGGGAAATACGAGCACGTCTCACATTTCGATTGTGGATGGCGATGGCAATGTGCTGGCCATGACCACCACCATTGAGCATATTTTTGGCTCCGGCTTGGTGGTGCCGGGACGGGGATTTGTGCTGAATAATGAACTGACGGATTTTGACGCTGAGCCTTACCTCGATCAGGACAAAAAAGTGCCGGCGCCTAACCGGGTTCAAGGCGGCAAGAGGCCTTTAAGCAGTATGACCCCGGCGCTGGTATTCAAGGACGGAAAACCTTATGCGTCGATGGGTTCGCCGGGCGGAACGCAGATTATCGGAACGGTTCTTAATCTGATGGTCAATTTGATTGATTTTAAGATGACGGCGGAAGAAGCCATGCGCGCGCCGAGGATTATTAATAGAAATGGTCCGCTTGAGATTGAGAGAGACTTGTTCAGAGATGAGATGTTGATTAACGGGTTGAAAGCGATGGGGCATGAGATTATCATGCGGGATCCTTTTGGCAATGCCCAGCTGGTGATACTGGAGGATCCCAAAACCGGCAAGCCCTCGGCTGTTTCTGATCCGCGCGGAGAAGGGAACGCCGAATTTTCAGGGAGTGCGGCATGACGCTGGTCAAAGAACGTAAATCCTCATCGGCTTCGGATTTTTTGAGGAGGGATGTGCGTTTTCTCACCACCCTTTTGGGCGATGTGATCCGGGAACAGGAAGGAGAGAAAATATTTCAAAAGATTGAAGAGATCCGGAATATGGCCAAAAAAATCCGTGAAAATCCGGCCTCCTCCGAACGCCTCATTGAGAAACTTATGAAGCTGATGCGAGCCCTTAACCCGGATGAGACCTGCCAAATTGCCCGCGCTTTCACGATTTATTTCCAATTGGTGAATATCGCCGAAGAAATGCAGAGGGTAAGGCGGCTTCGTTTTTATGAGATGGAGGAATCCCGGCTGCAGGAAATGTCAATCCGGAAACTTTTCCGGGACCTCCGGAGCCGGGGAATCCGGGATAACGAAGTCCTGGACTTTCTTTCTAAGATGGAGGTGGAGCTGGTTCTCACCGCGCATCCCACGGAAGCCAAGCGCAGGACTATTTTGGATCACCTTCTGCGCATTGCCCAGGCGCTTGCGTCTCTTGACCGGCAGGATTTGACCGTGCCGGAAAGGATTTCTGCCGTCAATCGCATCAAGGAGATTCTTGAAATTTTATGGCAGACCGACGAAATCCGGCGCCGTAAGCGGGATGTGTCGGATGAGGTGGAACAAACGCTTTTTTATTTTCAGCGCACCATTCTTGAACTGGTGCCCGAAGTTCACCATAAAATCCGCAGCGAATTTGAAAAGAATTACGGACGTAGCGTGTGGCTTTCTCCCTTTATCCGTTTTGGCTCGTGGGTGGGTGCGGATCGCGACGGCAATCCCAATGTGACCTGCGAGGTGACGCGCCAGACCGCGGAAAAACACCGCCGGCTTATTTTCCGGAATTATTTGGCCAAGGTGGAGGCGCTCATGCTCAAATTCAGCCAGTCCGAAACACGGGTTCCAGTTTCAAAAGAACTTTTGCATTCGCTGGACGAAGACCGAAAACTTTTGCCGGACCTTGCCCGGGAATTAAGCCGTTATGAATCGACCGAGATTTACAGGAAAAAATTTACTTTTATCTATCAAAAGCTTGAGAATACTCTTCAGAAAAAAAACCCAGGGTACATTTCTGCCGAAGTTTTTTTGAGAGACCTGCTTCTTATCCGGGAAAGCGTTGAAAAAAATCAGGGCCGCATGGCCGCGCGCGGGGACCTTCTGCGCTTGATGGACCAGGCGAGGGCTTTCGGGTTTCATTTGGCGCAGCTTGATATCCGGGATCATAGCAGCAAAATCCGGCAAGCCCTGCGGGAGCTTTTCTCTCCGGAATGCACAGCGGAGGATGCCCCGGGCTTGCCCGGGGAAGCCGGAGCAGTACCAGTCCTAATGCCTTCCCAGCGGGAAGGCATTAGGACTGGTGGCGGCGAAGCGGAGCGGAGCAGTCCCTTGACGGAAGAGAAGCTGTTGGAAAAAATTCAGGCTCCGCCTTCCGGGACGTTCGGTAAAGGGCTTTCACCCGAATCAGCGGACATCGTCCGCCAGCTTGAAATGATGAGGGAGCTTCAGTTGGAAGATTATCTGGTGAGTTTGACGGAATATCCGTCGGACATGTTGTCTCTTTTTTATCTTGCCAAGGAATGCGGCTTAATCCGGATTCAAAACCGCAAAGTCAAGGAAGGACGTATCGGTTTGATCCCTCTTTTTGAAACCATCGATTCCCTGGGGCGTTGTCATGAAGTCATGGACAGGCTTTTTTCCATCCCGGTTTATAAATCGTACCTTGATTCCCGCGGCGGCGTTCAGGAAGTGATGCTCGGGTATTCCGACAGCAACAAGGACGGCGGATATTTTGCCGCCAACTGGAAACTCTATCTTGCCCAGAAACGTCTGGCGGAAACCGCGGTCCGCCACCGGGTCAAACTTCGTCTTTTTCACGGCAAAGGCGGCACCATTGACCGCGGCGGCGGGGAATCCCACAAGGCTATTCTGGCGCAGCCTTACGCGGCATTCGGTGGCCGGATCAAAGTCACCGAGCAGGGAGAGGTCGTGAGCCAGAAATATTCTAACTCGGTGATAGCCCAGCGCAATCTTGAGCAATTGATCACGGCCGTGATGTGGACCAATCTGGTCAGCAAAAAGGAAATTACGGAGCATAAAAAAATTTCCGCCTGGGAAGAGAGGGCCGGCATACTTTCCGACCGCGCTTTCCGCTTTTACCGCGAGCTGGTTTTTGAAACACCCGGCTTTCTTGATTTTTATTATCAAGCCACGCCTATTCAGGCTTTTGAGATGGCGCGGATCGGCTCTCGCCCGGCGATGCGGAGCAAATCCGGGCGCCGATTCGAGGACCTTAGGGCGATTCCCTGGGTTATGAGCTGGATTCAATCGCGCTATATTCTTTCCGCCTGGTACGGTATCGGGCACGCCTTGTCTTCCTATATTGATGAACGCGGGCCGGAAGGATTGCGTGAGCTTCAAGAAATGTATCAGGAATGGCCCTTCTTTCGTTCTCTGATAGACAATGCCCAGCTGTCGCTGGTCAAAACCGACCTTTATATTGCCGGGACTTATGCCGCCCTGGTTGAGGATTCGTCGCTCCGCCGTTCGATTCACGACCGCATTTCAGCGGAATACAAGCGGACGGTGGAAAAGGTCCTCGAGGTTTCTTCGCAAAAGGAGCTTCTTGATTTCCACCAGGTGATGAAAGATTCCATCAATCTCCGTAATCCTTACGTGGATCCCTTGAACTATCTTCAGGTGATTTTTCTGGAAAAGATGCGCAAAAGCCTGGCCGGAGGAATGGATGAAGAAAGAAAGCAGAAAATCGACGAGATTCTGCTTCTTACCGTTAATGGGATTGCCTTTGGCATGAAAAGCACGGGGTGAGTTTTTGACTCAATGGAAGGACCTTGAAAAAGATCTGAAACGGGAACTGGAAGAGGGCACTTATTTTCTTCATTGTGAACCTGTTTTTGAGAAAATCCAAAAAGTTTTGAAGCTTCGGCGAGGCGCCGCAAAATGGGAAGCCGGTCTCGATGCCTTGCTGCTCGAGCTTTTGGCCGGCCTGTCTGTTTTTGATCGTGCGGCGTATGCGGCAAAGTTAGAAGAACTCGTCCGGGATCAAAACTTTTCCCACCCGGCAAAAGTGAAAGCCCTTTCCATGATCCGTCAGCATCTTATGGATCCGGAACATTCGGCCGCGTGTTTGGCGCTCTACCGTTTTTTCCTTGAGGCACCGGATGACCCTCTCAGAGATTTTGCCGCACGGTCCATCCTTCAGCTGATGACGGAAATGCGCGTGGGCGGGCAGATGGATTTGATTCTGGCGGAAAATTCAAACCGGGAAAAAATCACCGGGATTCTTAAAGATCTGTCGGGTCAGGGATGGCTGGAAGCCGCAGAGCTCTTGGACCTGCTTGAGCTGGCGTCTTAAAGACTGGAGATTTTTTATTTTTTGGAAAGGACTTTTTCCGTGGCCCGGAGGATATTTTTTGCGGTAAAACCGTACTTTTCGAGCAGTTCATCCGGCGTGCCGGATTCCGCGTAAGTGTCCTGAATGGCTACAAATTCCATGGGCGTCGGAAAGTTTAAAGCGCTCCAGGTAGCCACCGCGCTTCCCAATCCTCCCCAGATTTGATGCTCTTCGCACACCACAAAGGCGCGAGTCTTTTGCGCTTCTTCCAGAAGAATGGCTTGATCCAGAGGTTTGACGGTGTGCATGTCCACGACGGAGGCATGAATGCCCTTTTCAGACAGTTTTTCCGCCGCAAGCAGGCATTCGAAAACCAGCAGGCCGTTTGCAATCAGCGTCACGTCCGAGCCTTCACGCAGGCGGACAGCCTTTCCGATTTCAAAGGCCTGGGATTCATTGTAAACGATCGGAGCTTTGGGTCTTCCGGTGCGCATGTAGACCGGGCCCTTGCTTTCCGCCATTTTGAAAACCAGTTTTTCCGTGGCATACTGGTCGGCAGGAATGATCACGGTAAACCCCGGCAGGGAAGTGGTGAGGGCCACGTCTTCGATTGATTGCTGGGATGCGCCGTCTTCGCCCACGCTGATGCCGCCGTGCGAGGCAACAATCTTCACGTTGAGTTCAGGATAGGCCACGGCCATGCGGAGTTGGTCGTAACTTTTGCAGATCACGAAGCAGGCAAAACTCGAAACAAAAGGGATGCGTCCCTGCGCGGCAAGCCCAGCGGCCACGCCTACCATGTTGGCTTCCTGAATACCCATATTGAAAAACCGGTCCGGAAAGGCCTTGCCGAATGCGGCCGTTTTGGTGGATTTGGAAAGATCCGCGTCCAACACCACGATATCAGGATTGATTTTGCCCAATTCCACCAGCGCCTTGCCGTAAGCGTCGCGTGTGGCCAGGCCCAGCTTCTTTTCAAGAGCCATGACCGTCACTTTTCTCCCAACTCTGCCAGCGCGCTGACGGTTTCCGGGCGGGTAGGGGCCACTCCGTGAAATTCATTATTGTTTTCCATGAACGAAACGCCCTTGCCCTTGACCGTGTGCGCAATGATAATGCCAGGCTGACCTTTAACATTTTTAGCCCATGCGAAGGCATCCAGAATTTCCTTCATATTGTGGCCGTCGATTTCACGCACCGCCCAATTGAAGGCGCGCCATTTATCGGCCATGGGTTCAAGATTCAGAATTTTTTTCGTGGAATCGTCCAGCTGAAATTTGTTGCAGTCCAGAATGGCGATCAAGTGGTCCAGTTTGAAATGCGCGGCCGAGGCCACGGCTTCCCAGGTTTGGCCTTCGTTGGTTTCTCCGTCGGAGAGAAGAACGTAGGTGTAATAATTTTTTTTGGTAAGCCGCCCATTGAGAGCACTTCCCACACCGATCGAAAGTCCCTGGCCCAGCGAACCGGTGGAAGCCTCAAGTCCCGGCAGTCGGCGCATGTCGGGATGCCCCTGCAAAGGGCTTCCCAGCTTGCGCAGGGTCAGAAGCATTTCCTTGGGAAAATAGCCGGCCAGCGCGAGGGCTGCGTAAAGCGCCGGTGCGCCGTGCCCTTTGCTTAAAATAAAACGGTCGCGGTCTGCCCATTTGGGATTTTGGGGATCGTAATTCATGACGTTGAAGTAAAGCGCGGCAAGAATATCGGCGGCCGAAAGCGAGCCGCCCGGATGGCCGGAGCCGGCCTCGCCCAACATGCGGATAATTTCCCGGCGTATTTCCAAGGCCTTGGCGCAAAGGGCTTCTGCGGATTGGATTTTTATTGTCATAACCTATTGAAATTAAACAAGTTAGAGATGGTAAAGCAGTTGACAAGAATCAAGAAAACACATGATAACTTCTTTTGCGCGTACCGTCAATTCAAATCTCGGAAAATTTTTTGTGTCGGTTGTAAAAAATCACTTCGATACGCGGATTTTCCTGTAAAAATGTCCGTACAGTTTCCTTGAAATGTCCGGGGATGTCGGGATAAAAAGTGTCTCCTTCATAATTTCCTTCAATGCGGGTGAGCCATATGCCATCCACGCGGTCCATGGTTTGGCGGTAAAGATCTGCGCCGCCGATGATGAAAGCATCAGGTGTTTCAACGTGTTTCAAGGCCTCATCCAGGGAATCAAAAAATTTCAGCGAGCCGTTAGGTGAAGCGGTCTCCGGGTTTTTGGACCGGCTCAAGACAAAATTTTGCCGGCCGGGCAGGAGTTTTCCTATGCTTTCAAAAGTTTTCCGGCCCATGATCACGGTCATGCCCATGGTGAGCTGTTTAAAGTGCTTGAGATCAGCTGGAAAATGCCAGGGCAGACGGTTTTCTTTTCCGATCACGCGGTTGTCCGCCATAGCCACTATATGATAGAGCATGGTTAAACCGCGACCGGCGCTTTGATGGGGGGATGAGGGTCGTAGTTTTCGAGCCGGAAATTTTCGTATTGAAATGAAAAGATATCTTTGACTTCAGGATTCAATACCATGGCGGGTGGGGTTTTCGGCTCCCTCGTTAATTGGAGCCTCACTTGCTCCAGATGATTCAAATAAATATGCACGTCGCCAAAGGTGTGGATAAATTCGCCGGGTTTAAGACCCGTCACCTGCGCGACCATGAGCGTGAGCAGGGAATACGAAGCGATATTGAACGGCACGCCGAGAAAAACATCCGCGCTTCGCTGGTAAAGTTGGCAGCTCAATTTTCCGTCCTGCACATAAAACTGGAAAAGACAGTGGCAGGGAGGCAGGGCCATTTTATCGATATCCGCCACATTCCAGGCGCTTACAATCAGCCTCCTGCTTTCCGGGTTGGCTTTAATCATGGAGATCAGATTGGAAATCTGGTCGATGGTCCGGCCGTCCGGCGCCCGCCAGGAGCGCCACTGCTGAGAGTAGACAGGGCCCAGGTTTCCGTTTTCATCCGCCCACTCATTCCAGATCGTGATGCCGCGTTCCTTTAAATATTGAATATTGGTGTCGCCGCGCAGGAACCACAGGAGTTCATAGATCACGGATTTGAGATGAATTTTTTTAGTAGTCAGCAGGGGAAAGCCGGCGTTGAGGTCAAAGCGCATCTGATAGCCGAAGGTGCTGATCGTACCCACACCCGTCCGGTCGTTTTTTTTAACTCCCGATGAGAGAATATGGTTCAATAAATTCAAATACGGTTTCATAAGAGTTATGGTAGAATCCTGCCCCTGAGGCGCAGCTATATCCGCCATTATAGAAAGGGGTTTTGCCGGCGTCAATCCACAAACATGAAAAACAAGGTCCATCGTATTCAAGTTCAAGCGGTTTTAAGAGATATCGGCCGGGCACTCCTGGGGACCCTCGCTCTCTTCGGCCTTCTGGAGGGTATCCTTTTTCTGGCCGGCGTGCCCTATGGGGCCAGCCATTTTGTCGAGAAAGCGATTCTTAAAGCAAATCTTCCGGTGAAAAAACCCGCCGGCGAATACCGGATTTTTGTTTTTGGCGAGTCCACTGTTTACGGCGCTCACTACGCTGACCGATCCAGCCCCAGCCGCTGGCTTGAAGCTTATCTTAAGGATTTTCTGCCCAATCAAAAGATTAGAATCGTTAATTTTGGCAGGATGGGGCAGGGCGGCGCGTTTATCGCGGATTCTTTTTATCAAACCCTTCCTTATCAACCGGATCTTGCTATTTTTTACAAGGGACATAACGCTTTTCTTTACGGCAACCGGAAAAGCGAAGTGGAGGCGGATAGGAACCTCAAGGTGGAGATAGCCCGCAGGCTGTTTATGAAAAGCCGGCTGATTTCAGAGGTGTCGCGGCAGGTGCTCAAATTCCGGCTCCGGCATAAGCAGGCCCCCGATGACAGTATGGAGTTTGCTCAAATCGAAACGCCGCCCAATGGCATTGGCCCGGAAAATAGGAATATAAGGACAGAGCCGAGTTACTGGGAGAATATCGAATTTTTCAGGCAGAAACTTTTCAGAATTTTGGATATGGCGGAAAGCCATCATGTAAAGGTTCTTTTTTATAAGCCGGTGTGTAATTTGAAGGACTTTGCGCCATGGGATTCAGTTCACATCAAGCAATTGACGCCGGAACAGATTGCCGCCTGGACGCGTTTGTACGAGCAGGGTAAAGAAAAAAAATCGCAGGCCAGTTTTGCAGAGGCGCTGGATTTATTCCGTCAGGCGCATGCTATTGACGATACTTACGCTGAACTTTCGTTCCGCATGGGAGAGCTTTGTTTTAAGAAGGGCGATCTGGCGGAGGCTAAAAAGTTTTTTGAGGAAGCCAGGGATAACGATGCGATTATTTTCCGCGCCAACAAGGATGTGCTTGCCGCTTTTGAACAAGTGCAGAGGGAAAAAGGATTTCCCGTGATTGACACGGAAAAAGTTTTGATCTCCGAAGCACCGGGAGGGATTTTGGGAGAGCCCATTATCGAGGATAATGTGCACTTTTCTTTGAAAGGGCATTCGCTCGTGGCTAAAGCAGCTGCAGAGGAGATTGCCAATCGTGGCTGGATAGTGCCTCGCAGTGAATGGCAGTTTAACCGCGAAAGGTCTTTTGAGGAAATTTCAAAAGAATTCCACTTGGACGAGGCCCCGTTTCTTATTTCCGCCTATCTCAAGCTGGACAATTATTTCGGCAGCCGTTTCCCCAACCGGGTTCGATTTGCTCAAAAGGCCCTTGACCTTGATCCCAATCATCCCCGGGCGCTCCGCTACCTTGCCTGGGCTTACTGGCTCATGGGCGAAAAGGAAAAGGCGCTTGAGGTTTACAAAAAATTGCAGCAGGCGGATCGAGCGGCATTGGCGGAAGTATTCAAAACGCAGCCCGATATCAAAAAGGCCTTTGAGTCATTGCCGACTTGACAGCGGAAGATACCCCGGGCTTGCCCGGGGTATCTGGAGCAGTACCAGCCCGCGGTTTCAGGCCGCAGGCTGGTGGCGGCGAAGCGAAGCGGAGCCGTCCCTTGACACAAAATTCAAAATTGAAGATAATTTGAACCCCGCAATTTAAAGAGTCTATTATTCAAACAAAGGAGGCTGTTGTGACGAAAGAAGCTGTTTTGGAAAAAAAATCAAAAGTGGTTGTAAAGCAAGCAGTTGCAGAGATGAAGGAGGAATTTGTGGAGCTTAAAGTGGGAAAATCGGCCCCTGATGTGAAAGCGCAGGCGCTTATGCCGGATGGATCTTTTAAGGAGGTGAAGCTTTCCGATTATCGCGGAAAGTGGGTGGTTATTTTTTTCTATCCCCTTGATTTTACTTTTGTCTGCCCCACAGAAATCCGGGGATTCAATGGTAAATATGAAGAATTCAAAAAACTGGGCGCCGAAGTTCTCACCGCCAGCACGGACAGTGTTTTTTCCCACAAGGCCTGGGTGGAACACGGGCTTGGCAAGGTGAAATTTCCCATGCTGGGGGATACCAACCATGAAGTCAGCCGCGCTTTCGGGGTTTTAGTGGAGGAAAAAGGCATTGCCCTGCGGGGAACCTTTATCGTGGATCCTCAAGGCGTGGTGAAGAGTGCGGTGATCAATGACCTTCCGGTGGGCCGCAGTGTGGATGAAACCGTGCGCACGCTTCAGGCTTTTCAGACCGGAGAGTTGACTCCCTGCGAATGGAATCCGGGCCAGAAAACTCTCGGGAAGTAAGCTACTATCCCTTGAGCGTTTTGAGATAAAGAATGACGCGGATAATCTCTTGTCCGGAAATATTCCGGACAGGAGGCATACGCTTTTTTCCTTCGCCCCTGCCGTTTTGAATAAAAGATTGAATGGCGTCGTCGGTGAAACGGTCCGGTGCTCCTTTTAATGAAGGAACGCCGGGTTTGCCCTCGGCGTGAATCCCGTGGCACGAAGAGCATCTTCGCAGGAATATTTTTCTTCCCTCGCTGATCATTTTTTCGCCTTCGGACATGGGCGCGCACGATGCGAGCAGGCAGGCCAATAGGATTAAAAGCATTTTCTTCATCAGGGAGATTTTATGCGGCCCGGCATTGCTCTTCAAGTGAAAATAAGATAAACTGCGGAGGAAAGATATGCTGAAACTGAATGAAGATCGCCTGGTCAAAATAGCCGTCACGGGAAAAGTCGCGCCGCCGCTCAGGTACGGCACCTTTGAGGTGGATGCGGACGGCCGGGGGCATTCCCTCCCTTCTGTGGGCGGCATTGTATACAATGTCAAAGCGGGGGATACGGCCTTTGGATGGCGCGGCGATCACATTGAGCCGGGCGTTTCCATTATTTATGATGATGAAAAACGGACCAGCAGCAAAAATATGGCTTTTCATTTCCTGGCCTGCGTCGGAAATGAAGTCGAGATTACTTGCGGCCCGGCCAAGGGTGCCAAAGGCACGGTATCGGGCATGCACGGCGGTGTGGAGCATGTGCTGGTTGATTTTGATCAGAAGACGCTCGACAAGCTGAACGGCGATGAAAAATTTCTCATTCGTGCTTTTGGGCAAGGGCTTCAGATTTTGGATTGTCCCGAGATATTCTGCTACAATATCGATCCTGCGGTGTTGAAAAAAATGCAAATCACGGTGAAGTCCGGCGGCGCGGTGGAAGTGCCGGTAGTGGCCAAAATTCCGGCCGCTATTATGGGTTCTGGCCTGGGGCATCCGGATCCAGCAACCGGCGATTATGATATCACCACCCAGGATCCCAAGACGGTGAAACGCTTGGGCCTCCGCAATTTGCGCTTCGGTGATTTTGTGGCGGTAATGGACGCGGATAATACCTATGGCCGTCATTATTATGAAGGCGCGGTCACGATTGCTATTGTCAGTCATTCGGACAGTTTTGTTTCAGGCCATGGCCCGGGCGTGACCACCCTGCTTTCTTCAAAAACAGGGAAAATTAAACCGGTTCTCAATTCGAACGCCAATTTGGCCAAATTGCTTCACATCGGCCGGTTCCGTACTCGCTGAGTTTGATGGAAAAGGATCCTTTTTATTTCCGCCAGATGGAACTTGGTCCGATGCAGAATTTTGTTTATCTGATCGGCGACCGGCAGGCGCGGGAATGTGTGGCGGTGGATCCGGCCTGGGAGACAGACAAGATTCTTGAGCAGGCGAAAAAGGATGAGATGAAGATCACGGGCGTCCTGGTCACGCATGCCCACTATGATCACGTCAATGGGGTGGAGAGCCTGCTTCAGGCCACGGATGCGAAAGTTTACGTGAATAAAGAAGAATCGGCTTTTCTTAAACATTCGCGTGCGGACTCGACCGGAATTTTTATCAATATTTCCTCGCCCAATCTTGTGCCGGTCTCGGGCGGGGACAAAATAAAAGTGGGAAAAATGGACATTGAGTTTATTCACACGCCCGGCCATACGCCGGGGTCGCAGTGCTTTCTTGTGAACCGCAGCCTTGTTTCCGGAGACACACTTTTTATCGGCTATTGCGGCCGCTGCGATTTGCCGGGTGGGGATCCGGAGAAAATGTATGAAAGTCTCACGCAGAAACTGGCCAAACTGGATGATGATATCCAGCTTTATCCGGGTCACAATTATTCGAATGCGCCTATGAACCGCCTGGGGGATGAGAAACGCACCAACCCTTATCTGGCGTCGCATAACGCGCAGGAATTTTACCGTGTCATGGAGGGATTATTAGATTGATGCAGCCTGACGAAATAAAAAAAATAGTTGAACACGCAATGCCTGGAGCCCAGGTCAAAGTCAAAGACCTTACCGGCACGCTCGATCATTTTCAGGTGGAGGTAGTGTCCGAGGCTTTTGCTGGAAAAATACTCATCCAGCAGCATCTGATGGTGCAGGCGCCTCTCCGGGCTTATGTGAATGATGAGCGTATTCACGCTCTTTCGATCCGAACTTATACGCCGGAAGAGTGGCAGCGCCAAGTGGCGCAGCCCTAAACTTCCTTATTATTTGATAATAGGTTTAGGGGGGAAGAACAATTTAGTTTCATTGGAGTAGAAGGAGGATGTATGGAAAAAGAAGAAGTGTTGAAGAAGATCGATCAGGACGTGAAGGCGAACAAGATCGTCATTTATATGAAGGGCAATGCGGATTCCCCCCGCTGCGGTTTTTCCGCGCAGGCCGTGGATGCGGTAAAACGCCTGGGTTACCCTTTCAAGACCTTTGACGTTCTTGAGGACGAGGGGCTTTGGAATCATCTGGAGGATTACTCCAACTGGCCCACCTTCCCCCAGGTTTTCATCGGCGGTCAATTTGTCGGCGGTTGCGACATTGTCACGCAAATGTATGAGAAAGGCGAATTGCAGCAGCTGGCTAAAAGTGCCTGCGAAGGCGCCGCAAAATAGCGGAAGGTAAGCGGTAGAAGAGCGCGTGTCTTCCTTCCTTGAAGCTCTCAAAGAAAAGGTGCTCATCTTTGACGGCGCGATGGGTACCAGCCTTCAATTCCTCGATTTAACCCCCAAAGATTTCGGCGGCAAAGACGGCTGCAATGAATATCTGGTAATCACCAAGCCTGAGGCGGTTCGCGGCGTTCACAGGAGTTTTTTTGAAGTCGGCTGTGATGCGGTTGAGACCGATACATTCGGCGCCAACCGGATTGTGCTGGGAGAATACGATCTTCAGGACCAGGTTCTCGAGATCAACCGCCGGGCCGTTGAAATTGCCCGCGAAGAGGCCGCAAAATTTTCAACCCCCGCTCATCCCCGTTTTGTGGTGGGCTCTATCGGTCCCGGAACTAAATTGCCTTCGCTGGGGCATGTCAAGTTTGATGAATTAAAATCGGTCTTTAAAGAACAGATTACGGGGCTCGCGCAGGGCGGAGTGGACGCGCTGTTGATTGAAACCTGCCAGGACCTTTTGCAGGCCAAAATAGCCGTGATTGCGGCCCATGAATTTTTTGAGGAGACCGGCCGCCGGCTTCCTTTGATGGTTCAGGTGACCTTTGAAAGAACCGGCACCATGCTGCTCGGCACGGAAATGGGATCCGTCATTGCCACCCTGGAAATGTTCCCCGTGGATGTGCTGGGCATGAATTGCGCCACTGGCCCGCTTGAGATGGCGGAGCATCTCCGCACCCTTTGTGAATACAGTTCAAAAACTATTTCTGCTCTTCCCAATGCCGGCCTTCCGGAAAATGTCGGGGGCGTGGCTCATTACCGTCTCACGCCGCAGGAGCTCGCCGATTTCCACGAACGTTTTGTGAAAGACTTCGGTGTTTCCATTGTGGGCGGCTGCTGCGGCACCACGCCGGCGCATTTAAAAGCCGTGGTGGAAAAAGTCCGCGGGCTTAAGCCGCGCAAAAGAACCCTGAAACATGAGGCGTCCTGTTCCAGTCTTTTTTCGGCGGTCACTTACGGCCAGAATCCTCCGCCGCTTCTCGTGGGCGAGAGAACCAATGCCAACGGAAGCCGCAAATTCAAACAGCTTCTCGAGAGGGAAGATTACGATACCATGGTGACCATGGGCCGCGAGGCGGTGAAAGAGGGCGCGCATGTGATTGATGTGTGCGTGGCTTATGTGGGCCGCAATGAAACCAGGGACATGGTGGAAACCATTTCCCGCTTCAACCAGCAAGTCCCGATTCCCATCATGATTGATTCCACCGAAGCGCCGGTGATCGAGGATGCGCTCAAATTAATAGCCGGCAAATCCATCATCAATTCCATCAATCTTGAGGACGGCGAGGAGCGTATGCGGAAAGTCTGCCCGCTGGCGAAAAAGTACGGGGCGGCGCTGATCGCGCTCACCATTGATGAGAAGGGCATGGCTAAAACCGTGGCGGAAAAATTAGCTGTGGCCAGGAGAATTTACGATTTAGCCACGAAAAAATATGGAATCCTGGCCGAAGATTTATTTTTCGACGCGCTCACTTTCACGCTCGGAAGCGGGGATCAAGAGTTTCGCAACGCAGGCGTGGAAACAATTGAAGCTATCCGGTTGATTAAAAAGGAATTGCCGGAAGTAAGGACGATTCTCGGCGTGAGCAATATTTCTTTTGGCCTTGATCCCGAATCCCGCCAGGTTTTAAACAGCATTTTTCTGCATGAGGCCATTGCGGCCGGCCTGGACGCGGCCATTGTGAATGCCCAGAAAATTATTCCTTTGCATAAAATATCCGCAGAGGAGCTTGAGCTGACCCAGGACCTTGTTTTTAACCGCTGGAAAGACAGCCGCGATCCTTTGCATGTTTTTCTCGCTTATTTTGACAAGAAAAAAGGCACGGTTAAAAAGCAAGAGGCGCGTAAACCGGCGGCCACGGTGGAGGAGTCGCTCAAAAATAAAATCATCGACGGAAACCGCGAGCATCTTGAGGCCGAGCTTGACCGCGCGCTTAAAACCTACCAGCCGCTTGAGATTATCAACACCGTTCTTCTGGACGGCATGAAGGTCGTGGGCGATTTATTCGGCGCGGGAAAAATGCAGCTGCCCTTTGTTCTCCAGTCCGCGGAGGTCATGAAAAAAGCCGTGGCTTATCTGGAGCCCATGATGGAAAAAGTGGGCGGGCGGGAGAAGGGCACCATGGTGCTGGCCACGGTGAAGGGGGATGTCCACGATATCGGAAAAAATCTCGTGGATATTATTCTCACCAACAATGGCTACCGGGTGATTAATCTCGGAATCAAACAGCCCATTGACAATATTTTAAAAGCCGCCGCGGAACACAAGGCCGATGCCATCGGGCTTTCCGGCCTGCTTGTGAAATCCACACTGGTGATGAAAGAGGACCTTGAGGAGATGAATCAGCGGGGCATCACCATGCCTGTGATTTGCGGAGGCGCGGCGCTTACACGGCGTTATGTGGAGGATGATTTGGCCGGGCTTTATCACGGCGAGGTTTATTACGGCCAGGACGCTTTCTCGGGACTGCATATTATGGAAGAGCTCGTGAAACCGGACCGGGCGGCGAAAGCGACTCGGACCATCAAAGCGCGCGGGGCCAAAAAAGAAGCGCTGATCACGGAAAGCGCCATCGCGGCGAAGCGTTCCGATACGCCCCATGACAACCCGGTCCCCAAAGCCCCATTTTTCGGCTACCGGGTCGTCAAAAATATCCGCCTTGAACAGGTGTATCCTTTCATCAACCGGCTGGCGCTTTTCAAAGGTCAATGGCAATTCAAAAAAGGATCCATGTCCCAGCAGGAATATGAAAAAGTGCTCCATGAAAAAGTGGAACCGCTGTTTGAAGAGCTGACGGCGCAGTGCATTCGCGGAAAAATTCTTGAGCCGCGGGCGCTTTACGGATTCTGGCCCTGTTATTCGGAGGGGAATGACCTGGTGATTTTGGATGAAACGGCGAAAACGGAAATGGTGCGGCTCGCTTTTCCGAGACAATCCGGCGACCGCTTCCTTTGCATTTCAGATTTTTTCCGGCCCAAAGAATCCGGCGAGCTCGATCTAGTGAGTTTTCAGCTGGTCACGGTAGGCCAGAGGGCCACGGAGGAGGCGCAAAAACTTTTCAAAGCCAACCGCTACACCGACTACCTTTATTTGCACGGGCTTTCGGTGGAGACGGCGGAGGGACTGGCCGAATATGTGCATCAGATGATACGCCGGGATCTGGGCATTGACGCTTCGGACAACGCCCATGTGGAAGAGATGTTTAAGCAGGGCTATCAGGGATCGCGTTATAGTTTCGGGTATCCGGCCTGTCCGAACCTTGAGGATCACGAAAAACTTTTCAAACTGCTTCCCGCGGAAAAAATCGGGATTTCGCTTACCGAAGAATTTCAGCTGGTTCCCGAACAGTCGACCTCAGCCATTGTGGTGCATCATCCACGGGCCAAATATTTTGATATCCGGTAAAAGGGATTTCACACGCCTTGCCGACGCCGTACCGGAGAAGTGCGTTAAATAGAAGATGACTTTTCCATCTTGAGGCATCCCCGAACCCGCCGGTGATGAGATTCAGCAGATTCCCGAGCGCCATCTTGGATCGGTACATCCGTTTAAGTTCACGGTCATAATCCTGCCCGATCTGTTCAAGAGTCTCTGGCTCCGGCAGAGCATGACCGAGGAGCTTTGCAAGCAGAAAGGCGCCGGCTAGGGCCATGGTCATGCCTTGTCCCATGAACGGTTCCAGCGAGCAGGCCGCGTCTCCCAGATAAAATAAGCCGTCCCGAAATCCGCTATAGAATTGATGCGTCTGAGGGCCGCATGAGAGCCAGTCACTTTGGCGTGATGCTTTTTCGAGCCAGGCCTTGAAGGCGGGCTGTTCTTCAGCCGCACTGCGTAGAAGCCGGTCAAAATCAAAGCCCGCTGCTTTAAGAATGCTTTCACTCACCGTGCCACACAAATTCATTTTGCTATCTTCGATTTGAATCAGGCCCAGATAACCGCCGCGAAAAATAATCACACACACTTCTTCTCCGATGGCGGGGCCAGCCGCCCGAAAATGGGCCTTGAAGCATATTTTTCTTTCTTGCTTGGCGGTGGGATGTGTTTCGGCCGGTTCCTGCCAGCGGTTAAACCGGCCTGCGGCGTTGAGAACCAAGGCCGTCTCAAGCGAAAAGTTTTTCTTTTCCGAGAAATCAAAGCCTGAAACTAGAAATCCCCCGCTCATTTTTCGGATCTCCCGGACTTCACGATTTTGAAAAATCCGACAGCCCCGGGCTTGGGCTTCGGAAAGAAGAAAAGCATCCAACCGGTTTCTTGAAATACCGTATCCATAGGGGTGTTGTGTGTCAGGACACGGCAGCCGGATTTTAATTTCTTTTCCGTTTTGAGAAATAAAATGCGCGCGCGTAATTTTGGACCCTTCAAGTCCCAGGATCTTCTGGCTGATTCCGAGGGATTTTAAGAGGGGCCAAACTGCGGGAGAAAAAAATTCTCCGCAGACCTTATTTCTGGGAAAGCAGGATTTGTCGATAAGGGTAAGGCGCCATCCTTGGGCCGAGAGGGCAGAAGCCGCGGCAGAACCCGCTGGCCCGCCTCCGATGATGACAGCATCAGCCCTCACCGATTTGTTTTGGCCGCGGGTGGCGGCGGCTTGGTCAGATCGGTGCTGGCGGTCAGCCCGCATTTTTTTCCCCGGCAATCGCGAAGCGGTGCGCAAAATGCCGGTGATAGCCGAGATAGGAGAGGCCCGATTTCCGGATGAGGTCTTTAACTTCGGCCTGTCTGTATCCGCGGAGCACGGAAAGCGGCGCGTCATTCCGGATCATTTCATTTTTGGTCAGGCGGGCAAAGAGATGAATCCAGAGGTAGGCGCGCAGGTTTCTCACCAGATCGTTCACCACCACCCCGCGCTTTGCAAAGCGGTCAAAAATCCGCAGGACTTTGACCACTTCCTCATCCGTGAGATGATGGAAAAACATGGACGAAATCACGTAATCAAAAGTTTCCGGCCGGAAGGGGAGATCGAAAACGCTCCCCCGCACCAGGGTGATTTCCGGATACCCCGTGATTTCCTTTTTTGCAAAAATCATGACCTGAGGGTTGATATCAAGTGCCACGATTTGGATCTGGAAACCGCGCCTTCTTGCCCATTCGGCAATGGCTTGAGGAATATCCGAAGCGCCTGTGGCCACATCCAGGATACGGATCAGCGCGGCTTTATCCCAGCGGCGGGAATATTGATCAAGATGGGACAGGATCACCCGGGTCCCGAAAAGATAACGGTTCACGTTCCGGATAAAACGGTAGGCCGCCGCGGTTTCGTCATAGCCGCGAATTTCAAGATCCATGATTTCTTTTTCGGGAGAACGCTGTTTCAGCGTGAGCATTTTTTAAAAATCAGGGCGGAACATTTGGAGCCGAAACCGAGCGTATTGCAGAGGACGTATTCCATCGCATGCTTTCTGGCCTGCTGGGCGACATAATCCAGGTCGCATCCTTCATCGTGTTCGTCCAGATTGATGGTGGGATGAACCATTCCCTCCTGCATGCAAAGCAGGGTGGCGGCAATGCCCGCCGCGCCGCTTGCGCCCTGCGGGTGGCCGATCATGGATTTGGTGGAGCTCATGGGGGTGTGGTAGGCCTTTTTACCGAAAAAATGTTTCATGGCCTGGGTTTCCACGCGGTCATTAAGCTGGGTGGAAGTGCCGTGAAGATTCACATAGTCAATCGCCTCGGGCGGCACAGCCGCTTCCTCGGAAGCCAGCGCGAGGGCCTGGATATTGCCCAGCCCGTTTTCATTCAGCCGCACGGCATGGAAGGCTTCGCAGGAGGAACCGTACCCTAAAATTTCGGCATAGGATTTGGCGCCTCTTTTTTCAGCCTGTTCCTTTTCCTCAAGCACAAACATCCACGAGCCTTCGCCAAGCACGAATCCGTCCCGGTTTTTGCTGAAAGGCCGCGAGGCTTTTTCCGGTTCGTTATTCCACTGGGTGGAAAGCACTTTCATCAGGCAGAATCCCTGAAAAATGCCTTCGGCAATGGGGGCGTCTCCGCCGCCTGACAGCACGCGGTCTAGCCGGCCGGCCTGAATTTCGTGAAAGGCATAGCCGAGAGCATCCGAAGAACTGGTGCAGCCTGTGGTGATGACATGGCTTTTTCCGCGGAACCCGAAGCGGATGGAAAGTTCGCTGGAAAGCCCGCCGGGGGTTGCGGCGGGGATGATATAAAGACTGGGCTGAAGAGACTTTTCACCGTAATACATTTCATAATGTTTTTCCATAAATTCCACACTGCCGCCGCCTGTGCCGAAAAGCACGCCGGTCCGGATTTTTTCCTGTTCGGAAAGGGCTGACGGATCAAGGCCCGCATCCTCCAGCGCTTCAACGGAGGCGAGAATGGACAATTGGGAAACGCGCGGCAAATTGCGCTCTTCTTTTTTAGAAAAGGACTGGCCGTTCAAATGTACTTCAGCCGCAATTTGAGAATCCAGATCCGAGGGGTCAAACGATGAAATACGCCGCACCCCGCTTTTTCCTTGCAAAAGGGCGGTTTTGAAGGCCTCCCGGCCTAGACCATTGGGACTTACGACACCGATGCCGGTGATAACGACTCTTTTCATAGAGGATGAATTTTTGCTATAATAACTGTTTTCGAAGGGAAAATAAACCTCTATTTTGAACCAGGAGATCATTCATGACCCCATCGCAGGTTAAAACCGGTGAACAGGTCCACGCCGGCAAGCAGGAAGGCATCGTGAGGCAATTTGTCAATTTCAGATTTTTCAGAACGCTTCCGGAATGGCGGCGCCTTCCCGAGGCGGAAAAGGAAAAAGGCCGGCGGGAATTTGTGGAAGTGGTGCGGAAATATCAGTCCAAGATGATTGTCCTGAGTTATTCCATGCTGGGTTTGCGGGGAGACACGGAATTCATGCTTTGGCGGATTTCCGAGAGGCTGGAAGATTTTCCGGAAATGAGTTCCGAGCTTTTAAAATCCGGATTTGGAAAATACATTCAAATTCCTTACTCCTATCTGGCCATGACCAAGCGCTCCATGTATATTGACCGGCATCAGCATCCGGGCGCTGAAAGTTCGCGGCTGCGCATCATTCCCGGCGAATCCAAATACCTTTTTGTTTATCCCTTTGTAAAAACCCGCGAATGGTACCGGCTTCCGAAGGAGAGGCGCCAGGAGATCATGGATGTGCACATTGCTTACGGGCATAAATATCCTTCAGTAAAGATTAATACGACTTATTCCTTTGGCTTGGATGATCAGGAATTTGTACTCGGGTTTGAAACGGACAGCCCACAGGATTTTCTCGATCTGGTGATGGATTTGCGTGAGACCGAGTCAAGCTCATTCACGCTCCGGGACACGCCTATTTTTTCCTGCATTCGGGGCGAGATAGAAAATATTCTGGCCGGTCTCGGCTGATAGAGGAGGTTTGCGATGGAAGATGCCCAAGAGCTTGCCATGGAATACTTCAACCAAGCTTATGCGCATCAGAGGCAGGGCCGGCTGGATGAAGCTATTGCGCTTTACAAGCAATCCATTGAAACCTATCCGACGGCCGAAGCTTTCACCTTTCTCGGCTGGGTTTACGGGATGATGAAACGCTACGAGGACGCTATTGCCGAATGCCGTAAAGCGATTGAGGTCGATCCGGAGTTCGGCAATCCCTACAATGACATCGGTGCCTACCTTATTGATCAGGAAAAATTTGACGAGGCCCTCCCTTGGCTTGAAAAAGCTATTCAAGCCCAACGGTACGAGAGCTACTGTTACCCGCACTACAATTTGGGCCGGGTGTGGCAGCAAAAGGGAGAATGGATCAAAGCCAGGCAGGAATACGAGAAGGCCCTGGAAGAAAGCCCGAACTACACGCTTGCCAAAAGAGCCATTGCCAAAATTCAGGCCATGATGAATTAGACATGGCGGCTATCCCTCGTTCCATCCAAGTAGGGGCTGCGATTATCCGGCATGACGGAAAAATCCTGATTGCCCGCCGCAAAGACGATGATCATCTGGGTGGATTGTGGGAATTCCCGGGCGGCAAACGCGAAAAAGGCGAAAGTTTTGAGGCCTGTCTCAAACGGGAAATCGCCGAAGAGTTGCGCGGCAGGATTGAGGTTGAAAGATTATGGAAAGTGGTTTCCCATCCATACCCCGACAGGGTGGTTGAACTGCACTTTTATTTTTGCCGTTTTACGGGAGGCAATCTCAGGGCCATCGGGTGCCAGGATTTCCGCTGGGTATTGCCTGAGGAACTTGCCCAATTTTCCTTCCCGCCTGCGGATGCCGAATTGATTAAGGAGCTTTCCACGCAGGCCGAAAGCTCTTGCTTTCGGTACGCTCGCGGAAACTCGAAGTTTCCGTCTTCGCAGGACACGGCGGCACCATGATCAAAAAAATTCTCGCGGTGGATGATGACGCCGATATCCTGACGCTGGTCCGTTACAATTTGGAGAAAGAAGGATTCAAGGTTTTTACGGCGGAGAGCGGGGAAGAGGCGCTTGAGAAAGCGCGGAAGAGCAAACCGGACCTCTTGATTTTGGATCTTATGCTTCCCGGGATGAACGGGCTTGAGGTTTGCCGGCTTTTGAAATCGGATTCCGCGACAAGAAATATGCCGGTGCTCATTCTCACGGCCAAAGGTGAGGAAACGGATATTGTCGTGGGACTTGAGCTCGGAGCGGATGATTATCTCACTAAGCCGTTTAGCCCCAGGGTGCTGGCAGCGCGGGTGCGGGCACTTTTAAGACGCGGTGAGCCTTTGGAGAAAACGGGCGAATGCCTTTCCCTCGGACCGATTTCTCTGGATCCGGAGCGGCATGAGGTGCTTCTAAATTCCAGACCGCTCACGCTGACCGCCACGGAATTCAATCTTCTCAAATGTCTTGTGTCCAGGCCGGGCCGTCTTTTTTCCCGCGAAGATCTTCTCAAGCATGCCTGGGCGGACGATACGCTGGTGGTGGACAGGACCGTGGATGTGCATATCCTGGGTCTCCGGAAAAAGATGGGCAAGTATGCTGACTGGATTGAGACCGTGCGCGGGTTCGGATACCGCTTAAAGGAAAACACATGAGGAATTTTTTCAGCCGGTTTTCCGCGGGTACCGAGCAAAGCAGAAAACAGCTGGATAAATTGAATGATCAGTTGGCGCAAAAAATTGAGGGCCTGACGCGTGAAAGGGAAGAAATGCTGGCCGTTTTGAGCAGCATGGTGGAAGGGGTGCTGGTGATCAATGCGGAGGAGAAAGTGGTGTTGGCCAATACGGCCTGCGCCCGGATGTTCGGCTGGAAATCCGGGGAATGGAATAACCGCCCATTCTGGGAAATCATGCGCCACCGGGAACTTCTGGACCTCCTTAAAAGGGTTCTCAGCCGGGGCACTTTTGAAAATGCCGAGATTTCCATTTTTATGCCCGAAGAAAAAATTATCCAGGCCCAGGCCTCGCCGGTCAAAACAGGAAAAGGGGCAAAACACGGCGTGGTATGCGTGCTGCATGACATCACGCATTTGAAAAAACTCGAACACCTGCGCACGGAATTTGTGGCCAATGTATCGCATGAACTCAAAACGCCTCTCACCTCCATCAAGGGATTTGTGGAAACACTTCTGGCCGGCGCGTTGGAGAATCCCGAAACTGCGCGTAATTTTCTCACTATCATTGACGGGCATGCGGCCCGGCTTGAACGCTTGATCAGCGAACTTTTGGAGCTGGCCCGTCTTGAAAGCGGGGAGCTTCCTTTGCAGTTAAGGTCTGTGGATTTAAAATCACTGCTTCAGCGTAGCCGGCAGCTTTTTGAAAATGAAATCCGCGCCAAGCGGCAGGTTGTGGAAATCGAATACCCGAAAACTTTGTCCCCGGTTTCCGGCGATGAGGAAAAGCTGGAACGGGCCCTGGGCAATCTCATTCATAATGCGGTCAAATTCACTCCTGAGGAGGGGAAAATCAAGGTGTGCGCGCGCGAAGAAGCCGCTCAGGTAAAAATTTCAATTTCGGACACGGGGATAGGCATTCCGGAAGACCAGTTGCCGCGCATTTTTGAGCGGTTTTACCGCGTGGATAAATCTAGGTCCCGCAAAGAAGGCGGCACCGGCCTCGGCCTTTCGATCGTGAAGCATATTGCCCAGGTCCATGGCGGAAGCGTGAGTGTTGAAAGCCGCGCGGGCAAGGGCAGCACCTTCACCCTTTCACTCCCCAAACATTTAACCGAATCTTAACCATTTCTTAATTTCCTTCTAACACTTTTTTCCTAGAATTCCTCCCAATTAAAGGTAGTCCCGGGAGCCCGCTAGGCCGCAGGCTCCCGGGACCCTTGTTGCACAGTCAAGAGCACTGCAAGGGCTCCTTGCGGTGTAAATTCGCACGGGCAACTTGACGCTTCTTGCAGTCGCGTAAGTTGTGTGCTCATTTAGAGGAGGGATTTTATGAAAAAATATGGCTTATTAGTATTTTTGTTTGCTATTCTTTTTCCGTTTGTTCTTTTTTCAAATTCTTTTGCGGATATTCCCGCCGCGGATTCAAACCAGCTTGAGAAGCAGATTTCAGAGCTCCGGCAGCTTGTGCTTGCCCAGCAGAAAACTATTGCAGACCAGGGCCGGGAGCTTGAAAATCTACGCGTCAAGGTCGAATCTGGCGCCAAGCCCTCTTATATTGCCAGTCCCTCCGCTCCAGGGGCGCTTCCTGCGTGGGCCGACGGCCTGAAAATGGGCGGAGATTTACGCCTTCGCTATGAAGGCATTAACAAGGCAGGAGAGGCGACGCGGGACAGGAACCGTTTCCGTTTCCGGCTCCGCTACGGGATTGAAAAGCAGCTCAATCAGGATTTTGCCGTTGGCTTCCGGCTTGCGACCGGTACGGCAACAGATCCCACCACGCCCAATCAAACCTTCACGGGTGATTTCACGCCCAAAAATATTTTTATCGACAGGGCCTATGTAAAATATCAGCCCGGTTTCCTCAAAGAGGAAGCCCCTCACCTTAAATTTGCCGAAATCGGCGCGGGCAAGGTGGCGAATCCTTTTTTTGACGCCTCCGGAGGCGTTCTCTGGGATGGGGACGTGAATCCGGAAGGCGCTTACGAAAATTTTGAAACGACTTTTTATGAGGGGCGTTTCAGGCCTTTTGTTATTTTGGGGCAATTTTTAATCAACGAGAATGCCACGCTCAAGGATGCGGAATTGTTCGCGTATCAGGCCGGATACCGGATGGAATTAAGCGCAGACCCTAAAAAACCGGTGACCTGGACCAGCGCAGCGGGCTATTATGATTACAGTGACGTGGCCAATAGTTCCAATTTTACCGTGAGCGGCACCTCTCTGGCGGGCGGCAATACCACGCTCGGCAGCACGGACCTTGCGGCCGGTGATTTTAATATCCTGAGTATTTATCAGGATCTCAAATTTAATCTTGCCTCCCTGCCGGTCAAACTATTCGGTGAATATGATCACAATTTGGCGGATCGTACCTTTGATCCCAATAACCGCAATCAGGCCTATCAATACGGCCTGGCTTTGGGCAATGCCAAGGGGAAAGGGGATTGGCAGGTCAATTGGTATTATGCCTATATTGAGCCCAATGCTGTTGTTGGCGCTTTTGCCGAGAGCGATTTTGGAGACGGCCATGCCAATCAAATGGGCAATAACCTTGAGACTTATTACATGCTCACGGATTTTCTGAAACTCAGGTTCAAGGCCAGTTTCACCAACAATGTTCTGGGCACGGATGAGGAGACCCGCCGCTTCCAGACGGATCTTGAATGGAAATTTTAATCAGGAGAATTGGCATGAAAAAGAAAATTTTATATTTTGCAGTGATTATTATTCCTGTATTTTTAATTTTCGCGAACTGCAACGCTCAGGCGAAACAGCTTTCCGGTTCGATTCAAATCAAGGGCTCGGACACCATGGTGAATCTGGGCCAGGGTTGGGCCGAACAATTTATGGAAAAAAATCCGGATGCCAGCATTGCGGTGACCGGCGGAGGGTCCGGCACGGGAATCGCCGCTATCATTAATGGCACCTGCGATATCGCGCAGTCCTCTCGCGCCATGAAACAGCAGGAACTCGACGCCGCTAAAAAAAATGGCAGGGAAGTCCAGGAAGTGGAAACGGCGATTGATGCGCTGGCCGTGATTGTTAATCCCGCGAATCCGGTCAGCCAGCTTACGATTGAACAGCTTTCAGGTATTTTTACAGGCACAGTCACCAACTGGAAAGAGTTGGGCGGTGCGGATCAACCGATTCTGATGCTTTCGCGCGAGAGAAATTCGGGAACCCATGTGTATTTCCTCGAACATATTGTCCGGAAAGGAAATGAAAAAGGACCGGAAGAATACAGCCCGAAAGCGTTGATGCTGCCGTCTTCCCAGGCCATTTCCGATGAAGTGGCGCAAAGCGTGTCAGCCATCGGGTATGTCGGGATCGGGTATGTAAGCAACCGGCAAAAGAAAATTGCGGTGGGTAAATCGGCAGAAGGTCCTTTTGTTCTTCCTTCCATTGACACGGCGCTGGATAAAACCTACCCGATCGCGCGCGGGCTTTTCATGTATATTCCTAAAAATCCGTCTGCCCTGGTGAAATCTTTCATGGATTTTGTTTTGAGCGATTTTGGCCAGGAAATTGTTCAACAGATGGATTTTGTGCCTCTTCGAAAGAAATCATGAAGCGTATTTGGGAAGCCGCGGTTGAGAAATTTATTCTTCTCAATGGCCTGGCATGCGTCGTTTTCGTCATTTTGATTTTTCTGTTTCTTGCCAAGGAGGGGCTGGCCTTATTTAAAACTTTCAGCCCCTTAAATTTTTTCGCAGGGACGCAATGGTATCCCATCTCGGAGCCGCCCAAATACGGCATCCTTCCTTTATTCTTGGGGTCGCTGGTTGTCACTCTGGGCGCAACCGTGATTTCAGTTCCTCTGGGCATGGCCTGCGCGCTTTTCATCGGAGAAATTGCGCCCCGCTGGATGCGAGAAATCCTTAAAGCAGGCGTCGAGCTCCTGGCCGCTATTCCCAGCATTGTGATCGGCTTTATCGGCATGATGACGCTCGCGCCGTGGGTGAAACAAATATTTCATTTGCCCACGGGCCTGACCGCTCTTTCGGGCTCGATCACCCTGGCTTTTATGGCTGTGCCTACGATTGTAAGCATTATGGAAGATGCTATCACGGCCGTCCCGAAAATCTACCGCGAAGGGTCTTTCGCGCTGGGCGCCACGCACTGGCAGACCATCCGGCGCGTGGTGATTCCGGCAGCTTCCTCCGGCACAGTGGCGGCGATCATGCTCGGTATCGGCCGGGTGATTGGCGAAACCATGGCCGTGATGATGATCACCGGCAATGCGGCCGTGATGCCCAACACCCTTCTCGCGCCGGTCCGGACCATGACCGCCACCATTGCCGCGGAAATGGGCGAGGCGGTTCAGGGAAGCGAGCATTATTTCGCGCTTTTTGCCATTGGCTTGGTGCTTTTTGTGATCACGTTTCTGATTAACATGACGGCGGATATTTTTCTCCACCGGGAGAAAAAGTAGTTTATGAAACTCACGGCTGAAAATAGGGAAAAAATAGCATTTTTCGTCCTGGGGATTGCCGCCTTTCTCGTGCTTGTGCCTGTTTTTCTGATTCTTTTTATTCTCATGGCCAAGGGAGCCCACGCCATCAACTGGGAATTTCTCACCACCAAACCGCGCCTGGGCATGAAAGCGGGAGGCATTTTCCCGGCGATTGTGGGCACGGTGTATCTAGTGCTCGGCACCGTGACCGTGGCGCTTCCGCTCGGCCTTTTTGCCGCCATTTACCTGGTGGAATACGCAAAAGGAAATTGGCTCACGCGCATGGTCGAAGTGGCGATTGTGAATCTGGCGGGCGTTCCGTCCGTGGTTTACGGGCTTTTCGGCATGGGACTTTTTGTGATTTTCATGAAGCTGGGCGCCTCGATTCTGGCTGGATCGCTCACGCTCGCCATCATGATTCTTCCGGTGATTATCACCGCATCGCGCGAGGCGCTTTCCACGGTGCCCAAATCATTCCGCGAAGTGAGCCTTGCCCTGGGAGTGAGTAAATGGCAGACCATCCGGCATGTAGTCTTGCCCAATGCCCTGGCAGGAATTCTGACCGGCACCATCCTCGGCGTGAGCCGCGCAGCCGGTGAAACCGCGCCTATTCTTTTCACGGTGGCGGCGTTTTACCTGCCCAAACTTCCCAAATCCATTTTTGACCAATGCATGGCGCTCCCCTATCATCTTTACGTTTTGTCCACGCAGGTTCCGAACGTTAATCCCAAAATCCAGTATGGTACGGCGCTGGTTTTGGTAGCACTTGTGTTTTTCACCAATCTTGTGGCCATTGTTATCAGGGCGCGTTTCCGTGCGAGAAAACAATGGTAGACGATTCTTCCCCCAAAATTGAAGTCGGGCAGTTGAATGTGCATTACGGCGCTTTGCAAGTTTTGAGAGACGTCACGCTTTCGATTCGCCGGAATGAAATTCTCGGGGTGATAGGCCCTGCCAACAGCGGAAAAACTTCCTTCCTGAGAGTTTTAAACCGGTTGCTCGATCTTTCGCCGGATGTCCGCGTGAAAGGGGATATTTGTCTGGACGCTAAAAATATCTATACCAAAATGAGCGCCGAGGAAGTGAGGAAACGCGTCGGAATGGTTTTCGCACTGCCCCAGCCCCTGCCCATGACTATTTTTGATAATGTGGCTTACGGCCCCAGGCGTCATGGCACCCGGGACCAGAATAAACTTGCGGAAATCGTGGAGAAATCTCTAAGCGCCGCTTTTTTGTGGGATGAAGTCAAGGACCGGCTTTCTTTCTCAGGCATGAAACTTTCGGGCGGCCAGCAGCAGCGGCTCTGCATTGCGCGCACGCTGGCCGTGGAGCCGGAGGTGATTCTTTACGATGAGCCGTGTTCCGGCCTGGACCCCATTTCCACAGCCAAAGTGGAAGAAGCCATGTTCGAGCTCAAAAGCCGGTACACCCAGGTTTTGGTCACGAATAATGTGAAACAGGCAGCGCGCGTGGGCGACCGCGTGGCTTTTTTTCTGATGGGAGAGCTGGTGGAGCTTGACCGCGCTGCCCGGATTTTTACGGCGCCGCGGGACAAGCGTACGGACGACTACGTTACGGGGCGGTTCGGATGAACAAAATCGATATCCGGAATTTTAATCTTTATTACGATTACGGCGATTTCCACGCGCTCAAAAATGTGAATCTCCTCATCGAGGAGCACCAGGTTACGGCCCTGATCGGACCTTCAGGCTGCGGGAAGTCGACCCTTTTAAGAAGCCTCAACCGCATGAATGACTTGATTGACGGCGTGAAAGTGAAGGGCGAAGTGACTATCGACACGCAGAATATTTACGAGAACCATACGGACCTCATCCGGCTCCGGAAGAAGGTCGGCATGGTGTTTCAAAGGCCCAACCCCTTTCCACTCTCCATTTTTGACAATATCGCCTATGGCCCCCGCCTGCATGGCATCAAAAAGAAAAACCGCCTGCAGGCCGTGGTGGAACATGCTTTGACGCGGGTGCATTTATGGGAGGACTTGAAGGACAGGCTAAAACGTTATGCGCTGAACCTGAGTCTTGAACAGCAGCAGCGGCTCTGCATCGCGCGCCTTTTGGCCGTGACGCCGGATGTGGTTTTGATGGATGAACCCTGCTCCACCCTGGATCCGGTGTCCACCGCCAAGGTTGAAGAATTGATTTACGAGCTTAAAAAGCATTACACGATCGTGATTGTGACCCATAACATGCAGCAGGCTGCGCGGGTTTCCGACCGCACCGGCTTTATGCTGCTCGGAGAATTGATCGAATATGGTGAAACCGCGGATATTTTCACCAAGCCGTCCGACCGCAGAACGGAAGATTACATCACGGGAAGGTTTGGATGATTGCGAATTAATATGATAACCTTAAGGAAGGAGTGACATTATGGAACGGCATTTTGATGAGGAGTTAAAAGAGCTTAAGGAGCGGCTTTTGCGCATGGCGTCTCTTGCCGAGGAATCTATCGTCAAAGCCGTCAAGGCGCTTGTGGACCGGGATAAAGAACTCGCCGAGGATGTGATTGGTTCGGATGACGCGATCAATTTTCTGGAAATCGAGGTAGATGAGTTATGCCTTAAGTTGCTGGCCATACGGCAGCCGATTGCAACCGATCTTAGATTTATCACGTCGGCGCTTAAAATTATCACCGATCTTGAAAGAATCGGCGACCTTTCGGTCAATATTGCCGAACGCGCCCTGGATCTCATGGAACAGCCGCTTCTGAAACCCTTGATCGATATTCCGCGCATGGCCCAGCTGGCGCAAAAAATGGTGAAGGACAGTTTAGATGCTTTTGTGAACCGCGATCCGGAGCTGGCGCGGGAGGTTTGCCGCCGGGATGACGAGGTGGACCAGCTCAATCACCAGATTTTCAGGGAGCTTTTAACGTACATGATCCAGGACCCCAAGGCCATTACGCGTTCCGTGGATTTGATCCTGGTGGGCCGCCATCTGGAGAGGATCGCGGATCACGCCACGAATATCGGCGAGGATGTGGTGTATCTCGTGAAAGGCAAGACCATCAAGCATCATATCGACGAAAAAGGCGGTAAGAATTAAAGCAGAGCGGAAAGTCGCTTTGCGAGATGGAAAAAATTTTGCTTCGATCGTTGCGCCGCGCCTTTCCGGATCATTTCCAGGCCAAAAGCGGAAATCGCGGTGGCCACTTTAGATTTGTTTTGCGGCTGGAGTCCTGACGAGCGGGTTATCGCGTGGACGAATTTTTTAAAACATACCAATTTCCCGCCTAAAAATTCGAATTCGATTTCTTTCATCTGCACTTGTTGGCCATGTCTCGAGATAAGGACCTGATCAAAGCTGGCCTCAGCTTTTGCCCCGTACGCTAGCTTAAGCCGCCGCAATGTCCTGCAATTCCGTATTTCGAATAGTCCCCGCAAAGGTTCTCCTGCAAGAAGCGAGGCTGCCAGGCCGTTGACATGGCGCAAGGCCAAGGTCCTTGATTTGAAACGGGGAAGGGAGATTTCTTTTTCCTGTCTTTGGGCGAGACCTTTTTTGAGACCCGAAAAACTTTTGAGCGTCAACTGCCAGTCTTTTCCAGCCCGGCGGAGCCGGCATTTTAAACCGGTTCTCGCAAAATACCGGCTTTCCGTGTCCAGATACAAGTCGCGGATTCGGATTTTTTTGGATGGTCCGATTTTTGCACCCAAGCATCTGGCATGAGCCAGAAAACGCTCAAAATCCGCGTTTGAGCTCGCCTGCCATTTGAATTCAATTTCTAAACCGTCGTGATTCATATTGAAGCCCTTGCCATGACCGGATATTATTATAATCATGGCTGATCATTTATAACATGGCCTTTTATGGAAACCCATCAGATTTTTGAAAATGGACTCTCAACGTTTGCCGTTTTGCTTCTGGGAAGCAAATTATACACGGATTGGACCGTGAGGCAGTCCGAGAAAAAATATCCTCCCGCCGGCCAGTTTGTGGAAGTGAATGGCATACGCATGTATTATGTGAGGCAAGGGGCAGGCCGTCCCATTGTCTTTATCCACGGAAGTTTTGGCTCCTTGTATTATTTCACAAAATCCATATTTAATATCGCAGCCCGCGAATATGAAGTGCTGGCTTTTGATCAGCCCGGCTACGGATACAGCGAGCGCCCGCGCCATCAAAACATGATGCTGAAAGATCACGCGGCGTGTCTCCATGAAGCTTTAAAAAAATTGGGAATTAAAAAACCGCTTCTGGCCGCCCATTCCTGGGGCGGAGGCGTGGCCCTGGCTTATGCGCTGGAATATCCCGAAGATCTTTCCGCGCTGATTCTCATCAGCGGATACGTGGCCCCGGCCGAAGGTCCTGTGGACAGGGAATATCGCCTTCCCACGGTTCCGATTTTAGGGCCCCTTTTCCTTTTTTCTCTACTGGTCCCGATAGGAAAGATTCAATCCCCACTGCGGACCCGGGAATCTTTTGCCCCCAATGAAACGGATAAGGATTATGCCCGGGTTGTGTCAAGTTTGGCGCTCAGGCCGCAGAGTTATCAATGGAATGCCCAGGATATCCGGAATTGTTCGCCTTCCTTAAGGAAGATGGTTCCTCATTACGGGGAAATCCGCGTTCCCGTTTCCATCATGACCGGGGATTCGGATTCGGTGACTTGCCGCGAAATTCACGCCGACTGGCTGCACCGGCGTATCCCTCATTCCAAATTGATTGTGTTGCCGCAAACAGGCCATATGATTAGTTTTGCAAGAACGTCCGAGACGATGCAGGCTATCCGTGACGTCTGGGAGCAGGCCCTTCAGGCGGGAACCTTTTGAAAAACTTGAAAAGGATGGAGAAAATAGACCCGAAAAGAAGTATACTTTTGTTTTAAAGAAGAATGGATTTGCATGAGAAAATGGTCCAACCTTTCCGTGTGCTGCTTTCTATCGCTAATATTAACCGGCTTTGCCAGTTTGCTTCCTTCGCCCACAGGTCTTAAGGACGGCAAGCTTCAGCCCTGTCCTGGTGCGCCTCATTGCGTCTCGACGGAAAGCAGGGAGGCGGGGCAGCATATCGACCCTCTTCCTTATCCGGCGGATCTGGAAAGAGAAACCCTCCGGGGAAAACTTTTGGCCCATATCAAACCAATGAAAAGGGCGCATATTGTCAGCGAAACGGAAAATTATGTTTATTTTCAAGTCACTTCGCTCCTCGTGAGATACAAGGATGACGTGGAAGTTTATTTTGATGACGCGACAAAAACCATTCGCTTCCGTTCCGCGTCTAGATACGGCTATTACGATTTTGGAGTCAACCGGAAGAGGATAGAGGAATTAAAAAAGATTTTTTGATAAGGGACTTAGGATGATGAAATCCCCTCAATGGACAAAAGAAATTTTCGTCGCTCTGGCCAGATGGTTTGACAATTCCGCGGGGTTGGACGCGGAACCCTGCCCCCAAAAAGCCGCGGTGGATTGGGTGCGCTGCCTTCCTTTTTTGGCCATGCATTTGATGTGCCTGGGCGTGATCTGGGTGGGCTGGAGCTGGGCCGCGGTTTTTACGGCGGTTTCGCTCTATATCGTGAGGATGCTGGCCATCACCGGGTTTTATCACCGCTACTTTTCCCACCGGACTTTCCGGACATCCCGCTGGTGCCAACTCCTATTCGCGATAGCGGGCAATTCCAGCGTTCAGCGCAGTCCGCTGTGGTGGGCCGCCCATCATCGTTATCATCACCTGAACTCGGATAAGGAAAGCGATATCCATTCTCCCAGCAGGCACGGCCTTTTCTGGAGCCACATGGGATGGTTCACTTCAAAATTTAATTTTAACACCCGATTGAAATTGGTTCCCGATCTCGCGAAATTTCCAGAGCTTCTTTTTCTGGACCGTTTCGACACGATTGTGCCCATCGCACTGGGGTTTTTACTTTTTTACCTGGGTGTTTTTCTTGAAAAATCGTTTCCGTCTCTCGGTACGAACGGAATGCAAATGCTTATCTGGGGATTTTTTATTTCAACCGTGTTTCTTTTTCACGGGACATTTACCATTAATTCATTGTCTCACCAATTTGGGACCCAACGCTATCCCACCAACGACGAGAGCCGCAACAATCTGTTTTTATCGATCATTACCTTGGGAGAGGGATGGCATAACAATCATCATTATTGTCCCGGCGCTGCGCGGCAGGGCTTTTACTGGTGGGAAATCGATATCACCTACTATTTTCTTTCTCTCCTTAGCCGCATGGGACTGATCTGGGATTTGAATCCTGTTCCTGAAGAAGCCTTCGCGCCTGCGAAGACCGGGCCCTCAAGGCCCGGCGAGCGTGGCGGAAGCAAGGGCTCCCGGCCTGCGAATACACGGGCCCTCTCATCCTGAGATCCGGAGCGGGATACCGCTATGAGAATAGCCGTCATCGGAACCGGTATCTCGGGAATGCTCGCAGCTTATCTTCTCTCCCAGGATCATGACCTCACTGTTTTTGAAGCCAATGATTACATCGGGGGCCACACCCGTACCATTCAAGTAGACATGGACGGCCGGGTTTATGACGTGGACACCGGCTTTATCGTATTCAACGATAGGACATATCCTTATTTCATCAAGCTCATGGAAAAACTCGGTGTGGAATCGCAGCCGTCCTCCATGAGTTTCAGCGTGAAGTGCGAGAAAACCGGTCTTGAATACAACGGCACTTCCCTCAATGCCTTGTTTGCCCAGCGGAGGAATTTTTTCCGGCCCTCTTTTTACACCATGATACGGGACATCCTGCGTTTCAACCGGGAATCGGTCTCGGTTCTTGAAGCCGATGATCAAACCACAACGCTGGGAGATTATCTTGAGAATAACCGCTATTCCGCCCAATTTATAGAACATTACATTGTCCCCATGGGGGCGGCCATTTGGTCAGCTCCACCGGAGGAAATGCAGCGGTTCCCGGTGGGCTATTTTGTCCGGTTTTTCAAAAATCATGGCATGTTGAGCGTGAAGGACCGCCCGCAGTGGCGCGTGATTCGCGGCGGGTCTTTCCGTTACGTGGACGCCTTGACTGGTCCCTACCGGGACCGAATTCGCCTGAAGGCGCCCATTCAGTCGGTGCGGAGACATTCCGGATGGGTGGAAGTCACGCCTGAAAATGGGAAGGCGGAAAAGTTTGACCGCGTTGTGATCGCAGCGCACAGCGATCAGGCGCTGGCCATGCTGGCCGACCCGACAGAAGCGGAAAAGCGTATTTTAGGCGCTATGCCTTATCAGGAAAACGAGGCGATTCTTCATACCGACTCTTCGCTTCTGCCCCGCCGGCGTTTGGCCTGGGCCAGCTGGAATTATCATCTTCTCGCCAACGGCAGGGGCCGTGTGGCCGTTACCTACAACATGAATATCCTTCAGTCGCTCACGGCGTCACGCCAATTTTGCGTGACTTTAAACCGCACGGACGCCATTGATCCGGCAAAAATCATACGCCGTATCGTTTATCATCATCCGGTTTATAATGCGCGTTCGATTGCCGCGCAAAAACAGCATGCGGCCGTGAACGGCGTTAACCATACTTACTTCTGCGGTGCGTACTGGGGATATGGTTTCCACGAGGACGGCGTGAACAGCGCACTTCGGGTGGCAAAATATTTCGGAAAGGATTTGAACTGATGGAAAGCTGTATTTACGAAGGCCATATCCGCCACCAGCGTTTCAAGCCGGTTTTGAATATTTTCCGGTATTCTCTTTTTATGATGTACCTTGACCTTGATGAACTTCCCTCGGTTTTTAAAGGGCGATGGTTTTGGTCCGCGGAGCGTTTTGCGATCGCCCGATTCCGCCGCAAGGATTATTGGGGGGATCCGGCCCTTCCTCTTGACCGTGCGATCCGCGATGCCGTCAAAGAAAAAACAGGCGAAGAGCCAGCAGGCCCAATACGGCTTCTCACGCATTTAAGTTATTTCGGATACTGCTACAATCCCGTGAGTTTTTATTTCTGCTACGATATTTCCGGCTTGCGCGTTGAAACCATTGCCGCGGATATCAATAACACGCCGTGGAATGAGCGGCATCTGTATGTTCTAAGCGAATCCATGAATGAAGCGAAAGAAAACGGCCAGAAGCGCTACCGTTTCCGGAAAGATTTCCACATTTCCCCTTTTATAGGGATGGACGTGGATTATGACTGGAGATTCGAGGCGCCGGGGCATGCGTTTACGATTCATATGGACAATTTGAAGGATGGCGAAATTTTTTTTGATGCCACGATGACCCTTACGAAACGTCAAATCAACGGATTGTCCCTAGCCAAGGTCCTCGTTTTTTATCCCTTCGTGACGGGCAAGGTGATTGCGGCCATTTATTGGCAGGCGCTCAAACTCTGGCTCAAAAAATGTCCGTTCTATCCCCATCCCGCAAAAATCAAACAGCCGGCGGAGGAAAAAATATCATGAAAAGTTTCATGAATCCTTCAAATGCGTTTAGCCGGCTTGCCCGGAACGCGGTTCTCTCACGCCTGAGAGCGCTCGTCCACGGCGAGCTGACTTTGATTGACGGGGAAGAGAAATATGTTTTCGGAAAAATGACGGACGCATTTCCGGTGAAGGCGATTCTTTGTGTTCACGATCCCCGCTTCTACATCCTGACCGCGTTCGGAGGCAGCATCGGATCCGGAGAAGCTTATATGAATGGTTACTGGACCGTGGATGGCCTCACGTCTCTTGTCCGGATCTTGGTCAGAAATCGTGAAGTGCTGGACGGCATGGAAAAAGGATGGGCTTATTTAACGGCGCCGCTGCAAAAGTTGTATCATCGCCTTCGCGGCAACACCAAAAAAGGGAGCCGCGAGAATATCGCCGCGCATTACGATCTCGGCAATGATTTCTACGCCTTGTTTCTAGATCCGATGATGATGTATTCCTGCGCCATCTTTGAGGACGAAACAAACACGCTGGAAGAGGCTTCCCTTGAGAAATTGGAAAGAATATGCAAAAAGCTGGGGCTTTCTCCCGCGGATCATCTTTTGGAAATCGGCACGGGATGGGGCGGCCTTGCCATTCATGCCGCAAAGCGTTACGGCTGCCGCGTCACGACCACGACGATTTCAAGGAAACAATACGAATTCGCCCGCGAATGGATACGAAAAGAGGGGTTGGAAAACCAAATCACGGTGCTTCTTGAAGACTACCGGGATTTGAAAGGGCAGTATGACAAACTTGTCTCCGTGGAAATGATTGAAGCCGTGGGGCATGCCTATTACGACACCTATTTCCGCTCCTGCAGCAAGCTCCTGAAGCCGGACGGCGTGATGCTGCTTCAAGCGATTGTGATTTCCGACCGGCATTATGAAACTGCCAGGCGATCCGTGGATTTTATCCAGCGCTATATTTTCCCAGGAAGCTGTATCCCTTCCATCGCGGCCATTTCCTCTTCCGTGGCCTCGGCGACGGACATGAGGCTTTTTCACCTGGAGGATATCACGCCTCATTACGCAACAACGCTGCGCCTGTGGCGGGAAAGATTTTTCGCGAATATCGACCAGGTGCGCGGCCTGGGGTATCCCGAATCTTTTATTCGCATGTGGGAATTTTATCTAGGCTACTGTGAAGGAGGTTTCCTCGAACGGTTTATTGGAGATGTGCAGATGATCTTTGCCAAGCCCCTTTCGCGGAAAAAACCAATTCTTCCCGCCCTGGAATCTCCGGCGGTCCTATGATTCTTTTTTTTGAAAGAGATAATGGGACACAAGCCATTCCTGCCCCCGGTGGTAGCCGAAAAGTTCGGCGCAGGCCATAAAAAATACCCGCCAGTAAACCCATCGCTTCAGGGCTTCCCCTGCGCCATAAGTTTTTTCCAGAATTTTCATGATTTCCGCGCGGTGGCGGCCCATCTTGGAAAGCCAGGCCTCGGAAGTCTTTTGATAGTGGATGCCGCTTACCCGCCAGTGCTGAAGGATGCGCAAGTCTTTCTGGAAATAAAGAAGGAGATCATCCGACGGCATGATGCCTCCGGTAAAAAAATAACGGGCCATCCAGTCTGTCGCATCTTTCGCTTCAAAAGGATAGGCAACACGCAGATGCGAAAAGATATGCACAAAAAGAAGGGCCTCCGGTTTCATCCAGCCGGCTATTTTTTCGAGAAGTTTTTCGTAATTCCGCATATGCTCAAACATTTCCACCGAGACAATGCGGTCGAATCTTTCTTCCGCCTGAAATTCATTCATGTCCCGGGTCACAATCTCAAGATGCCGGAATCCCCGTTTTTCTTTTTCATGGTCGATGAACTCTTTCTGCGTTTTCGAATTGGAAACGCCTGTGATGCGCGAGCCCGGAAACTTTTCGGCAAGATAAAGAGAAAGAGACCCCCAGCCGCATCCGAGATCCAAAATCCTTTGCCCGTTTTCAATCCGCGCCCGTTCGGCGGTAAGCTTCAGCATGGCCTCCTCGGAACCGTCCAGCGTTGAAATCCCTTCGGGCCAGTACCCCCCGCTGTATTTGAGGCGCCGGCCGAGCACGAGCTGGAAAAATTCCGTTGGGACCTGATAGTGCTGGGAATTGGCGTCCGCTGTGTTCAGCGCGATAGGACTTTTTTTAAGCTCTTCGAGAAAAAAAAGGAGATGCGCTTTTTGCCGCTCAATATCCCCCTTGTCTTCCTCGCGCAAGCGGAGCGCGAGCAGGCGGCGAATGCCCAACCGGATCAGCCCGTCGGGTAGGAGATTTTTTTCAAGCAGTTCCATAAGAAGATTTTTTAGGAAACCAGGGAATGAAGACGCTTGTTGTCCGCTGATACTCGCGGTAATCTTCGCCCCTGGATTTCAGGGCCTGGGCTTCGGTTAAAGGAATTCCGCTGACCTGAAAGAGAAAATAAAGCATGAGAATCGGACAGGCCATGGCCAGGTAGCCGTGCGGGGAGGCGATGGCGATGAGAAAGTAAGCGCACCAGTTGAGCCATTCAAAAAAATAGTTGGGGTGGCGGGAATATTTCCAGAGTCCGAGACGGCAGGTTTTTCCTTTGCTTGAGGGATCGGATTTGAATTTTTTAAGCTGATGATCCGCCAGGGTTTCTCCCGTGGCAGCCAGGCACCAAAGAATAAAACCTGTCCATTCAAGAAGGGATAGCCCGGCTTTGGGATTCACGGCCGGGAAAAGAAAAACGATGGAAAGAAAAACATCAAGAAGCGCCTGAAATTGAAAAAGGAAGAAAAATTTGAGCGCTGTATTTCCGCCCCATCGTTTCCGCATGTCCTGATACCGCTCGTCTTCCCTTTGGCGGAGAACGCGCATCAGGATGAGGAAAGAAAGACGGCTCCCCCACAGTAAAGCCATGGCGGCCACGAGAAATTTGCGCGGGCCGTAGCCGTTTCCCATCAGGGAATAAAGGACGGCGATGAGGCTGAGATTGGCGGCCCATCCCATATCGAGAACGCCCGCATTGTGAATCGCGAGGTGAATCATCCAAAGAATGAGCATGACGGTTGCCGCGGCTATCCAGGCCGTAAGAAGCATAGGGCCCAAGGGCGTCATCGTTTAACCCCCAGTTTGCGAATGACGGGCGTCAGGATAAGGGTGAGAATGACGGTGATCAGGGGGCCGATGAAAAGCCATACGGCCATGGCATGCAGGGTTACGATCCACAGAGACCGTATGGTTCCCAAAATATCCTGCCGGATCATCTGAAGCATTTGAGGCACGGAAAGCGTGATGGGTGTTTCCCGGAAAAGAAATTCACCCGCGCGGATAAAAGGCAGAATCAAAAGAAGCTGCAGGGGGTAAGCGAGATAATTCACCAGTTGAATCAGAGGAAGATTGACCTTAAAGATGAACGCGGCCAGGGTGCATAGAAGCGTGGTCGAGCCGAGAACCGGGAAAATGGCTATGGAAATTCCGAGGGCCGCGCAGAGAGCAATTTTCTCGGGCGTGATCCCCTGCTTCAGAAGATCAAGAACCCTATGGACGACTTTCCAATCCCCGAATTTTTTGAGCTTCACGCATTTTTCCTAAGAAGGACGGATTCGAGAGAGTCACCGGCTTTCAGCTTGAAAAGCTGAATTAAAACATAAATCGACATGGCAATGTTGCCCAGGATCATGATGAGAATAAACCAGATGATTTTGCCGGCCCAAGAGCGTTCCTTATAGGCAACCCAGACAAAAAAAGTTGTGAACCCGAAATAAGCGTCGCAGAGGGTTGCCTTCCCCCACGAATCCAGCCAAAGTTCCTGGCCGGCAACAAGCACATTGCGGTCAAGACTTGCTGTGATGGTGACATAGAACATGGTGATTAAAATCCCCAAAAACAGTAATTTAAGCCAAAGCTTCATGGCGAACCTCCTACTTTTTGAAAAGACTTGTATTCTCCTCCTTATTTTGATAACTTTTTCATGAAATGGCAAATCCTTTTACGCAAAAAGATTGTGCGGACTTGTTTAAAGCCCTGGCCGATGAAATACGCCTCAAAATTCTGCATTCTTTGTTTCAAAAAGAAAAATGCGTAGCCGATCTGATGGAAGAACTCGATCTTGCGCAACCGCATGTTTCCCATCATTTGAAAGTCATGAAAACCGCCGGATTGCTCATTGCCCGCAGGGAAGGGCATAAGATTTGTTATGGACTTCGTCCGGCCGTCAAAGCCAACTTGTCTTTGGCCAAACAGGAAACGCTGGATTTGGGCTGCTGTGAAGTGAAGTTTAAGTAGAATTTTTTTTTGTCCGTAACTATCAAAACATTTTGATGCTTTGATTCAAAAGGAGAAAAAATGAACTCAATAAAGAGATCCTTCGCTCGGCATAGCAGCCCTTTAGGGTCGCTCAGGATGACAGGCGCTTTGTTATGCGCACTAAGTCTGCTCTTATTTTACGGGCCTGTCCATGCCGGGGCCGCTGAAATTAAATTAAAACTCCAGGGATCTACCACCGTGAATCCCGTAGCGGCTGAAGCGGCTGAAGTCCTTCATCAGGAAAAGGGGTGGAATATCTTTGTGGACACGCAGGGAGGATCTTCCGGCGGGATTTCTGCGCTGGGAGATGGATTGATCGACATCGGCATGATTTCCAAACCCGTGAGCGAAGAGGACAGGCAGAAATATCCCAAGGTTAATTTCAGGGCGCACGCCATCGGCATTGACGGCGTGGCGCTGATTGTTTCCAGGCCGGTTTGGGACGGCGGGGTCCATGTCTTGACCAAGCGGCAAGTGCAGGGAATTTACGAAAGCAAAATCAAAAACTGGAAGGAAGTCAGCGGCCCGGATGCGCCAATCGTCTTCTATAATAAGGAACCCGGCCGCGGGACCTGGGAAGTTTTTGCGGACTGGGCCTACAATGGCCACAAAAATGCGCCGCTCGTAAGTCATCCTGAAGTGGGCGCCAATGAGGAGGCGCGCAATAAAGTGGCTTCTCATCCGAGCGCGATTTCGCAACTTTCCTTTGCGTGGGCCGAAGGTGCAGAACAAATCAAGGCCTTGGGCATTCGGCTTGATAACGGCCGTGTGATATATCCGAACGCCGAGGAAATCCGTAACGGCACTTATCCTTTGGTGCGCACGCTTTATTTAGTGACTAATGGAGATCCCAAAGGACCGGCTAAAGAATTTATCGATTTTGTGATGTCAGAGCGCGGCCAGGCGCTGGTTAAAAAGAATGGCTATCTCCCTATCCGTTGATTTGGAGAATTTTCCGCGGAAGAAAATCCGCCCGTCGTGGACGGCGGTTTTTTCTTGGGTTTTTTCCGCGCTGGCATTTATTTTCTTTTTGACCTTAGCCGGATTTTTGTTGCAAGGCAGCCAGCCCGTTCTTCGTAAAGAGGGCCTGGATTTTTTTCTAGGATCTATCTGGCATTACCGCGTCCTGTGTTTTGGGGCCTTGCCCATGCTTTACGGAACCACGGTGGTGGCGGTGGTCGCAATTTTATTCGCCGCGCCGTTGGCATTCGGGTCTGCAATTCTTACGGCGGAATATCTTTCGGGCAAAATCCGCCTTCTGGTCAAGAGCTTGATCGAGCTGCTGGCCGGGATCCCTTCAGTGGTTTACGGCCTGCTGGGTGTTATTTATCTCCGCCCCATGATTTTTAATACTTTGAAGCCTTTTCATCCTGAGACAGGGGATAATCTTCTTTCTGCGGGTTTGATTGTCGGAATCATGATTTTGCCCACCATCATGAGTCTTTCCGACGATGCGCTGCGCGGCATTTCCCGCGAAGACAGGGAAACGGCCCTGGCTTTGGGCCTGACCCGGTATGAAATGTTTTTTCACGCCGTCCTTCCTAAGGCTTTTCCCGGCCTGGTGTCCGCGGTTTTGCTGGGATTCGGGCGTGCCTTGGGCGAGACCATTGCGGTTTATCTGGTGGCGGGCCGGGCGGATAATCGGCTTCCGCAGCCGTGGTATTCATTGAGGCCCCTGCTTGAATCCGGGCAGACACTGACCAGTAAACTCGGCGGCTCGGAGGTCGGGATCGCTTATGGAAATCCCGTGCATTGGTCGGCCATGATCGGGCTTTGCCTTCTCCTTTTTCTAACCGTCATGGTCTTTGTGTCGGTGGGGCAGGGACTAAAGTTTTTCGGAAGGGACTACGGCCGGTGAAAGATTCTATTCGAACGCTCAAAGAAAATTTTTTTACAGGATTCGTATTTGTTTCGGGGCTCATCACGCTCGGTTTTTTGGCCGCGGCGCTGGGGCTCGTTACCTTCAAGGGATTTCGCGCGGTTTCTCCGGCTTTTTTATTTACCGCTATGAGAGAAGGCGGCGTTTCCGGCGGCATTTTGTATCAAATCGCGGGCACGGTGATTTTGGCGCTGACGACTTTAAGTATTGTCCTGCCCATAGCCTGGGGCGTAGCGCTTTTGAGAAGCGTTTATATTCCCAACACGGCGTTGAGGCAAGGTTTGAGTTTTTTTCTCTATACTTTAAACGGAATCCCTTCCATTTTATTCGGCATTTTCGGATTCTTTTTGTTTGTCAAAGGGCTGGGGTGGGGAAAATCCTGGCTTACGGGCGGTATTCTTCTGGCCATGATGATTCTCCCGGCTGTGGCCATGAATCTTTCCGAGGGCATGGATAGAATTCCCAAAGATTATATTGAAAATGCCCGCGCCCTGGGCCTTTCCCGTTCCCAGTTGATCTGGTCCGTGTTGGCGCCCCAGAGCTTCTCAAGTTTCATGTCCGGGCTTTTGCTGGGGCTGGGGCGGGCCGCCGGAGAAACCGCGCCCGTGATATTCACGGCTACCGTGTTTGCGGGGGCATTTATTCCCAAAGGGATTACTGACAACCCGGTCCTTTCGCTTCCTTATCATATTTTCAATCTGGCGCAAGAGTCCTATCAGCCGCAGGCTTTGCAGAATGCCTGGGGCAGTGCTTTTGTTTTGATTGCCATGGTGTTTTTTTTCAACCTGGCGCAATTGCCTTTCCGGCTGAGATTTCACGAAGAGGCCGAAGCCGCATGAAAAATGTCATTTTGAGTGTCCGTTCGCTGGAAGTGCGGACTTTGTCACGGGCCATTCTTGGTGGAGTTTCTTTTGAGCTTCAAGAATCCGAGCTTGTTTCAGTGGTGGGCCCTTCGGGCTCGGGCAAATCCACGCTTCTCCGCGCTCTGAACCGTCTCGCGGGTGAAACCCCCGGCCTTATGGTTTCAGGGGAGGTCCTTTATCACGGCCAAAATATTTTCAGCTGCTGCCGGGTCCATGAGCTCAGAAAAAATATCGGCATGCTGTTTCAAAAACCCTGCGTTTATCCCGGATCTATTCTCAGAAACGTCCTTTTCGGGGTGAAGCATCATCAGAAATTGAACGCGAAACTGGCGGCAGATATTTCTGAACGTTCGTTGCGGAAGGCCCATCTTTGGGAGGAAGTGAAAGACCGTTTGCATCATCCGGCTTTCGAATTGTCCATGGGGCAAAAGCAGAGATTATGTTTTGCGCGGCTTTTGGCCGTGGATCCCGAAATTTTGCTGCTCGACGAACCCACGGCCAATCTGGATCCCCATTCCACTTTGGAAATTGAAAAAACCCTGATGGAACTTAAGGACTCAAAATCGATTATTCTGGTAACCCACCTTTTGAGTCAGGCCCGGCGGTTAAGCGACCGCGTGATTATGATCTCAGCGGCCAGCGGAACAGGGATCATTGTCGAGGATGGGAGTGCGGCAGAGTTTTTCGAAAATCCGAAAGCCTTAGAAACGCAGGCCTATCTTAAGAGTTAGTCGTACCTTTCAAAAATTACCTTTTCTTTGGGAAATCCCACCTTGAAGCAGGCCTCCTGAACGGATTGAATCATCTGGTTCAGGCCGCAAATATAAACTTGTTTTCCCGAAGCATCCGTAAAATACTTTTCAATTTTGGTCTGAACGTATCCGGTCTCGCCTTTCCAATCCGGCCCCGGGCGGCTGATGGTGGGAATATACGTGAAGTTTGAATATTTTTTAGCCAGGTCCAGCCATTCGTTGTGATAAGGAATGGAATTGTCGTAGCGCACGCCAAAAACCAGCCATATTTTCCCTTTAAATCCGGCAGGAAGAAGCGTCTGAATCATGCTGCGGAAAGGTGCGATGCCGGTGCCGGTGGCCACGAAAATAATATCAAAATCAATCGTATCGGGCAGGATGAATTTTCCCAGCGGCCCGTGAATTTGAAACCGGTCCCCGTCCTTGAGCGCCCAGAACCAGGGAGTGACTTTTCCCGTGGGGACCAATTTGAGGCAGAGATCGAGGTGGTCTTTCAACGCCGGAGGCGAGGCAATCGAATAAGCCCGGCGAATCGTCTTGCCGCTTTCGTCCGGGCAGAGAACACTTACGAATTGACCCGGGATAAATTCCATGCATTTCCCGGAATCATAAAAAAGTTCAAAGTGTTTTGTCTCATTTCCCAGGTCTTTGATGTTACGGACCGTGATATCAAAGACCTGGGGCGTGATTTTAACCGGCATGAGGGGATAGCGTGCGCTTTAGACGGATGTTCCCACTTTGGAGGACATGCTGATGGAAACCCAAATGGCAATCACGCCAAGAGCCGCCACGACCGCGATCGTCAGTGGATTCACCGCTCCGTAATGGGCCGGTGCCAGCATGCCAAAAAGCATGGGGCCTGAAAGATAGGAATTAATCCTGGAAAAAAGAAGCGCTTTTTTGCGGGCTGCCGGGATTTGATCCGCAGGGACCTGGCCGGAAAGGAGTTTCTTTTGCGTCGGCCAGATAATCATCCACACATTGAACCACATGATGAAACCGAGCAGCATGCCGAATAAAATCCAAATGGCACGGCCTGTGAGTCCCTGCGAAGTGCGAAATAACTGGCTGGGGCCAAAGCCCTGTCCCGGGGTGTACATATAAGTGAGAACAAAAAGTGTAAGTCCGGCCAGGAACGTGATCATGGCGCCCCATCGGAACCACCAGAGCGCGCGGGGCATGAGCTTGGGATTCACGGCCTTTTTCGCCGCATCATCCAGAGCTCCCTGCAGCGGGACATTGACGAAGTTGAAAAAGTAAAGATGGCCGATCCAGATAATGCCGGCCCACACATGCAGCCAGCGCAATAAAAGTTGCAGGTTGGTGTATAAGTCCTGTAGCGCCATATAAATACCTCCTTGTTTTGATTAATAAATAGGGGTGCAAACAGTATATGGAAAAAGATTCAAACATTCAACGTTCTTATTTTAGAAATTTCTCCGATTCTGAAGGCGCGAATTGCGAAGGCTTCGTGAAGAACTTGCCTGGATCAGGAGAGGAAGCCGGCGGCCACGGAGCGAAGCGGAGGGGAACGACGGAGGTTTCCTTCTTGAGCCAGGCTTAGTCTCTTCCGAAGCCGAAGCGTTTGAGCGCCGATAGATTCGGAGAAATTCTGCGATTAGAGTGTAGTTAGCCTTTGATGACGCAGAAGGGCTTGAGGCGCGCGACTTTTTTGCCAATGCCGGCCTCATGCACCACGTCCACGACATCCGCCACATCTTTGTACGCCTCGGGCATTTCTTCGGCAATCGTGTCGTAGCCGTCGGCCATGATGTGAATCCCTTGCGATTCCAGCTCTTTCACAATGGATCTTCCGCGCGCGGATTTTTTGGCCTGATGACGGCTCATGATGCGGCCCGCTCCGTGGCAGGAGGTTCCGAAAGTTTCCTCGTAGCCACGCGGTGTTCCGAGCAGAACGTAAGAGTAGCGTCCCATGTCGCCCGGCACCAGCACAGGCTGTCCCAAAGCGCGGTAGGCCTGGGGAAGCGACTCGTGGCCGGGAGGAAAAGCGCGGGTCGCGCCTTTGCGATGCACGCAGAGTTTTGTTTCTTTGCCGTCGACGGTGTGTTTTTCAATTTTGGCAATGTTATGGCAGACATCGTAAATAGTCTGCAGACCGTGTTCCCGTGGCCCCATGCCGAAAACTTTTTCAAATGTTTCGCGCACCCAGTGAGTGATGATTTGGCGGTTATTAAAGGCAAAATTGGCGCCGCAGGCCATGGCTCCGAGATAGCGTTTGCCTTCCATTGAGTGAAGAGGGGCGCAGGCCAGCTGGCGGTCCGGAAGTTCAATGCCGTATTTCCGGGTGACGCTGTCCATCACTCTCAAATAATCGTCGCAAATCTGGTAACCGAATCCGCGGGAGCCGGTGTGAACAATCACAGTCACATGATCTTTGAACAGCCCGAGCGCTTCCGCAGCTTCCGTGTCGAAAATCTCATCCACGAATCCCACTTCCACAAAATGATTGCCCGAACCGATAGTCCCAAGCTGGTCCCGGCCCCGCTCGTAGGCCCGCTGGCTGACTTGATCCGGATCGGCCTGTTGGATTTGGCCGTTTTCTTCAATATGTTCAATGTCCGCGCTGGATCCGAACCCTTGAGAAACCGCCCATTCCGCACCCTCCCGCACCATTTTTTTCATCTGATCAAAACTCAACCGGAGATCCTTGCGATGAGAGCCCACGCCGGTCGGGATGTTTTGGAAAAGCGCGGCCAAGAGTTCTTTGGGTTTTTCCCGAGCCTGGTCACGATGAATATTGGAGCGGAGAAGCCGCACGCCGCAATTGATGTCATAGCCCACCCCGCCGGGCGAAACCACGCCGTCTTCAAGCCGAAACGCGGCCACTCCGCCAATGGGGAAGCCGTAGCCCCAGTGGATATCTGGCATGGCGATGGAATGTTTCACAATGCCGGGCAGATGAGCCACGTTGGCGACCTGCTGGAGGCATTGATCGCCGCTCAGGCCTTTGAGGAGTTTCTCGCTGGCGTAAACAATTCCGTCCACACGCATCCCGCCATGTTTGGGGATGCGCCATTTAAAGTCAGTGATTTTTTCAATTCCGATCGTGACGGCGTTCATAAATTTCTTAGGCCCCCTCACCCTATCCCTCCCCCTCGAGGGGGGAGGGATGGGGGGGGGGGATTAAATATCAAATATTACGACGGTTGAATAAAGGGAACCCTTTTTCTCAATTTTCAAACCGTGATAGGTCACGGCCTTGATTTCAGTTTTGAGGCGGTGCTTTTTGGGGTCAAAGAGCTCGCCTCGGGCCACGGCCTGGATCTGGGTATCGCTGAATTCCTCGATTTCGATATTGTTGAAGAGCAGTTTTTTGGTGTCAAAGAGATAAAGAAGTTCGGAAAGCCAGATCACGAGGAGTTGTTCGGTGTCGCTGGCAGAAACCGTGATTCTTTCCTCCAACCGCGTTTCGATTTTACCCTTGGCTAGCAGGATATTTAAAAAAGCGGCTGCGGAGTTTTTGAAAAGCTCAGGTAAACCTGCGCCGTAAATTTTTATTCCGACGTCGCTTGTATGATCAATGACCCGGTAGCGCATGAATTCTTCACTATACCACAGAGCATGCTTTTGCGCATTCGTTTGAACAATTGTTAAGGGGAGGGTACAATTAATAACAATGACCCACTCTACGACTCCGAAGCTGATGGATAGTCGGGTCAGCCGGAAGATACGGTTTCTTTTACGGGGCTGCCCTTTGGACGAATTTGTCAAAATGGTTCACGAAATCCCACTGAAAGATTTTCCATCGCAGGAACTTGCCAAAGAGGCCTTTCATCAGCTTGCCCCCATCCTTTATCAGGAACAATATGTGGCTTATGTGCCGCATGCCCTGGCGGTCTTGGTGGTGTCTCTTCAGGCTGCACGTTTTTTGCCGGATTCGGAAAAGCAATTGCCTTTGATTCAGGCCCTTTGGCTGGCCGGTGAGGAAAAAAAGTCGCCGGTTTTTCCGGAACAGGATGAGGCGGCGTATAGAAACGGAAACTCAACTCTTCAGGGGCTGGCGGAGGCCTTGGCCGCCAAGGATTTTAACCGGGCCTACGGTATTGCAAGGCATCTTCTGTCTGCGGATTCAACCCGCGATTCTTGCCGCAGCGCTTTGATTTTGGCCTCGCTCCGGGATATTGCCAATATGGGGCACAAGTTTCTTTATATGGCCAAGACCATGGAATTTCTCGAGATTCTTCCCGACGCCCATACGGGAAAAGTCATTTTGCCGGCCCTGCATCATTTGGTGTTCGGATCAAGCGATACGGGCTACTTTTCGCTTTTGCAAACCAAACTTAAAAATTTCGAGGGAGGGGGCACTCAATTTATCAAGAATGAAGGTTTGATAACGGAGGATGAGGCCAAACGCCTTGAGCATGTGCTGGTTTATCAATATCCAGGGCTTATCATTGAAAACTTGGTCTATGAGCTTCAGCAGGGAATTTCCGCGGACGAGATTTTCCAGGTTATTTTGAGCGCCGCAAGCCAAGCTCTTCTTGGTGCCTTTAGGGAAAGCTGGCTTTACCCGGTGCACGGTTACAATTTTGCGCATGAATGTTGGGAAGGTTTCCGGCGGATGTTGGATCCCGGCGAAAAAATAAATTTTCTTTTTATGGCCGCCATGTTTGTCAATAAAATGGCGGTGAAAAGTATGGACCCGCACAAGATGATAAAGTTTGAGGAAGTTAATATCGCAGGGCATGAGGAGTCTCTCGCCGGTCTTGAGAAAGCGGTGGAGGCGTCGCAGCCCGAGGTGGCGGGCGCGCTTGCCGTGAAACTGCTCGATAAAGTGGATTTTACGGACTTGGCAAGAACGCTGATGCGGACCGCTTCCAAAAATGACAGCGGCGTTTGCGCCGGACATGACCTTAAGCTGGCTTTCCATGTGCTTTTCGATTATTCCCGCATGCGCATCGGACTAAAATTCAAGCCCGTGGCCGCGCTGGCCTATTTCCTGGCTCAGGTTGAGAAAGATTACGATTTATTTAAAGCTTTGTCCGCCTAGACAAACCCCCGCGATTCCGATACAATCCAACCTTCAATCAATAAATATACTATAACTAAATAATCCCCGGAAGAATCCCATGATTGAGTACGCCGGAATAGCAATTCTCTTTCTTTTATCTGCTGGTGTGGCAGGCACTTTCCTCGTTCTGACTTCCATTCTGGGGCCTAAAAAACGCACGCCAGTCAAGGCCGAGCCTTTTGAATGCGGCGAAGATCCCATCGCCCTCCCCCGCGGCCAGAGGCCGGTCAAGTTTTATATCCTCGGCATGCTTTTCATTCTTTTTGATATTGAACTGGTTTTTCTTTTTCCCTGGGCTGTGCTTTACAAAGAGTTGGGATGGTCCGGCTTCGTGGAAATGGCGGTTTTTCTTTTGGTGCTGGTGATGGGCTATGTGTACGCGTGGAAAAAAGGAGCGCTTGAGATTCGATGATCGAGAAAGAGGCGGATTTATCGTCCATGGGTTTTTTCACCACCAAGGTCAATGACATGGTCGGGTGGGCCAGGAAATATTCCATTTTCCAATATCCTTTCGTGACCGCCTGCTGCGGCATGGAGTACATGGCCACGGCCTGCTCCCATTATGACGTGGACCGCTTTGGCGCGGGCTTTCCGCGGTTTTCGCCCCGCCAGTCGGACGTTCTTTTTGTGGTGGGCACGATCAGCCACAAACTCGCGCCGGTCCTTAAACGGATTTATGACCAGATGACGGAGCCCAAATGGGTGGTGGCTTTCGGCGTCTGCACCTGCACCGGGGGTTTTTACGATAATTACGCCACGGTGATGGGCATTGACACGCTCATTCCCGTGGATGTTTATATTCCCGGATGCCCGCCGCGGCCCGAGAATGTCCTGGACGGTCTCATGAAGCTTCAGGAGAAGATTCAGTCCCAAGCTTCCAATAAAAATAATAATGATGCTTGGGGCAGCCCTAAAACTCCATTAAACATTCAAAGAAATTTAGGGCAAGCCCATGGTTCTTGAGAAAATCAAATCCCACTTTGGCGAGGCCATTCTGGAGACGCATTCTTTTCGCGGCGACGACACGGCGCTCGTGGCCCGGGAAATTATTTCTGAACTGGCGAAATTTCTCAAAGAAGATCCGGAGCTTGATTTTAATATCCTCATGGACCTCACGGCCGTGGATTATCTCAAAATGGAAAAGCCGTACCGTTACGAAGTCGTTTACCATTTTTTTTCTTTAGCCAAAAAACACCGGGTGCGGATCAAAGTCCCTTTGGCGGAAGAAAATCCTTCGGTTGCCACGCTCACAAGCCTTTGGCCCATTGCCAACTGGTTTGAGCGTGAGGTATGGGACATGTTCGGCATCCGCTTCGAGGGGCATCCGAATCTTAAAAGAATCATGATGTACGAAGAGTTTGTCGGGCATCCTTTGCGCAAAGATTATCCGGTGCGAAAAAGACAGCCGCTGATAGGGCCGAAAAATTAACGTGACACTTGAACTGAAACAGACCCGCAAAGAAAGCATGTTCCTCAACATGGGGCCTTCGCATCCGGCCATGCACGGCATTATCCGCCTTTTGCTCGAGCTCGACGGCGAAACTGTGATCAATTCCGACGTGGAAATCGGTTATCTCCACCGCGCTTTTGAAAAAATGTCAGAGGAGGGAGGTTACCTTCAGGTGATTCCCTACACGGACCGGCTCAATTATGTCTCGCCGCTTATCAATAATTTTGGCTACGTGTCTGCTGTGGAAAAACTTTTCGGCATTGATATCACGGAGCGCACCAAATATATCCGCGTGATCATGAGCGAAATTTCGCGCGTGACAGACCACCTGACCTGCGTCGGCGCCTCGGCCATGGAACTGGGCGCATTCACCGTTTTTCTTTACATGATCAAGGCGCGCGAATTTTTATATGAGCTGATCGAGGATGTCACCGGCGCGCGGCTCACGGTCTCTTACGCGCGCGTGGGCGGCGTGAAGGCAGACCTTACGCCGGATTTTAAGGAAAAAACGCTCAAGGCCTTCACGGAAACCCGAAAAGTTCTTAAAGAAGTGAACCAACTGATCACGCGAAACCGCATTTTTGTGGACAGGATGAAAGGCGTGGGCGTGATTTCCAAAGAAGACGCGCTGGCTTACGGCATCACCGGGCCTTTTCTCCGCTCAACCGGCCTGGATTACGATGTGAGAAAAGATCAGCCTTATTACGTTTACGACCGCTTTGATTTTGACATTCCCGTGGGTGAAAAGGGAGACAATTACGACCGCTATCTTATCCGCATGGAGGAGATGGAGCAAAGCATGCGCATTGTGGAGCAGGGGCTGGAGCAAATTCCCCAGGGAGACATCAATGTCGACACCGAAGGCCGCGTGATTCCGGCGGCTCAAATGGTGGATGAAGCCAAGATGGGACACACCTCGGGCCTGATTCAGCTTGAAGTGATGACCGACCCGACTCTCGAAGGCAGTACCGGACGTTTTTATAAAAATGTGAACGCCTGCAACAAGAAAACGGCCATGCCTCCCAAAGAGGAAGCCTACGGCAATATCGAAGGCCTCATGAATCATTTCAAAATTGTGATGGGAGGGCATGGCATCCGGCCTCCGCAGGGCGAGGCTTATTTCGCGGTCGAGGGCGCGAACGGCGAGCTCGGGTTTTACGTGGTGAGCGACGGCACCGACCGTCCCTACCGCGTACGGGTGCGGCCGCCGTGTTTTGTCATCATGGCCGCCTTAAGCAAGCTGATCCAGGGCGGGTCCGTGGCGGACATTGTCCCGACCTTTGGCTCGGTGAACATGATAGGCGGAGAATTGGACCGGTAACCATGAAAATGAAAGTGGTAAGCCCCACCTTTTTCCCTCCTGAAATTCAGGAGAAGATTGAAAAAATTGTGGCCCAGTATGAGCGCAAGCAGGCGGCCATTTTGCCGCTCCTGAATCTGGCGCAGGAACATTTCGGTTATGTCACACCCGACGCCGAAAAATACGTGTCCGAATATTTGGAAATTCCTCTCGTGCATGTGCGCGAAGTGGTGAGCTTTTACACACTTCTCCGCACGACCCGGCCCGGCAAATGCCGCATCGCGGTTTGCACGACGACAAGCTGTGTTCTTCGCGGCGCGGATAAAATGCTTGAATACGCGCAAACCAAACTCGGCATCAAACCCGGCGAAACCACGCCGGACGGCCGCTTCACGCTGGAAAGTGTGGAATGCCTCGGCGCCTGCGAATTCGGGCCCGTGGCCCATATCAACAACGCTTACACCGGCTATCTTTCCGAAGAAACGCTGGACCGCATTTTTCAGCACGCGGCCTCGGACCGCGAGGATTGGTGCGCCGAAGCGCCGGCGGTCGAGACTCCGGGCGAGCCGCTCATCTCAAAATTCTTTCGCATGAAAGAATCCCATAAGCTCGACACGTATTTTGAGCATCACGGTTATGAGGCGGCGAAAAAGGTGCTGTCCGAAATGAAGCCCGATGATTTGATCGAGGCCGTGAAAAAATCCAATCTGCGCGGCCTGGGCGGCGCGGGATTTTCCGTGGGCATGAAATGGAGTTTTGTGCCCAAGGAAACCACCAAGCCCAAATATCTGGTGGTCAACGCAGACGAAGGCGAGCCCGGCACTTTCAAAGATAAATATATTCTGGTCAAGTCCCCGCATCTTTTGATCGAAGGCATGATTCTCGCCAGTTACGCGGTGGGCATTCACAAGGCCTTTGTTTATATCCGCAAAGAATATCAATTGCCTTTTGAGCGGCTCAAGGCGGCCGTGGACGAGGCGTACGCCAAAGGATTCCTCGGAAAAAATATCCTGGGCACGGGGTTTGACCTCGACATTGTGATTCACCGCGGCGCCGGCGCTTACATTTGCGGCGAGGAAAGCGCGCTTCTTGAATCGCTCGAGGGCAAAAAAGGATTCCCGCGCCTGAGGCCGCCTTTTCCGGCTATCGCGGGATTGTTCGGGTGCCCCACGGTGATCAACAATGTGGAGACGCTGGCGTATCTTCCTTTTATCGCGAACCGCGGCTATGAATGGTTTGCAGGCCTCGGCACGGGCAAATGCGGCGGCATGAAACTTTATTGCGTGAGCGGCCGCGTGGAACAGCCCGGCATTTACGAACTTCCGATGGGAACAACTCTCCGCGATATTATTTTTGAATACGCGGGCGGCGTGTCGGAGGGAAAAAAACTCAAGGCCGTGATTCCGGGCGGGATCTCGGCCAATATCCTCACCGCGGATGAGATTGACGTGAAAATGGATTTTGACTCGCTCAAAGCCGCGGGCACCATGCTCGGCTCATCGGGCGTGATGGTGCTGGATGAAACGGATTGCATGGTCAAGGCGCTTTATTATGCCTCCAAATTTTTTGCCCACGAATCCTGCGGTCAATGCTCGCCCTGCCGCGAAGGCACGGGCTGGGCGCACAAAATCGTGAAGCGCATTCTCGAAGGCAAGGGAAGGCCGGCGGACCTCGACAATCTTCTTGATCTCGCGTCTTTCATGGGCGGCAACACCATTTGCGCCTTTGGCGACGCGGCCGCCATGCCGGTCAATAGCTACATCAAAAAATTTCGCAGCGAATTCGAATATCACATTCGCGAGAAAAAATGCGATATGAATTCCTCCCTCGTGATGGAGAAAATGTAACAAGTGGATTCCTCCCCCTTGATGGGGGAGGGTAGGTGGGGGTGAGATGGAAAAAAGACAGCAGATCGTGCGAGCTAAAACCTTGCGCGCAAACGCAACAAATGCAGAGCAAACCCTATGGGCTTGTCTAAGCAATCGCCAGATGGAAGGGTATAAATTCCGCCGGCAGCAGCCACTGGGTCCTTACATTGTTGATTTTGTGAATCTTGAAAAAAGAATCATCATTGAACTTGACGGCGGGCAGCATGCTGAAGAAGGCAACGCCAATAAAGATAGAATTCGGGATGTCTGGCTTATAGAGCAGGGGTTTAAAGTCCTGCGATTCTGGGGTCATGAAATTTTTGAAAATAAGGAAGGGGTTTTGGATTCGATTCGTCTTGAATTAATAGCACCCTCCCCTAACCCCTCCCGTGAAGGGAGGGGGAAATCAAATCGAGCAAGAATTATTCCTCCCCTGCGATGGGGGAAATGTAATAAATAAGATTCCTCCCCCTTGAGGGGGGAGGTTAGGTGGGGGTGATTTTTAAAATATTATGCCTACTTTAACGATTGACGGAAAAGAAATCGCGGTCGAGAAGGGCACCACGGTCATTCAGGCCGCGGAAAAGCTCGCTATCGACATCCCGCGCTACTGCTATCACCCCGGCCTTTCCATCGCCGGTAATTGCCGCATGTGCCTGGTCGAGATCGAGAAATTTCCCAAGCTTCAGATTTCCTGCCACATGCAATGCCAGGACGGCATGGTGGTCAAGACCCAGTCCGAGATCGTCAAAAAAACGCGCCAGCATATTCTTGAATTTCTTTTGATTAATCATCCCGTGGATTGCCCGGTTTGCGACCAGGCGGGCGAATGCGGGCTTCAGGATTATTACATGCAGCACGGGCTCTATGACAGCCGCTTTGATGAAAACAAGGTAAAAAAACACAAGGCCGAGTCCATAGGCCCCACGGTGATGCTCGATTCCGAGCGGTGCATTCTATGCTCACGCTGTGTGCGTTTCACGGATGAAATTTCAAAAACCAGCGAGCTCGGCATTTTCAACCGCGGCGACCACTCGGAAATAGGCATTTACCCGGACCGCGAGCTCGACAACAAATATTCCGGCAATGTGGTGGACATCTGCCCCGTGGGCGCGCTGACGGACAAGGATTTCCGCTTCAAGTGTCGCGTCTGGTATCTCGAGTCGAGCCCCTCGGTGTGCACGGGTTGCAGCATGGGCTGCAATATCGACATCCATTATCAGCTCGAGCGCAAACATATCGCGGGCGGCGACCGCGTGATGCGCTACAAGCCGCGCGTGAACGAAGAAGTGAACAAGTGGTGGATTTGCGACGAGGGCCGTTACAGCTACCCTTTTATCGACCACAACCGCATTGAAAAACCTGCCCGCCATCTCATGGAACCTATATTCGGCAACGGCCGGAATCCCTTGATTCCGGCACGCTCGCCGGGCCTTGAGGGTCCGGTCTTCGCAGGCCGAAAAGACATAGACCCCGCCGCATGGGAAAGCGTGCTGGACGCGGCGGCCGCCAAGCTCAAAGAAATTCCCAAAGATTGTTGGGCCGTGCTCGCCTCGCCACAAATGACCAATGAAGAACTTTATCTTGCGAAAAAACTTTTCGGCGGCACACTGGGATTCAAAATGTATCTCCTCTCGCCCAACCGCGAGGGCTATTGCGACGATTTTCTGATCAAGGCGGACAAAAACCCCAACACGCGCGGCGCTTTTGAGCTGGGCTATGACGTGCACAAGACCCAGCTCGAGGAAATCGTGGAAAAAGCCGGGGCGGGGAAAATCAAAGGCCTTTATATTTTCGGCCAGGACCTGTTTGAATTCCTCCAGCCCGAAACCGCGGCCAAAATTTTTGACCATGCCCAGGCCGTGATTTTTCAGGGCACGAATTGGAACCGGACCGCCGAAAAAGCCGGCCTTATCCTGCCGGGCGCGGTGTTTGCCGAAAAAGACGGCACCTTCACCAATTTTCAGCGCCGGGTGCAGAGAATTTTCCCGGCCTTTGAGCCCAAGGCCGAAGCCCGGCCGGATTGGGAAATCTTGAGCGACCTCGCGGCCCGCCTGGGCCACATGCTTCCCTACAAGGAAACCCGCGAAATTTTTGATGAAATCGCCGCCAACGTGCCGGTATTCCAGGGTCTGACCTACACCAAGCTGGGCAAAAAAGGCGCGGTGCTGGCGTGATCGATCTCGCGGTCAAGGGCGCGCTGGCTTTTATTGTTTTATTCTCCGTGCTGAATTTCGCGGGCCTGCACGCCTGGATCGAGCGCAAGCAAAGCGCCATCATGCAGGATAGAATTGGCGCCAACCGCGCCAGCATTTTCGGACTAACGCTTTTCGGCCTCTTTCACCCCATTGCCGACGCCATCAAAATGTTCATGAAAGAGGATTTTATCCCCGACGGCGCGGACAAAGTTTTGCACACCCTCGCGCCTTTTCTCTCGCTCATGTTCGCCTTTGTCGCCTTTGCCGCTATCCCTTTTGGCGATGTGATTCATATCGGCGGCCGCATCATCCCGCTCCAGGTGGCGAATATCAATATCGGCCTTCTATATATCCTGGCCATGATGTCCATGGGCGTTTACGGCGTGGTGCTGGCCGGGTTTTCCTCCAACAGCAATTACGCGTTTTTGGGCGGCCTGCGCGCTTCCTCGCAAATGCTTTCCTATGAAATCGCCATGGGCGTGTCGCTCATCGGCCTCATCATGGTGTACGGCACCGTGGACATGCAGGAAATCGTGAAAAGGCAGGGCGAGCTCCGCCTTTTCGGCCTGCCCGCCTGGGGCATTCTCACCCAGCCGCTGGCATTTTTCATTTTTGTCACGGCCGGCATCGCCGAATCCAAGCGCATTCCCTTTGACATGCCCGAGGGCGAATCGGAAATCATCGGCTACTTTGTGGAGTACAGCGGCATGAAATTCGGCATGTTCATGTTCGCGGATTTTATCGAGACGATTCTGGTGGCCTGCCTCACGGCCACGCTTTTTTTCGGCGGCTGGCAAATTCCTTTTGTGCATTACCCGGCGGAATATTCCTTAGGATTATGCCTGCTCCAGGTGCTTTCCTTCACCATCAAGGTGGTGTTTTTCGCCTGGCTTTTCATGACTATACGCTGGACTTTGCCGCGCTTCCGCTATGATCAGCTCATGCGCCTGGGCTGGAAATATATGTTCCCCCTGTCGCTTGCCAATATTTTTGTCACGGCCCTTATTCTTTTGATCCGGAGATAGCCATGCCGCCTAAAACAAAAATCATCAAACAGCGCGAATTAAATTTCTGGGAAAAAATTTACATCCCCGAAATCATCCGCGGCGTGATGATCACCTCCGGCCACTTTTTTAAAAACCTCACCCTGCACGCGCTTCACAAAATCGGCCTGCTCCGGCATATTGCCGCGGCTGTCACCATTCTTTATCCAGAAATCAAGCGCCGCTACCCCGAGCGCTACCGCACCCGCCACCGCCTGACCAAGCGCGACGACGGCACCCCGCGCTGCGTGGCCTGCATGATGTGCGAGACCGTATGCCCGGCCAAATGCATTTACATCGTGGCCGAGGAAAACCCCGACCCCAATATCGAGAAACAGCCCAAAAGTTTCGACATCGACCTTGGCAAATGTATCTACTGCGGCTTTTGCGTGGAGGCCTGCCCGGAGGATGCCATCCGCATGGACACCCAGATCATGAATATCGCCGGCTACACGCGCGAGAGCATGTACTACACCAAAGACCGTCTCCTCAATCCTGAACGGGATGGGGATGTTGTTTTAGCAAAAAATAAAATTTAAAATATAACCCGGAAATACCTGTTTCTCCGACAACCGTCTTAATCTAAGCTCCTTTTTGTATCTTCTATTACTCCATAAAGTTAAAGAATAATGGTTGACAATTAAACTGATTTAGTTGACAATACAAACATGAAAGGTTGTCAATCTAAGTCTAAATATTGACAATATCGGAGGGGGAAGTTTCCAATGAGAGTAAGAGCACGGGGTGAAGATATTAGACGCTACATTTTAGAGAACGTTTCTAAGTTCCCTAACAATATAAGCAAAAAGGCTGCCGACCATTTTGGTATTACACGCCAAGGAGTTAATAAACATCTCCAAAGACTTACTTCTGAACGGGCCTTAATGCAGAGCGGAAATACTAGAAACCGAATTTATAAACTGGTTTCTATTTCTGAAGAAAGGCGAGCATACAAAATCGGTCAAGGTTTGGAAGAAGATCAGGCTTGGAGGAATGATATTTCCACAATCCTTGGCCAACTTCCTGAAAATATTCGAGATATATGGCACCATGGTTTTACCGAAATGTTTAACAATGCTATTTCTCATTCTGAGGGTTCAGAAATCATTATATATGTCACAAAGACTGCTATAGATACTGAGATGGCAATTATGGATAACGGCATCGGTATTTTTAAGAAAATTCAGACGCAATTAAACCTTTTAGATGAACGACACGCCCTTCTCGAACTTTCCAAAGGAAAACTTACTACTGATCCTAAAGGACATTCTGGCGAAGGAATCTTTTTCACATCAAGAATGTTTGATTCTTTCGATATTCTTTCTGGCGGGACTTTTTTTACACATAGTTTTGGTGCAGAACAAGATTGGTTGCTTGAAAGACAGCAGTTCAAAAATGGCACTTCTGTTTGGATGAAATTGAATAATCACACATCGCGAACGGCTAAAAAAATATTTGACGAATACGCGTCAGGCGATAACTACGGATTTAACAAAACAGTAGTCCCCGTAAGGCTTGCCCAATATGGAAATGATAAGCTGATTTCGCGGTCACAGGCCAAGAGGGTGCTTGCAAGAGTGGAATTATTTAAAACCGTCGTATTTGACTTTAAAGAAGTTTTGACTATTGGACAAGCTTTTTCTGATGAAATATTTAGAGTTTTTGCCTTGCAGCATCCCGAAATGGAGCTTATTGCTATACATGCTAACTCGGAAGTGTCGGATATGATTAAAAGAGCAAGGGCAGGAACGGCAAGCACGGAGGCGTTACTGTGAGTGCCGGGCTAGTTCAGCGTGGCACGGGTAGTAACGCCTCCGTAGATTACTTTTTCAAAAATCTCACCCTGCATGCCCTGCACAAAATTGGCCTGCTCCGGCATATCGCCGCGGCGGTCACGATTTTTTATCCCGAGATCAAGCGCCGCTATCCGGAACGCTACCGCACCCGCCACCGCCTGACCAAGCGCGACGACGGCACCCCGCGCTGTGTGGCCTGCATGATGTGCGAAACCGTATGCCCGGCCAAATGCATTTACATCGTAGCCGAGGAAAACCCCGACCCCAATATCGAGAAACAGCCCAAAAGTTTCGACATCGACCTCGGCAAATGCATCTACTGCGGCTTTTGCGTGGAGGCCTGCCCCGAAGATGCCATCCGCATGGACACCCAAATCATGAACATCGCCGCCTATTCGCGCCAGAGGTGTGGCTGAGAATAATTAGAGAGCGGAACATTTCTGAAATGGTCCCGGTTCTCTGAGGGACGGGTATTCTAGCGCGAATGCTTGAGCAGGGTTATTCTTTTCCATGCCCTTATTGCGGTGAGACGCTGACGTTGCCGCTGGATGTCACGGGCGGGCGGAAGCAGGCGTTCGTTTGCGATCGAGTTGGAGTTTAAGGGCAATGAGGTGGTTAGTTTCACCGCCGGGCCTGAAGATGAATGAAGTAAGACCGTGATTCCTTTCCGCGACAAAGTGTAGCTTTAATCCTACCCAAATAGATTTTCCCCGAAGTTTCAGATTGTAAGTCCCGCTTCCCCATTATAAAACGGGTATATGATACACGGCCTTGACATATATACGCTAATAGCGTACTATTGGGAGTGATGCGATGGAATTTATTGAGACAGAAATATTCACCAAACGCATCGAAGAAATGATAACAGATAATGAATATGGTTTTTTGCAAGCCTATTTAACCAAGAAACCGGATTCGGGAGATCTGATCCCGGGCGGCAAGGGATTACGGAAGTTAAGATGGACTTGTGGAGGCAGAGGTAAGAGCGGCGGAATACGAGTGATTTACTATTTATATTTGAGACATGAACAAATCTATATGGTCTATTCGTAGCAGTTAAAAATTCTTGCCCGGTATGTAAAAGGCGGTGTTTTATGAAAGATAAACAGTTTCAGGAGTTACTGCAGAGTATAAATCAAGCAAGAGCAATCCGTCGCGGGCATCGTAAGCCCAGCCGCAAATTTCATTTTGAGCCGGTTAAAGTTAAAGAGATTCGCATAAAATTAGGATTAACGCAGGAAAAATTTGCGGTGATGATTTGCGTCAGCCTTGGAACATTGCGCAATTGGGAGCAGGGTAGGACCTATCCTGAAGGTGCTGCCATCGCATTACTTCGCGTGGCTGATTTAAACCCAGGCGCAGTGCTTGAAGCGTTGCATGCCGCCTGATTCAATCGATACATCTCATGCTCGAACAGGAATATTCTTTTCCATGTCCTTATTGCGGTGAAATGCTCTCGATACCGCTCGATGTCACGGGCGGGCGGAAGCAGGCGTTTGTTTATGATTGTGAGGTTTGCTGCCGGCCGATTGCGATTGAGTTGGAGTTTAAGGGCAATGAGGTGGTTAGTTTCAACGCCGAGCCTGAAGATGAATAGATTTGTTTAAGCTCCTGTTAGTTCCGGATACGCTATATTCCCTCTGATTTTTCCTTTCCGTTCTTGCGTTTGCAAATCCTGCCAGGATAATAACCTTCACAAGGATGATCTCAAGATATGGTATATAGTATGTATAATAATATTGTAATTAATATGGCTTTATGGTACTCTTTGACTCAGGTGCCGGAATGATTAGCTTTATTTGGGATCCGGCAAAAGAGGCTGTCAACATCCAGAAGCACGGAGTCGATTTTTCGACAGCTAGCAAAGCATTCTACGACCCGAATCGGAAGATTTATATCGATGCGAAACATAGCGGGGAGGAAGAGCGCTATTTCTGCATAAGCAGGGTTGACGATAAAATTCTAACGGTTCGCTTTGTATGCCGGGATAAGGAAATAAGAATTATCGGTGCCGGATATTGGAGAAGGGGGAAATCCTATTATGAAAAGGAAAAAGATTGATCCAGACATGCCCGTTGGCAAACTTACTCGCGTCAATGATTTTTTGCCGCCGCCATCCGAATTGGTCAAGCCTGATGATACGGTGAAGGTGACTATTGCGCTTAAACGTTCCAGCGTGGAATTTTTTAAAGGCGAGGCGCGGAAGCATCACGCCAAGTATCAAAGGATGATACGGGAAGTGTTGGATCACTATGCTTCTCGCTACACGGCAGCCTAAGTGCTCGAACAGGAATATTCTTTTCCATGTCCTTATTGCGGTGAGACGCTGACGTTGCTGCCGGCCGATGATGAATAATCGCTAGATTCGGTTAAGAAGCAAACCGTTGCGGATCCGCTACATTTCTACGAATTTTCCTTCCTTGTGCTTGAGTTAGTTATTGGTTCCCGCATAATATTTCTCAAGATGATTTCCTTGGAAAGAATCCAGCAGAAGATTTTCCTCATCCGGGGCCACAAGGTCATGATTGAGAGAGACTTGGCCGGGCTTTATGGAGTTCAGACAAGAGCCTTTAATCAAACTGTAAGAAGGAATATTGAGCGCTTTCCAGAGGATTTCATGTTGCCTTGAGTCGGGAAGAAATTATGAACTTAACCCAACCCCAACTTGTGACCACCTTCAAAAGCTTAAATTCTCGCCAAATTATGTCGCCGCCAGAAAAGCCCAAGAGAAAAATAGGGTTTCACTCCTAATAAGTCTGGATTAGAATATCAGCAACTAAATACCGTACCCCGAGCGTCCGGCCCTAACTCCAACCGATTTAGGGCTGCGCAAGCACTCGCCCCATCCGGGCTCGTGTCTTGCGGCTGGCAAGGGGACAGGCAAGGTCGTTATAAAAGGAGATTGGGAGATGAAATATTTTTTGATGACGGGATTGTTAGTTTGTGTTTTGGCCTCTACGTTGTACGCGGGCGAGGGGCACGCGCCGATTGCGGTGCCGCCTTCGGCGGAGTTTGAGAGTGTTAAAAAACTTGTGGGTACGTGGGAGGGAACGGCTACGGAAAAGGACGGCAAGGTTTCGCCTGCGCGGGCGGAGTATAAGTTGACTTCGGGCGGGAGCGCGGTGGTGGAGATTCTTTTTGCCGGCACTCCGCATGAAATGCATTCGATTTATTTCAATGAAAACGGGAAGCTCGGCATGACGCATTACTGCATGCTGGGGAACAGGCCCAAGCTCGCGCTTCAGAAATCCGCGCCCGGAGAGATTTTCCTAGACCTTTCGCCCGGAAGCGGTATCGACACGGCTAAAGAGCCTCACATGCATTCGCTCAAGCTTACTTTTCCGGATGACAACACTCTGCGTCAGGAATGGTCTTATTATGAAAACGGCCAGGTCGCGGGGCTTACGACTATCGAATTGAAAAGAGCCGTGTGATTCGCAGAAGGTGATGCGTGGAAGTTGCCAGGAGCTAAGCAGGGCGACAGGCAATCCGGCGTAGTTAATTCATACAGAAAATTGAACGCGGCGGCCCCGGAAAATGGTATTTTATAAGAATGAAGCTGATGCATAGAGGCTCGCGCAAATTTTTTGCGGTGTGGGTGGTCCTCTTTGGGATTGCCACCGCGGTTCCCTGTTGGGCTTACATTCCGGACGTAGGGCCCGGAAAATGTCTTAGCGACAATTGCGATGACACTTACACGCCCCCAAGCTATTCCTCTGACAGTTCAAATTCTTATTCCAGTTCTTCTTCCGGTTCCGGAAGCTCTTACAATTCTTACGATGCCATGGCCATGAATACCGCCGTGGGATTAATGGGAAGTTTTATGTCGGCGGTGATGGGAGGGATGGAGCAAGCGGCCGCCCAGCAGGCTGAGTATGACAGGCAAATGGTCGAGCAGCGTAGAATCGAAGCCGAGCTTGCGCGCCAGGAGCAGGAAAGACTGCGGGCAGAAAAAATAGCGAATCAGCAAATCCTTCGGTCGGAATATCAGGCTAAAATGGTAAATTCTTCCGCGTCCATCCGGGCCGGGATTGCCCGAATTGAAACCATGCTGGGCCTTAACCTGTCTTCAGATGCCAGCCCTTTGAAACTTGAAACGCTGGATGATGCCAATCCGGGAGGCATTGATTGGGATGGCCGCCAAGGGGGAACAGCGGCTTCGGCCAAACCGCTTGAATTGATGCGGGACGATTTTGTGGATTCCAATGTGGTGGATTTGCGTGACAAAACAGATTTGATGGTTCGGCCTGAAGCAGTGAGCGGACAGCCCCAATATAAAGAGCCTCCAGCTCCGGCCGAGCAGCCGGCCGCTGAAACGCCTGCGCCGAAACCCCCTGTAGCCGAACAGCCTGTTGCGGAAGCCCCGGAGGCCGTGCCTTCTCAGCCGGAGATTCCGGCCGCGCAGCCAGCGGCAGAAACGCCCGTGCCGCCGGCCGAAGAGCTCACGGAACATCCTGCCGCTTTTCGTCAAAGCTTGCCAGATGGGAGCCAGGGCTTGGTTGAAGCGCCTAAGGAAGTTGCAGGTGCCGAGCCTTTCGCGCCCATGATTCCCTGGAGAGCTGTCCCTGTTCAGAATTCCCAAGTGGATCCCGCGGTCTTAAAAGGCGACACGCCGCCTATCCGGCCCGAGACTGTCGAGACACTCAAACAAGACCGGGCCATGATGGAGAACTTTAACAGGAAAAGCGAGGAGCGCGTTGAGGAATTGCGCGCCGAATCCCAAATGCAGCCGGTCCGCGAAGCCGCTGAAAAAGATTTGCAGGAAAAGGCGGCGCAGTGGAGGAAAAGGCAGGTGCTTGAAAAAGAAATGGCCGTGCAAGAGGAGGAGGATCTCAAAAAGTATCCGGGGCTTGGCGAGGCCCTGGATGGAGCGCGTAAAGAGTGGGCTGAAGCGGAAAAGGAATACAATGATTTAAAAGCCAAAGGACAAATAATTCCCGAAGAGGACTTGAGTCTTTTTCTTTTGGAAATGAATCAGACCAGGCCGTGGCCCGGCCCCAGGAACCCTGAACCTCCCCTTGCCAGTCCGGTGGAAAGCGACGGGGCACATTTCGCGGGAGTCATGAAAATATGGCGCCAAAAAAGGGAAGCGAAAATTAATCCCGCTTTTCTTCCCTCGGAAAAGGACAATGAATTGCTGTTGAAGACCATGCTGGAGGAAATGGAGGCTAAACGTGCGAAGAAAAATTAAAGCGGCCGCGGGATGTCTTATTTTTATCTTGGCGACAAGGGTTTCTCCGGCGGAGGTTCCACAAACTCAAGCGCCTGTTTCTGCGGCGCCCGAGCTTTCCGAAAGTGCCCGCCAGCTCATGCAGCGCGGCATTGTGGCGGCAGATTCCAAGGAGTGGCCCACCGCGACGCAATATTTTTTGGAAGCCCAGAAGCTTGAACCGCTTCATCCCAAAGTTCTGTTTAATCTGGGGTTTTCCTGCATGAATGAAGGCAGGAATGTGCCGGCCGATCTTTGGCTGCGGGCTTATCTGGCCTTGAATCCGGGAGCGCCCAATGCCGCGCAGATTCAAAAGGAAGTCCAGCGTCTTGATGTTGCCATTGATTCAACTTCCGGGAAGCTGATTGAGGAGGCTATTACTCAGATGGGCGCTTTGACTGATCCCATGACGGTGAGCGAAAGAGAGGCGTTTCAAATGCCCGCGGACCCCGCGGCCATGCAGGGACAAAAAATTCCGCCGGACATGGCCCAGCGGAGAAAAAATACGCTGGGCGCCATTCTCTTTGCACAGACCGCGACCGGCCGGATCACGGAAGCGGTTAATTTTGCGTCGCGCATGAATCTTACGAATGTTAATGTGGATTCGCTTCACCGGTATTTCGGGCAGATTCAGGTGGATGCCGGGGATTTTGAAGGCGCGGAACGGACCCTTAAAGAAATTCAAAATTCGGTGGAGCGCGATCTTTTGCTTTCTTCCATGATCATCGGTGAAATCGCGTCTGAAAAACTGGATCGCGCCGAAGCCCATATTGCTTCGCCTACCTCTCCTCAAGAGAAAGCTAACCTGCTGAACACGCTTATTCTTAAATATGTAAGGCAGCTGGAAGTGGAAAAAGCCGAAAAACTTCTTTCCGGCCAAAATTTGTTGCAAGAGGACCGGTTCAAACTGCTGATTCGGCTGATGGTCGGTTACCTCAAAAAGGATATCCCAGACAAGGCGCGGACTCTGGCTGAAGAGGTTTTGAACGCGTCTTTCCCTGCGGATTTAAATCAATTGGACCGGGTCGCTGTGTCTTTGGCTGTTTTGGGACGGGGGGCTGAAGCCGCCGCATTGATTCAAAAGGCGGTCGCGCAGCCCAAGCGCGATGATGGGAAAATCGCGGAAACTGCCGCGTTTCTTATTTCCAGTTTTTGCTGGTCTAATCAGTTGGATGCGGCCGAGGGGGTCCTGAACACCTTGGCGGGCGTTCAGTCGCCCGGGATTCAAGAAACTTTTAAAACCGTGCGCTTGTTTTTTCTCACGGAAAAAGGGGATTTTGAAAAAGCTTGGAACGGGTTGAAAGAAATCCCTTCGCAAAGCCGTGATTCTTTGGTTGTTTCTTTGTTTTGGCGGCTTGTCCAAAAAAAGCTCTACGGCCAGGCAGCGAAAATAGCGCTGGCTTCGGATTCGGATCTGGTGCGGTCACGGCTTTTTTTGAAACTGGCGGATGTTGTGACCGGCCCGGAAGCGGCGTTTCAAAAAAAAGAACTGCGGGAAAAAGCTTTTAGCTGGGCCCTGGCCGCGCAGGATGTTTTGGGGCTCAAACTGCTTTCCGAAAGCGCCGCGCGTGAAGGGGACAGAGATTTTTCCGCCCAGGCCGGGCGTGCGGCCAGGGCTATGACCTGGATTGAGCTCGCGGACTATTTCACGCGCGTGCCGGCCACGTCGAATCTCAAAAATCACGCGGATAGCTTTAAGCTCAAGGGATTTGACGTTGTTCCTTACGAAACCGCCCTGGCGGCTTTGGAATGGGGACGGGTTTCGGTTTACATCCGGGCCAGGGAAAGAAACCAAGTTTAACCGAGGGATCGCTATGAAGACTGCCAAATTTTTCCTCATTCTTTATTGTTCTGCAGCGCTGACATTTGTCGGATGTTCAATAAAACTTGGCCCGGATCCGGTTACCAGTTTTCAAACGTCAAACACGGGGTTGGTGAGAATCGGTGACGTGACGGAGATTATGACCGGCACCTGGAGCCAGTTGCCGAACCGGATAGGTTTTAAAAATAATTTTTTGGGATCACTGAGAAAACCGGAAGTCGCTTCATTTTTCAGCGGAGGAGTGTCGAGTCTGATCATGGATGTTCGTCTCACGAGCGATCATGAAGATGACGCCGCCAGGTTGAGCAGTCTCGGCGCCTTGAGCATGGTGACCATCGGAATTATCCCCCTCAACTTTCATTCCGAGTGGAATATTCAGTGCCAGGTGACTCTCAAGAATTCCGACGGTGAGCAGGTGGCTATCTATAATCTGAATGAGAAGGGCACGTATGACATTTGGGCTTATCCGCTCACCATGTTTTCGCTTTTTGGGGCAGGCACTCGAGGGGAAACAGACGGCCGGAACATTTTTAAGCGTGTTTGCGATAATCTGGTTGATAAAATTATCAAAACCCTTGAAAAGGATTCTCAAACGCTGGCCTCAAAAAGTGGCGGGATCGGACAGGCCGGCACCTATCCCGCTCTTCAAAAAAACGCGATTATATAGAGAAGGGGGACATTAAATGGTTCCGGTTCTCCTGGGGACAGGTATTGAGTCATGAAATGTGTCCCCGGCGGAACCGGTATCGAACAAAGACTGGGATCATAGGAATGACTTATAGGAAAGTTTTGTTGGTAGTGTTTTGGGCACTTTTGTTTTTTGTGGGTTGTCAAAAGCCTTCTCAAAAGGGCGAGGACATGCTGAAATATGTCCGTCAGGCTTTTGAAACTTCCGCTCCGGTCTCCCTCTCCCCGGGTCTTTTAAAGGATTCCAAGAATGGATGGGATGTTTTACTTCAGGCCTATGATCAAGGCCGTCTTTTATTTAGCGTGAGGGCAAAAGCGGATAGGCTGGACGAGGCTCTTAGGATGGCCGTGGAAAAAGCCAAAGCCCAAAACACCTTGGAATCCGGTTCGATAAAACGGGCCCGGCTTTTTTTGTCGGTTATGAAAGAAAATCAAGAACAGTTTTCCTGGGTCGAGTATCAGGGGCGAGCTTTAGAAATTGTGGGGAAGGATCTTGTGGCGGTCCGATCTGTGGATAAGGCAATCATTCAAGAAAAAATCCGGGCTGCCAAAGGTTATTTACTGCGCGCCATGGATCCCGATTACCATGGGTTTTATAAGCGTTATGATGCCTTGGCGGATAAATCAGAAAAGCGGCTTAGGACTATTTACTCTGCCTCAAGTCTCTGGACGCTGATGAAGGTTTATGATTGGGACGCCGATGCTGAAATTGCAAAGAGAATTCCTCAGATTGCCGATTTTTTACTTTCCATGCAAGTCACGGAGGCTCCCCATGCGGGGGCCTTTTATTACTCGCTTTCTTTAAAGGATGGCGCCAAGGAATCATCTTTTGTGGTGGGAACGGCCTCGAAAACAATTTTTACGCTTTTGGAACTTTACCGCCGTTTTGAGGATGCCCGGTATTTGCAAGCCGCTCAAAAGGCCGGCGACTGGCTTTTGACAACGCAAAAAGAGGATGGTACTTTAACGACTTCCTATCGTCTGAAGGACAGCCGGTGGATCGAGGGAAAAGGCTTTTCGACCCTTTATCATGGGCAGGTTCTTTCTGCGTTGTCGCGTTTGTACCGGGTGACTCAGGACAAAAAATATCTGGCCGCCGTGATAAAGCTCGCGAACCTGATCATGGAAAGAGCCCGCCGGCAAGATTATTTCCTTCATGATGATTATCGTCTTGCGGATGATCCGATTCCTACAAGTTGGGGGATTATGTCGCTCTTGGATTATTACAAGGCCACTTCCCATCCCGAGGCGAAGGACGTTTTGCTGAAATTGACGGATCAATTAGTGAAACGTCAATTCAGTAATGCAGAGGATATTCTGAATTGCGGCCGCTTTGAAGGAGAGCTCTCTTCAAGCGGGGCCGGTTGGATTAACGAGGTCTTTTCCGAACTGTATCTCTATGGCATTCGGGAAGGGTGGAACAATGCAGATTTAATGAGGATCAAACAATCCATTTTGCTTGTCACGCGCTGGCTTATTCAAAATACATATTCCGTGGAAAACACATACTTTCTCAAAAACCCTCAAAGGGCCATGGGAGGGCTTATCCGAAACTTTAAGGAGGAAGCGGTCCGCACGGATGCCGTGTGCCATGGTGTCAATGGTTATGTCAATATGCTTGACCAATGGCCGGAAGGAACTCTTCTGACAGTGCCTTTTAAAAAGAGCCGGATAATTCAAATAATAGCGTCCTCCGAACGGACAGCCTATGTACCAGGAACAGATTAAGAAGCATTTTTTCCGGCTGACGCAATTGGTGCGGCTAGAGGAGAAGGAGGAACTCGCCGCTTATGAGCGGGAGCGTGCCGAGCTTTCTCCCGAAGAACGTGAACGGGCGGGACGGGCGCTTCTTCGTCTTGTGCTCACCGATTCCCACTTCAATGCCGCTGGCCATCGCATGCTCACCTTCCAATATGAAAACAAAAAATCCCTGCCATCCTTTTCGTTTGAGCCGGGAGATAGGGTCGATCTATCCAGGGACACAAAATTTGATGCGGAGCTTCCTTCCGGCACTGTGTATGAAAGAGCGACGGATTCCATCACCGTGGCTTTTCACCGGGATCTTCCGCCCTGGGTGGGAGGCGAAGAGCTTTATTATTTAAGCAAGACCGCATCCCTCGGCACTTACCGTAAGACTCACGGCGCCTTAAAGGAGGCCCGCGAGGCGGAACACGGCAGGCTTGCCTATATAAGGAATGTTCTCCTTGGGCTTAAAGAGCCGGCTGTGGGAGATCCGGTGAAGATGGAATCCCTCAGTTTTTTTAACGCGTGTCTCAATCCTTCGCAAAAACAGGCAGTGCGGATGGCGCTTGAGTCTCCGGATATTTGTCTGATTCAGGGGCCGCCCGGCACCGGCAAGACTACCGTGCTGATTGAGATTATCCGGCAGGAAATAGCGCACGGAAAATTTGTGTTTGCCACGGCGCCGAGCAATGCGGCTTGCGATCATATCCTGGCTTGTCTGGTCAAGGCCGGCGTGCCGGCTCTCCGGCTCGGGCATCCGGCCAGAATCATGAAGCATCTTCGGGCGCATACGCTGGATTACAAGGTGGCCTATCATCCTTATGCCAAGATCGCGGATGAGCGTGAGCGGGAACTTGAACGTTTAAGGATGAAACGCGAACGCCACCGTGACCGCCGCGCGTTAAGTTGGGAAGAACAACGCGAGTTGAGGGAGCAAATCCGGAATCTTGAACAGGAAATCCGGACTTTGGACCGGGATATTCTGGCCCAGGTTTTAAGGGAAGCGCCGGTGATGGTCGGGACGCATGCGAGCTCCAGGGATTTTGTCCTGCAAGACCGCCGTTTTGACGTGCTGGTCATGGATGAGGCTGCCCAGGCCACGGAGCCTAGCTCCTGGATTCCTATTCTGAAAGCGGAAAGGATTGTGCTGGCCGGAGATCATTTTCAGCTGCCGCCGACGGTTAAATCCCGAGAAGCTGAAAAAAAAGGGCTAGGCGTGACTCTTTTTGCGTGGCTGTACTCCCTGGTGAAGAATCGTTTCAAAATGATGCTGGATATCCAATACCGCATGCATGAAAAAATCATGAATTTTTCATCGCGGGAATTTTACGGCGGCCAACTGATTGCAGATGAATCGGTGAGAGAGCATACGCTTGCGGATCTCGGGCATGTCCAGCGAACGCCCGAAACCGGAGAGCCTCTGGTGTTTCTCGATACGGCCGGCCGGGGTTTTGAGGAGCACACCCAGCCGGGAGGGGAATCCCGGTACAATCCGGAGGAGGCAGATCTGGTGATGGAGGAACTTCGCAAACTGCTTGAGGCCGGTGTCAAGCCGGAAGAAATTGCCATCATCAGCCCTTACAGCGCGCAAACCCGGCTTCTGATGATGAAGATCAATGACCCGGGCATCGAAGTGGACAGTGTCGACAGCTTCCAGGGCCGCGAAAAAGAGGCCGTGATTCTTTCGCTGGTGAGGTCCAATGTGGAAGGCGAGCTGGGATTTCTTGCCGATACCAGGCGAATGAACGTAGCCATGACCCGCGCGCGCAGAAAATTGATTGTTATCGGTGACAGCGGGACTTTATCTTGCCTTTCTTTTTACCAAAGTTTCCTCCAATACGCCGAATCAATCGGCGCCTACCGTAGCTCTTGGGAAAAAATCGAGTAAAATCCCGTAAGCAGAACTGCACCAACCCTTTCTTTGGATTTGCTATAATGTATGCAATGGGAATTTTTAGCGCTGCATTTTTATTTTCATGCCTTCTTTTTTTCGTGCCCGTCACTTTTGCCAAAACAGCGGAAGAGCTTAAGCCGAAAATTGACCAAATCGAACGGGATATCCACAAAATCAATTCCACCTTGGGGGCTCTAAAATCCGATCAGGCATCTCTTACAAGGCAGGTAGAAGGACTGAAACACCGTCTTGACGGTTTTAATAGAGAAATGGACGATCTTGGTTCAGGAGTCGACGATTTAAAAAGCCGGGTCAGCGATTTCAGGCGCCGATGAATTCCTGGCCGCAACGCATCATCTGCCTCACCGCCGAAACAACCGAAATTCTTTTTGCCCTTGGCGCCGGCGACCGCATTGTGGGTGTCTCCGGATACACGGTGAGGCCGCCTGAGGCGCGGTTAAAAGAAAAAGTTTCAGCTTTTACCTCTCTCCGCATGGACAAAATCAAAATTTTAAAACCGGATTTTATTTTTGCTTTTTCGGATCTTCAAAAAGACATGGTCCGCGAATTGACCGGCGAAGGTTTCACGGTTTTTGTGACCAATCAGAGGAGCCTGAAAGAAGTCGGCGAAACCATTGTGGCAGTGGGACGTTTGTTGGGGCTTGAAGAAAAAGCAGGAGAGGTTTTTGATAGTTTTTTCGGAGAGCTTGATTCGCTTGAGAAAAAAGCCCGCGAATTTCCAAAACGTCTGCGTGTTTATTTTGAAGAATGGGACGATCCCCTGATTTCCGGGATCGAGTGGGTGGGAGAAATTCTTCAAAAATTGGGAGGGGAAGACATTTTTCCGGAATTAAGCAAAGGTAAAACCGCCAAAGAAAGACAACCTGCCCCGGCTGAAGTTATTCGAAGGAACCCCGAAGTGATTCTGGCCTCCTGGTGCGGCAAAAAAGTGCAGATTGAGAAAATCCGGTCACGGCCCGGGTGGGACAAAATTGAGGCTGTGCAAAGAAATCAAATTTTCGAGATTAAATCCCCCGATATTTTACAACCCGGCTTATCGCTTCTTCATGGCGCCCGCCAAATTCTCCACTTTTTCGAAGAGATTCACCGGGGCGCTGTCAGCCCACGATAACCAGATGACATTCTTTGGGCAGGTTTCTGTCCAGACGTCTTAGCACATCCCCGCGGAGGAGATTAGTGAGAGCGCTTCTTTTCGTCGTGCCTATCATCACGGTTGAAACTCCGAGTTCCCGCGCCGCATCCGCAATGAGTTTCCCCGGATCTTCCCCCAAGCGCCAGATAGGAATGCCCGTCAGACCTCTTGTTTCCATATCCTTGAGAGCGCGGTTCAAAAGATCAAGAGAGTAAGCGGACGGTTCAATTTCCGTAGGCAACTCCCGGGAAGGAGGGCTTTCTTCCACATAGGCAAGATAAATAGAGTTTTCTCCCCTTGCTTTTGTACGCAGAGCCGCCTCCTCCAAAAGAGGCAGGTTCAAGGCTTTGAGTGCGACCAGAGACGAGCTCTTGTAGAGAGGCGCGATTTCCTTGGCTTCGGAAACCGTGAGGACATTCATGGCCAGCAATTCCTCCGGAATTGGCACAGGCACGACGCGTTTTGCAAAATATCTTAGGATCATGCCGGTTCCGAGGACGGTCAGAGCGAAGAGAAGCGCCTGGCGTTTCTGAAAAGCGATGGTGAGCTCAATTAAGAGTAGAATAATTGAAGAAACAAACAGTAAAATTCTTTCCCATTTTTTGAGAGGAATGCTGAAATTCGTAGCGCATGACGCGAGATTGAGCGTGATGGCTCCCACAACGCCGATTGCATACAGAGCCGCAAGGTGAATGACGCTATGCTCCACCAAAAGCACAATGGCCGGAACTACAGTTGCCACGATGAGAGCCAGAAAAGGCATGCCGAAACGGTTGAGCTTTGCGAAGATTCCCGGCAATTCCTTGTCCTTGGCCATAAGAAACTGAATGCTCACAAAGGAGCCGATGGCTGTGTTCGTTGCGGATAAAAGGAGAAACCCGAACACGATGGAAATCAGGTGGCCGTACCATGGGCCGATATAGTGATCACCCAGAACGCGAAGCATATCTTCGGTATGATCGGTGAGTCCCGGGATAGCATTCATGGCAATTCCGAGGAGAAAGGTCAGGAGGCAGACCTCCAGAAGAACCGGCCAAATGGCGCGTTTTGAGGTTTTCTCAACCGGTAGTTCCATGATACCCGTCATATTGGCAATGGCCTCGACCCCCGAGAGGGCCAGCACAATTCCGACGAAGTGGCTCCAGTTGCTAAAAAGATTTCCTTTTGGCAAGGTCAACTCGACATGGGGCAAATGGGGTAAGGTGAATAGAAATAGAATGCCAGCGACAATGGAAGCCAAAAGGCCGATCACAACGGCAATGCTTCCTCCTTTGGTGGGGCCGACCCAGTTGATGGCACCGATGGCGAGAATAGAAAAAATAGCCCACATTTCCGGGTGGGAGAAGTTAAAATAGTGGAAGGCGTCAAGGGAGCTTAAGGAGGCCGTGATTACATAATCTGCGATGAGCAGGAAGGCGCCGATTACGGCCAGGGTTTTGGAGCGGTGACGTACCGAGGAGTAAACGCCTCCGCCATCAGGATAAATGCGGCAAATAATAATGTAGCAAACGCCGATCAGAGCCGTGAGCGCGGACATGATTCCCAGCAAAAGCCAGGAAGCGTGTCCGGCCAGGGCAAAGGCAATGCCGAGAACATAGGCTTTGCTGGTTCCCCAATCGCCGTAAAGCATGGCCCCGGCTTGGTACCATTTAAGCTCACGGGGTCTTTCAACCCGCTTTAACGTCAGCATTGGTCAAGAAATAGGTTAGAATATCGATACATAATGAAGGACAATCATATCCAAAAAAGCTGAAAACACCAGGAATTTATTCGCCAGCCATGACAGACGATCCTAAATCGGCCAGCCAGGTCATCAGGGTTTTACTGCTTGAAAGCGACCCGCAGGATGCGGCCCTTTTTAAGGGGCTTCTGTCCAGGGAGGAAGGGCTTTCTGCCTTTGAGGTGGAATGCACGGACCGGGTGGGTGATGCGATGGAGTGGCTTGCCAAAGGGGGCATGGACGTGGTGCTGATGGATTTGGAGCTTCCGGACAGTAAGGGATTGGATTCTTTTATCCGGATTAACAACCAGTATTCCGCCATGCCGGTCATTGTGCTGGCCGGTCCCAGCGAAGAAGGACTCGCTTTTGAAGCCGTGAGTCGGGGCGCGCAGGATTATCTGGTCAAGGGCGAAACTTCGGAAAGAGTACTCGGCCGGGCCATCCGTTATGCGATCGAGCGCGCCCGTCTTCTGAATACGCTCCGTAGTTTGTCGCTCATCGACCAGCTCACCGGCCTTTACAACCGGCGTGGTTTTATGACGCTCGCGGACCAACAGCTTAAACTGGCGGTGCGGACCAAGCGGAATCTGATGCTGGTGCTTGCCGATGTGGACGGGCTTAAAATGATTAATGATAATTTTGGTCACCGCGAAGGAGATCTGGCGCTTATCAAAACCGCGGAGATTCTTAAAAAAACCTTTCGTAAATCGGATGTGATCGCAAGAATCGGGGGAGACGAGTTTGCTCTGCTGGCGATTGAGGCGAGTAAGGACAGCCGCGCACAGCTGGAAGAACGGTTGCGTCAAAATCTTGAGGAATGCAACCGGTCGGAAAAATTGCGCTATACGCTTTCCATGAGTATTGGTATAACGTCTTTTGACGGAGTCCAGGCAGTGACCTTGACGGAGCTGATAGCCAGGGCGGATGCGGTGCTTTATGCCAACAAGAGGGCAGGGAAGAGTTTGAAGAATGCATAGCTCAAAAATTCAGGTTCTTTTTATTGAGGATGATCCTGCGTACGCGGATCTTCTTAGAGGAGCCCTGTCCGCTGACAAGAAACTTGTTTTCGATATTGTCTGTGTGAATAGTTTGAAAAACGCGCTTGAACGCCTCAAACAACATTCCTTTGATGTGGTTCTGGCAGACCTCTTTTTGCCAGACAGCAGGGGGTTTGTCACTTTTGAGGAGATTAACAAACAGTGTCCATCCCTGCCTTTGGTGATATTGACGGGAGTGGACAATGAGGAAGCCGCGCTTAAAGCTGTGCAGATGGGCGCACAGGATTATTTAATTAAGGGGCAGGTGGATGCCAGAATGTTTCCCCGGATCCTCCGGTATGCCATGGAAAGGAAACGGATAGAGGAGGCGCTCAGAGAGAGTGAAGAACGCCAGCACCTTATTATTGAAACCGCCAATGACGCTTTTATCGGCATGGATGCCAACGGTGTGATCCTTGACTGGAACCGTCAGGCCGAGCTTATTTTCGGCTGGTCCTACCGCGATGCAATTGGCAAAACTGTGGCGGACACGATTATTCCCCCGCAACACCGTGCAGCGCACAGGGAAGGCCTGAAGCATTTTTTAGCGAGCGGCGAAGGGCCGGTGCTGAACCGGCGCGTGGAGCTGACCGCACTTCACCGGGACGGCCATGAGTTCCCGGTGGTGCTTACGGTGTGGCCGGTTCATGCGGGAGGGAGTTGCCGTTTCAACGCCTTTATCCATGATGTCACGGAGAACCGGAAGCTTCAGCAGATGAAGGATGAGTTTGTGAGCACGGTTTCTCATGAGCTGCGCACACCCATGACGATTATCCGGGAAGGGGTGCTTCAGGTGCTCGAAGGGTTGCATGGCGACACCAGCGAAGGCCAGAAAAAATTCTTATCCATGACCTTGAGCGGTGTAGACCGTCTCAAACATATTATTGACGGCCTTCTTGATATGTCCAAGCTTGAGTCAGGACGGGTGTTTCTTGATAAGGAGCTGGTGGATATTATTCAGCTCGCCCGGGAAGTGAACGCCGCTTTTTTGCCCCGGGCGCAGGCCAGGGGGCTTGAGATCCGGGAGATTTTTCCTGCGAACGACATCAAGCTTTATTTGGACCGGGGGAAAATCACGCAGGTCTTTACAAATTTGATCGACAATGCGCTGAAGTTCACGGACCGTGGATTTATCGAAGTCAGCATCCTGGATGGACCGAAATCGGTTGAATGCCGGATCCGCGACACGGGAAGGGGTATTTCCGGGGACAATCTGGTCCGCGTTTTTAGCAAATTTGAACAATTCGGACGGAAAGTAGGCCCGGGCGAAAAAGGGACGGGGCTGGGGCTGGCGATTACCAAAGGTTTGGTGGAATCACACCACGGAAAAATCAAGGTGGAAAGCCGGCCGGGGGAAGGGACGCAGTTTATTTTTTCCATCCCCAAATATGCGGTGATAGAAATTTTTAAAGAGCACCTCTCGCGCAGCTTGAAAGCGGCTTTCAAGGAAAAAGCATGCCTTTCGATTTTATTATTGGAGATCCAGAACTATGAGGCGGTTTTGAAAAAGTTGGGGCCGGAAAGGACCGAGGCCTTGCTCAAAGAACTCGCTCACCGGCTGAAGGATGGGCTGCGCCAGCGGGTGGACACCGTGCTTGAGGGTGAGCACCGATTTTATGCGTGCCTGCCCGCGACCGGCAAAGAGGCGGCCGGATTTGTGTTGAAGCGGATTCGGCAGTGTTTTGAGGAAAAAATACGGCAGGAGAATCTGTCGGATCTTGTTCAAATCAGTTCCAAAATTGCGAGTTGTCCTGACGATGGGAATACTTCGGAAGAGGTCATGCTTCTTTTGCACGGCACGTGAACTGAATCCTGAGGAGCAGTCGCAATTCCTTGATTTTGCGCAGTCTCCGCAGTGAAACGAAGGAGGCAGTCGCAATTCCTTGATTTTGCGCAGTCTCCGCAGTGAAACGAAGGAGGCAGTCGCAATTCCTTGATTTTGCGCAGTCTCCGCAGTGAAACGAAGGAGAATCGATGGGCCGCAAGATTCTGGTGGTGGATGATGAACCGCATATTGTGATGATGCTGGAAGCGCGGCTTCAGAAAAACGGTTTTGAGATTGCGACAGCAACCTCGGGGGCAGAGGCGCTGGCGCAAGTAAAAAAAAGCCGTCCCGATCTGATTGTGCTGGATGTGATGATGCCGCCTCCCAATGGTTTCGAGGTGTGCCGCATGCTGAAGGAGGACCCTGTTTACAAAAATATTCCGGTGATTTTGCTCACCGCCAAGTCAACGGAAAGAGACCAGTCTCTTGGCGTCAGCGCGGGAGCCGATGCTTATGTGACCAAACCGTATACGCCGGAGGAACTTCTGGGACAAATCCGGGAACTTTTACAGTGAAGGATACCCCGGCCATGGCCGGGGTATCCGGAACAGTACCTGCCCGGGGCTTGTAACCCAGGGCAGGTGGCCGAGCGGAGCGAGGTCCCTTGACCGAAATAAGGAGAAAGGAATTATGGGAAAAAAAATTTTGCTGGTAGATGATGAACCAAATATTGTGGCTGTCGTGGAGGCCCGTCTCAAGGGAAACGGATATGAGGTCATGGTGGCTCAGGACGGGATTACGGGCCTTGAGCTGGCCAAAAAGGAAAGACCGGATCTTATCATTCTGGATTTAATGCTGCCCAAACTCGACGGCTACAAAGTCTGCAGCCTTCTCAAAAGGGACAACCGCTATGCCGGCATTCCGATTATTCTGTTTACGGCCAAGGCACAGGAGGATGACAAGCGGCTGGGCGAAGAAGTGGGCGCAAACGCTTACATCATGAAGCCGTATGATTCACAGGTTTTGCTGGCCAAAATCCAGGAACTTTTGGAAGAAACAAAAGTGGGAAGCGAAGGCGCATGAAGCACAAAAGATCCTTGGGTGAAACGCTGGTGGAGGAAGGCATTATTTCCCGGGAGCAGCTTACGCAGGCTCAGGAAGAGGAGAAGCGTTCCGGCCAGCATTTAAGAAAAGTCGTGGTCCGTATGGGATTGATTGAAGAAGAAGATTTGGTGGAGCTTTTGAGCGACAAGCTCAATGTTCCGCGGATTGAACTGGGAAATTACCTGATTGACCCCAAGATTGTCGAACTCGTGCCCGAGCTCCTGGCCCGAAAGTACGATTTGATGCCCGTTTTTAAAATTGGAAACCGTCTGACCTGCGCTATGGTGGATCCCTGGAATGTCTTTGCCTTGGATGAACTCAGAATGAAGACCAATTTTACCATTGAACCGGCCGTGGCTACGGAAGCCGAGATCCGCCGGTCCCTGGATGAACACTATGGCGTGAAAGGGTCCATGGAAGAGGTTATCCGCTCGATCGATGAGGAGAAACCGAGGCTCAAGGATCAGAAGGAATTGGACCTCAAGGAGCTTGAGGGGATTGTGAAAGAACCGGTGGTCATTAAACTGGTCAATCTTATGATTATCGAGGCGGTTCATCAGGGCGCAAGCGACATTCATATCGAACCGGAGGAAAAAAATTTGAACATGCGGTTTCGCGTGGACGGCATGCTCCGGGAAATTCCTTCGCCCCCCAAACATTTGCAGTCCGCGCTTATTTCTAGAATTAAAATTCTTGCGGATCTGGACATTGCGGAGCGCCGTGTTCCCCAGGACGGAAGATTCAATATCCGCATGGAGGGGAAAGAAATTGACGTGCGCGTTTCCTGCCTTCCGACCTTGTACGGCGAAAATGTGGTTCTGCGCCTGCTGGATGTTTCAAGCGCGCTTCTTTCATTAACCCAACTCGGATTTTCCAAAGAGGTCCTCGACCGGTATCAGCGTCTTGTCCATGAGCCTTACGGGATTATTCTTGTGACCGGGCCCACGGGAAGCGGAAAAACCACGACGCTTTATTCTTCGCTGGATAAGATCAATACGGTTGAAAAAAATATCATTACCATTGAGGATCCCATCGAATACCGGTTGAACGGCATCCGCCAGACCCAGGTCAATGTGAAAGTCAATTTCACCTTTGTCAATGGGTTGCGGTCCATTTTGCGGCAGGATCCCAATGTGATCATGGTGGGCGAGATCCGTGACCGCGAAACCGCGGAAATTGCTATCCAGGCCGCTTTGACCGGGCATCTGGTTTTTTCGACCCTCCACACCAATGACGCCGCTGGAGCCGTCACTCGCCTCACGGATATGGGAATAGAGCCCTTTCTGGTGGCTTCCTCTGTTCTCGGCATTCTGGCGCAGCGGTTGATGAGGACCATTTGCAAGGACTGCAAGGAGGAATACGAAGCGTCTGCCGAGGCCTTGAAGGTTCTCGGCGCGGACTTGCCTGTGGGGATGAAGTTTTTCAAAGGCAGGGGATGTGCGAAGTGCATGGCAACGGGATACCGGGGAAGACTCGGGGTTTTCGAATTGATGATTCCGGATGAAAAAATCCGTGATCTGACTATGAAAAAAGGAACCCGAGGCGATATTAAAAAACACGCGCAGTGGCTGGGCATGAAGACGCTGCGGGAAGAGGGCGTGCGCAAGATCCAGGAAGGTCTCACCACGGTTGAGGAAGTTTTGCGCGTGAGCCGCGAGGAATAACGGGATGCCGGTTTACAGTTACAAGGCCAGAGATTCGGCGGGGAAACTTATCAAGGGAAGCATGCCGGCAGCTTCCAAAAATGAGCTGGCGGACAAGCTGCGTAAAATGGGCTACATGGCCTCGATGGTGGAGGAAGCCCTGCCTACGGTCCAGGTTGAAAAATTGTCCCGTCTGTTTAATCAAATCGGAACCGAGGATATGATCATGTTCACGGTCCAGCTTTCCAACATGATCAACGCGGGCGTGAGCATCCTGACGAGTGTCACCACGCTGGCCCGGCAAACGGAAAACAAGCATCTCAAGGAGACCTTGGGCAATGTGGCAAGAAGCGTTGAAAGCGGGGAAAGTTTTTCCGAGGCGCTTTCAAGACACCCGGCTGTTTTTTCGCGGCTTTTTGTGAGCATGGTCAAGGCCGGTGAGTCGAGCGGCAAGCTTGACCGCATTTTATCCCAGCTGGCTATTTTCACCGAACAGCAGGCCGATCTTAAGCAGAAAATCCAAGCCGCCCTTTTTTATCCCATTATTCTCCTTTTTGCCGGCGCTGGGGTCACGCTTTTTATTGTGACCTTTGTGGTGCCGAAGTTTGCGGACCTTTTCATGAAAGCCGGCATCCAGCTGCCCCTGCCGACTTTGATTCTTTATCAAGTGGGCATGGCGATTAAACATTACTGGTTTATGTTGCCGATTTTTTTTCTTGCGGCATGGATGGCGCTCAGGGCTTATTCCAGCACCAAGATGGGGCGGCTTCACTGCGACCGTATTAAACTTGCCTTCCCGATCTACGGATCTCTTTATAGAAAAGTATCTGTTTCCAGATTCGCACGCACGCTGGGCATGCTTTTGGCCGGAGGGGTTCCGATTCTCATTTCGCTGGAAATTATCCGTGAAGTCATGTCCAATGAAGTGCTGGCGCGCGTGATCGACCAGGTCCGAAACGCGGTGGAAAGGGGCGAAAAAATTTCCGAATCCCTAAAAATCAGCCAGGAATTTCCTGCGGACACGGTTCAGATGATTTCCGTGGGCGAGGAAACCGGCAATCTGGATGAAATGCTGGGCAAGGTCTCGGATTTTTACGATATGGCAGTCGGGTACGCGGTGAAGAAATTTATAGCGCTCATCGAGCCGCTTTTTCTGTGCATTTTAGGCGCCATTGTGGGGCTTATCATGGCCTCTATGCTTTTGCCTATCTTTGACATGATGCAAATCCTGCGCAGAGCAAGGCAAGGAGGTTGATGCTTGTAAAAATTTTTCATTTAAAGTATAGTTGAAGCGGATTTTATGAATGCCGTATATAAGGTAAAGAAAAATGAATAGGTAATCCCATAAGGAGACGAGTTTATGAAAATTGCAGTGAAAGAAAAGGGATTTACACTTATTGAACTGCTTATAGTTATTGCGGTTATTGCTATCTTGGTTGGGATTGCGCTCCCCAGATTCAAGGGAATTCAGGATGAAGGAAATATTTCTAAGGCCAAAGGGGAATTGAGAACTCTTCAGACGGCTGTGGAGAGCTACTATATTCATAATGCCAATGTGTATCCTGCGGCCATTACGAATTTGACAGCGGCTGCCACCAAGCCGGTCATTGTGACAACGATTCCGGATGATCCCTTTGCTGCCGCAGCTACGGATTATACTTACGTCGTGGGCGGAACCAACAGCAAATTTTACATTATCTATTCCGTGGGTCCTGACGGAAATGGAAGCGCGGTGATTACCAGTAACGCCGTGGTCGAGACCAACGGAACAAGCTGCATCTACGTCTCGAACATGAGCATAGATACGGCACCGTAAGGTTGTTTTCCTTTTTTCTTGCATTGCCAGCTCAGCTGTAGGGCGTGCCCCGGTAAGCTTGCTTCTATGCGCAGAAGCCACAAAGGTTTTGCCCCTTCGCCTCCGCGAAGGGGCTTTTTATGGAATCCTATTAAATCCCGGAACCGTAAGGTTCCGGGGTTCGCTCTCCTTGAGTTGCTGCTCACCATTCTTCTTTTAACCTCCGGTCTCGCGGCCATGTTTGAGGCCATGTCACTCGGCCTTTTTGCCGCCAGCGATAACGAGAACAGTTTGGTCGCTCTGAATCTGGCCGAGGAGAAGATGGAGGAAATCAAAAACACATCCTACGCCAGTATCGCGGATCAAGCCAAGGCGGCTGTCTCAGGATTTTCTGTTTTCCAAAGAGAGGTCGTGGTCACAATCCCTCAATCCAACCTCAAACAGGTCACGGTCACAGTTTACTGGAATACTCAGGCCAATGAATTGAATGTTGCGCTGGTGACTTATGTGTCGAATATTTAGGCTACCTAACAAACCTGTCATCCTGAGGCGAAGCCGAAGGATCTCAGCTTGTAGATTCTTCGCTGCGCTCAGAATGACTAGGGGTCTCACCCTCATCGAATTACTCATCACCCTGGTTCTCATGTTTGCGCTGGTGGGCGTACTTTGGGGCGTGTTTAATACCGGGCTCACGACCACGGTAACCGAGAGTCTGCGATCAAGTATCAAGGGCGAATCGGGACGGGGGATTGTCAGGATGGGGAATGAATTGAGGCAGACGCTTTCCGTGACCACGGCTCAAGCGACCGATATCACCTTCACCGCGGATACGGATAATGACGGGGTGGCCGAGTCCATCCAGTACACCTGGGGCGGGACTGCGGGGAATCCGCTCAACCGTGTGGCGAGTACCACCTTTCCGCTGGTGAATTCCGTGAACAGTCTGGCTTTCTCCTATTTCGACAGCAATAATAATCTGCTTTCATTTCCGGTTACGGCATCGCAGGTCAGGGTGGTGAGAGTCGATATCACCGCCAAGAGTCAGGATGAAACTTTCCAGACGCGCTCCCAATACCGGTTGAGAAATTTATAATCATGAAAAGGCCCATAAAAAACAGCGGCGGTTATATTCTAGTGGTGACGTATATTTTTCTTGTTATTTTAACGGTGATTGTGGGCACGCTTGCCTTTATGGCCACGCATGAAACCCGGGATATCGGCGCGCAGATTGAGGACGGCCAAATGATTTATTTGGCGGAAGCCGGCGCAGAACGCGCTATGCGCGAGATCCGGAACGATTACACAACGAGCACGCAGACCGGAACAGCGACCATTCGCGGCGCAACTGCCACTGCGGGCGGCGCGGGAGTCAGCAATGTGACGCGCATCTCCTATGTGGATGATTCAAACGCGACGATTTCAAGCAGTGCGGCCACGGCGACCGCGAATTTGACCGTGTTTGATGCCAATTACACCAATACCAGAATCGTATCCGTATCTCTTGGCGCTCGCGCCAGCAGGGATACGGGCGGGACGGGCGCTACGCTTGAATTGTCTTATGCCACCGATGGGGTGTTCCCGAGTGCGAATACAAAATTAACCGTGGCGCTTCCGAACAGTACCACGCTTGTGAATTATTCCCAGGATATCACTGCGGATCGTTCCTGGACATGGTCTACGATTATGAGTTCAAATTTTACACTTCGCGCCATAAGGACCGCTGGCAACAGGGACCTTAGGCTAGATGCTATTTATCTCATAGTCACCTACGAAATCGATACCGGGACGGAGGCCTGGTCCACCGGAAGTTATCAGACTTATCCCATTAGTTTAGGGAAGGGGACTATTCAGTCCGTGAGTATAATTGCCGAACAAGGGAAGGTGCATATTAACACCGCCCCCCAGGCGCTTTTGAGGTTTCTGATGGAGGAATACGGGACTGTCAGCGCTACGGCCAATACCGTGGCCACCAATATTGTGAGTTACCGGACCAGCAACAATTTTGACAGTGTGGAGGAACTTCAGCAGGTAACGGGGATGACCAGTACTATTTATAATGCGATCAAAGGGGACGTGACCGTCTATTCCTATATTAACACCTACGCCCAGGGTCCCGCGGGGTCGCGCGCTCCCGTGAATATCAACACAGCTTCGCGCCAGGTTTTAGAGGCGATTTTTGATCCCATCACATTTAACAATGCAAGCGACATCACGAATTTGGCGAATGACATTATCGTTCAGAGGGCCACGGCGCCCTTTACCTGTTTCTACAGCTCTGACTCATCCGTGACAACTGATTTTTTTGACTTTGAGCGATCCCTGAGCTATTTGAGCAACGCGGAGGATGACCGCGTGCTGGGGAATGCGGATGCCTCGCTTCTTGTCCCGCGCCAGGGAGGATCGAGTGAAGATGCCCTCACGACAGAATTTTCTTATGACACCAATGCTTTTTACGTACAATCACTGGCGGATATCGGCGGCAGGCGTTTCCGGATCAAGACCATTCTGGGGGAATTGGGCAATAAAACATTCACCAATTTTGCCGGAGACACGACATCCACCGGTTACCGGCAGGAAAATTACGAATAAAAACAGGGAGGGGCATCTATGATATTCCAGGGGCTCGGAGTTGTTTTCCTGATTTTCGGATTGCTGTTCCTGATCAGCCCTGACACCATCGTCCGGCTGGATCAATGGGGGCGCAGGGTCTTGTTCAGCGGCGAAGGCATGGCCAAGAACAATAAAAAAGCCGGTTTATTTCTCCTGGTTGCCGGCGTATTGATGTTTCTTTTCGCATATTGGGTGCACCGGTGGAACCTTTCGGTATTCTTCAAAAAACTTCTCTTATAGGCCTGGATTTCGGAACTTCCTCCCTAAAACTGGTTCATCTGGTTAAAAAGGAGGGCGGGCTTGTCCTGGTCAAAGCGGATCTCAAGGAATATTCGCGTCCCGAAGATGCCGCCTCCAGGGAAGCGGAGTGCCTTTCTTTTCTCAAGGAATTTTTGAGCGGTGTGAATATCCGTAAAACCCAGTTCGCGGGTTGCATCAACAGTGACCGGACAGCCGTTAGAATCGTGACCGTCCCGCCCATGCCGCCTCAAGAATTAAAAGAAGCCATTCGCATTGAAGCCAAAAATTATTTCCCCTTTCCTATGGACGAGGCATTGCTTGAATTTGAGGTGCTGGGCGAGACTTTTGAAGATGGAATCAAAAAACTCCGCGTGGTGGTGGCGACATCGTCGCGAAAAACTGTGGAAGACATCACCGCCGTGCTTCGAAAAGCGGGCGTCAAACCGGCAGCCGTGGTGCCGGTTCCCTATGGTTTATATAAACTGGTGCAACTCTCCCCAAAATCCAAAGAAGAGAAGACGCAGTGTGTGGTGGATGTGGGATACTCCAGCACAGAGTGCCTTATTGTGAAAGGGAAAAACCTGATGTTTTCGCGCAAGATTCCGTTGGCGGGGCAGGACTTTACCAAGGCCTTGACCGGCGTTCTTGCCACCGAGCAGGGGAGAACCCAATTGAGTCTGGCCGAAGCCGAGAGAATCAAGCGGGAGGTGGGCATCCCGCCTGAAACCGAGTCCAGAATGGTCGGCGATAAGATAGCATCCATGCAGGTTTTGTCCATGCTGCGGTCGCCGCTTGAGCAGCTTGCGGCCGAGATTGACCGCTCGTTTGGCTATTACCGGGAGCAGAATAACAGCCATGAAATCAACACGCTTGTTTTAAGCGGCCGAGGCGCTTCGTTGAAGGGGCTCCCGCGTTTTCTTTCGCAGGAACTGGGGCTGGAGGTTGAAGTGGACCATCCCCTGCGGGATCTTAAAATCGATGCGCGCGGGTTGGTCACGGAAGAGGGATTGCATTTTTTCGCACCGGCGTTTGGCGCGGTCATGTGTGCCGGCGAAAGCATTAACCTTTTGCCGCCTGAAATCAGGGAAGAAACCAAGCAAACCGTGAAGCGCGCTGCCCTGAAATCCGCGGTGACCGGGGCGGTTCTTACTTTGGTACTTATTTACGTGGGCATGCAGCTTCAGCTCACCAATTACAAGAAAAGGATTGAGGTGGCTCAACTTGAGCTTTCCAGTCTGCAGTTTGAGCTGGAAAAGGCCGAGGAGAAAAGTGTCGCCATGCGGCTAATTGCAGGAGAACCATACTGGGAAGATGTGTTCATGGATTTGAGCAATATCGTGGGCGGCCCCATCGCCCTCACCGACTGGAGGATGGAAGGAAAAAAAATGACGATCAGGGGAACGATTACGGCGCAGGAAAAGGAGGGCTTCCTGGCTGTTTTCATTGCCAACCTGGAGCGGGCTGTTTTCAATAACGTGAAATTAGTGACAGCCAAGGAAATGCGGGGCAAATCAGCCACGGAGTTTGAACTGGAATGCTGGGTGGATTGACATGGAAATGACCAGGCCCCGGGTGATTGGCATTGCTTCAGGACTGTCGGCAGTGGCAGCCTTTTCGCTTTTTATTTTTCTTTATCAGCCCCTGTTAAAAAAAATCCAGGCCAAGGGCACAGATTGCCGCATGCTGGAGGCCCGGGCGGAACAGGTCAGAAGGAATGTATCAATTCTGGCCATGAAGGGGCGCGAAACAAATTTTATCGGGCCGGATGAAATTGCCCCTGCGATTGAGGAGTTGACTCAGCGGGGAAGGGCAAGAACCATCACTTTTCTTTCTATCACACCGCGGCCAATGGAAAAAACCGACCAGGTCTATCAGCTGTTTCCCATTGACATGGAGATTGAATCTTCGTATCAAGCCTTGGGTGAATTTTTGGGGGATCTGGATGAGCTGGAGAAATGCCTGGTGACGGTCCGTAGCTTTGAGATGGCCCCTCTTGAACGGGACGAGGACAAGCTAAGGAGTAAACTGACCGTGAATATGCATCTTCGGGGTTAGCATGGAAAATAAAAAATTGATGGCCCTCATAGTCTTAGGCGCGGTGGCCCTGATCAGTCTGATCTACGGCATTGTGACGCCTTCCAAGATGAGGCAACGCGCTCAGGCTGCCAGAAAAGAAGCGGCAGATGTTCCCCGGCCGGCAGTTGAACCCATTAAAGTTTTGGTGGCAGAAGAACGTTATCCCAAGAGAGGGAGTTATAGCGAGTGGGGCAAAAGCCCGTTTGTGATGTCTCATGAGTCCCAGGACAAATTGACCAGGTCGGCCCTGGTGCTGGGAGGGATTGCCTGGGATGCGATCAGCCCCAAGGCGGTTATTAACGACAGCATTGTGGTGGTGGGGGATGAAATTGAGGGAAGAAAAGTGGTGGCCATTCATCCCGGCAATGTTATTTTAACAGACGGGGAAAAAGAAATTCAGCTTGGGCTGGAGCCAACCGAAAATAAGAAGAAGTCAAGGGACGACCCTTCGGGTCGCCACCTGCCCGCGGCATGAAACCGCGGGCAGGTACTGCTCCAGATACCCCGGGCAAACCCGGGGTATCTTCTGCTGTGAATCAAGGAAGAGAGGATGGAATGAGCGAATCTTCGCAGATCAAGGTTCTTCTGATTGAAGACCGCCCCGAATATGCCAAACTTCTGCGGGATATTCTGGGGGAGGAAAGCAATCTTTTGTTTCATATCGAATACGCGGCCAAGCTGGAAACCGGTTTGAAGCGGCTGGCTAAGGGAAACACGGATCTCGTGCTCCTGGATTTATCCCTGCCGGATAGTGACGGCATGGAGACTTTCACGCGGGTGCAGAGCCAGGCGCCTTCGCTCCCGATTGTGGTTTTCACCGGGCTGAATGACGAGGAGCTGGCCATCGAGACTTTGCGCAAAGGCGCACAGGATTATGTGGTGAAGGGAGAATTGGACGGGAAAATTCTTACCCGTGCGTTGCGTTATGCCATGGAAAGGCACCGCATGCAGCAGGCCATTCGCAATCTTTCGCTTATGGATGACCTGACTGGCTTGTACAACCGGCGCGGATTCTGGACCATTGCGGAACAACACTGGTACCTGGCCCGGCGTACGCGGCGGGATCTTGTCATCATCATGGCGGACATGGACAATTTGAAAAGCATTAATGATAAGTTCGGGCATTTGGCAGGAGACCAGGCCCTGAAGGACATGGCGGAGATTCTCAAGACCACATTCCGGAAGTCGGACATCATCGCCCGGATCGGCGGGGATGAATTTGCCGTGATGGCTGTGGAGGCCGGCCGGAGCAACGTGCAAACTCTTACTGGACGTCTGCAGGGAAATCTTGCAAAATGGAACCGTCCCGGCCTGACCGGGCTCTCCTTGAGCTACGGGAGCACGAGCTTTGAGGCGGACAGCGGCGTTTCCATGGAGGAAATGATGGCCCGGGCGGATGAAGCGCTTTATGCGCATAAACGGGCGAAGCAAAACCAGTCGGGCGTGGCGTAAGCCAAGGCCGCCCTGCGGCAACCCCGCAGGACTGCTTGACCTTCGGGCGGCGAGCGGCCGCCTCGTTTAGGCCGCCCTGCAGCTCACTTGAATAGGATTTGAATTCATGGAAGTGATTCAGCATTTTTTTTCCCATCTCTACCGGTTTGATGAATTGATCCAGTGGGGCGGGTATGTGGTTCTGGTTGTCATCGTTTTTGCGGAAACAGGCCTTCTTGCAGGTTTTTTCCTTCCCGGAGACTCGCTTCTTGTCACAGCCGGCTTGATCGCCGCGGTTGACCATACCCTCAACATTGGCATGCTTAATTTGATTCTTTCCTTTGCGGCCATTGCCGGAGACACAACCGGCTACTGGATTGGTTATCATTTGGGCCCCCGAATTTTCAGCCGCGAGGATTCCTTCTTTTTTCATAAAGGGCATCTTGAGCGGACGAAAAAATTTTATGAAAAATACGGCAACAAAACCATTGTCATTGCCCGGTTTGTGCCCATTGTCCGCACCTTTGCGCCCACCGTGGCTGGTGTCGGCCGGATGCGCTATCTGCAATTTCTCACCTATAATATCGTGGGCGGTATTGCGTGGGTGGCCGGCATGACGCTGGGGGGGTATTTCCTGGGCCGCTCTATTCCGAATATTGAAAAGCAGATTCACTGGGTGATCGGCATCGTGATTCTTCTTTCGTTCATCCCAATTTTGAGGGAATGGTTCATCTCCCGCAAAGAGCACAGCAAGCCCTGAACGTAAGAATTCCCCTCCCATGATGGGAGAGGCCAGGGGAGGGTGAATAAATAATGAATAGAAAAATTTTCGGGCTGGTTTTCCTTGTCCTTTTTGCCGGAATTATTTCCCAGGCCGCCTATGCCGCTGAGTTTGATCATTCGCACGCGCTTTTTGACAAGGTCTTGAAACGGTTTGTCCATGACGGGCTCGTGGATTACACAGGCTTGAAAGCCGATCACGCGGATTTGGACCAATACCTGGCCCGACTTGAGGCCGTGACCGAAACAGATTTTAACCAGTGGACAAAGCCGCAGCAGATCGCCTATCTTACGAATCATTACAATGCGAGAACGCTTCATCTGATTATTGACAACTATCCGGTGAAGAGCATCAAAAGTATAGGCAATGTTCTGAAAGGTCCTTGGGATCAGCCCGTGGTCCGGCTTTTCGGCCAGCCGAGCACGTTGAATACGATTGAACATAAAATTCTCAGAAAAAATTACGGCGAACCCCGCCTTCACTTTGCGTTGGTGTGCGCGGCGCGCGGCTGTCCTCCGCTCCGTAGCGAGGCCTACACCGCGGACCGGCTTGACGCCCAGCTTGAGGAGCAAGGCAAAATATTTCTTGCCACGCCGCATAAAAATTCGTTAAATGTCAAAGACCATGTTTTGAATTTATCGCCTATCTTTAAATGGTTTCAGGAGGACTTTGTCAAGGGACCGGGCTTCGCCCAGCCACCCGCCCGCGGCATGAAACTGCAGGCGGGTACTGCTCCAGATACCTCCGCCTTGGCGGAGGCATCTTCCGCTGTGAAAAAATCTGGCTCGGTTCTTTCTTTTGTTCAGCCCTATCTGCCGGCCGAAGCTTCCAGCGAGCTTGCCAAGGGCAACTATAAAATCCAATACACCTTTTATGACTGGTCCTTGAATGATTCCAAAAATGCCTGAGAAAAATCAAGGTTCTAAGGTGAAATCGATTCTGATTCTTTTGGCCGTGATCGGATTGATGGCGGCTGCCAAGTATTTTCATGTCCAGGAGCTTCTGAAAAAGTCTCTGGATTGGATTGCCGGGCTTGGTCCGCTGGGTTTTCTCATTTTCGTCGGGATTTATATTCTAGCTTGTGTTTTTTTTATTCCGGGTTCCGTCTTGACGCTTGGAGCTGGCGTTCTTTTCGGCGTTCTCAAGGGTTCGGTCCTGGTTTCAGTCGCTTCTACCCTGGGAGCCACATCCGCTTTTCTTGTGGGCCGGTATCTGGCACGCGGCTGGGTGGCGAAAAAAATTGAAGGCAATGCGAAGTTCAAGGCTATTGACGAGGCCGTGGCCCAGGAGGGATGGAAAATCGTGGGGCTCACGCGGCTCTCGCCGGTTTTTCCTTTTAATTTGCTTAATTATGCATTCGGGCTCACCCAGGTTTCCCTCCGGCATTATTTTTTTGCTTCATGGGTCGGTATGATGCCGGGAACCGTGATGTATGTTTACATCGGTTCTTTGGCCGGCGATCTCGCGACCTTGGGTACGCAGGGAAGAACGAGAACGCCGGGGGAGTGGGCTTTGTACGCGGTTGGACTCGCGGCCACGGTTGTTGTGACCGTTTATGTCACAACAATTGCCCGCAAAGCACTTAAAAAGAGGGTTTCATAGGAGGCTTTATGCCGACCCTTATGGAAAAAGTTGTTGTCCCGCCGATGGATGTGCACAATCAGACGCTGGTATCCAATGTGCATCCTTCCGATTGGGTGAATCCTGAATCCAAGGACAAGTACAATCTGGTGGTGATAGGCGCCGGAACCGCGGGATTGGTGACCGCGGCAGGTGCGGCAGGCCTTGGCGCTAAAGTAGCGCTGGTTGAAAAACATCTTCTCGGAGGCGATTGCTTGAATGTGGGCTGTGTTCCCTCTAAAGCCGTAATCCGTTCCTCCCGCGTGGTGGCGGATATCATGGATGCGTCGAATTTCGGTGTAAAGGTGGCGGGAAGTGCAGAAGTGGATTTTGCCGCAGTCATGGAGCGCATGCGCAGACTCAGGGCGCATATCAGTCATCACGATTCGGCCCAAAGATTCAAGGACCTCGGCGTGGATATTTTTCTCGGGAATGCGCGTTTTTCCGGTCCGGACACGGTAGAGGTCGATGGCAAGACGTTGCGCTTTAAAAAGGCTGTGATCGCGAGCGGTGCTCGTGCTGTCGATCCTCCGGTGGAAGGATTGGCTGAGGCCGGATATCTCACCAATGAAACGGTTTTTAATCTTACGGAAAGGCCGCGGCGCCTGGCCGTGATTGGCGGAGGTCCCATTGGGTGCGAGCTGGCCCAGGCCTTCGGGCGTTTGGGATCGGAGGTCACACTTTTTCACAGCGGCTCTCACATTTTAAACCGTGAAGACAGCGACGCAGCGGCTATTGTGCAAAAAACATTTTTGCGAGAAGGGATCCGCCTGGTGCTTGACGTGAAGCTTAAAAAAATCGAGCGTAAGGGCAATGAAAAAATCATTCATTATGAATCTGCGGGAAAGCCGGGCTCTGTGGCTGTGGATGAAATTCTAGCCGGAGCGGGACGGGCGCCCAATGTAGAGGGGCTGAATCTGGAAGCGGTCGGCGTTAAGTTTGACAAGCGCGAAGGCGTTCTGGTGAATGATTATTTGCAGACAACGAATCCCGCGATTTATGCGGCAGGCGACATTTGCATGAAATGGAAATTCACGCATGCGGCCGATGCGGCAGCGCGCATCGTGATTCAGAATACGCTTTTCGGCGGCAAGAAAAAATTGAGCGCGCTCACCATGCCCTGGTGCACGTACACGGATCCCGAAATCGCTCACGTGGGCATGTACGAGCGTGACGCCAAGGAAAAAGGCATCGAGATTACGACGTTTGTCCGAGAGCTTAAGGAGGTCGACCGCGCCATTACGGACGGCGAGGAAGAGGGATTTGTGAAAATCCATGTCCAAAAGGGCAAGGACAAAATTTTGGGAGCCACTATCGTGGCGCGCCATGCGGGTGAGATGATCAGCGAGCTCACGCTAGCCATCGTGGCTAATGTTGGGTTGGGAAAAATCGCGCAGGCTATTCATCCTTATCCCACGCAGGCCGAAGTCATCAAACAAGCGGCGGACGCTTACAACCGGACCCGGCTTACACCTTTTGTTAAAAAGTTGTTCACGGCCTGGTTGAGCTGGTCGCGCTAACGCAAGTCATCCTGAGCGAAGAGAAGGATCTCTATCCATAGATCCTTCGGCCCTTTGGGCCTCAGGATGACAAAGGAGCCCTTATGATTAAAACACAATCTGCAAAAGAAAATTTGCCGGAAGTGGTGATGCCTTCCTGCCCCATTCAGAAACTTCTCAAAGGGCAGAAGGCCATGGTGACGGGCGCGAGTTCGGGAATAGGCAGGGAAGTTGCGATTGCTCTCGGGCATGCGGGCGCGGATGTGGTGGTGAATTACGGTTCGAAAAAAGATGAGGCCGAGGCCGTGGTTGCGGAAATTAAACGATGCGGGGGGAATGCCTTTGCATTTCAGGCGGATGTGAGCAAGGAAGATCAGATTTTGGCCATGTTTCAGAAAATGTTTAAGGAATTCGGCACCATTGATATTCTGGTCAACAATGCAGGAGTTCAGAAGGATGCGCCGTTTGAGAAAATGACTCTGGGGGATTGGCAGAAGGTGATCGACATCAATCTCACGGGACAATTCCTTTGCGCGCGTGAGGCGGTCAAGGAATTCAAACGCCGCGGCGTGGTCAAGGAAGTTTCCTGCGCGGCCGGCAAAATTATTTCCGTCAGTTCGGTGCATGAAGTGATTCCCTGGGCCGGGCATGTGAATTACGCGGCCTCGAAGGGCGGCGTGATGATGATGACCAAGAGCATCGCGCAGGAAGTCGCGCCTTACCGCATCCGCGTGAACAGCATTGCCCCGGGCGCGATCCGGACGCCTATCAACACCGCGGCCTGGAGCACGCCCGAGGCGTATCAGGAACTTCTTAAACTTATTCCTTATAAACGGATCGGAGAGCCGGTCGAGATCGGCCGCGCCGCGGTGTGGCTCGCTTCGGATGATGCGGATTATGTGACTGGCATCACGCTTTTCGTGGACGGCGGTATGACCCTCTATCCCGGCTTCGAGACGGGTGGATAAATTAGTGACGGCGGAAGAGAAGAGGTTGGAGGAGGATAAGAAGCGGGAGGCGCATTGGCGGCGCTGGGGGCCGTATCTCAGCGAGCGGCAATGGGGTACGGTGCGCGAGGATTACAGCCCGGGCGGCACGGCGTGGGAATATTTTCCGCATGATCATGCCCGGTCGCGCGCGTACCGGTGGGGCGAGGATGGTCTGCTAGGAATTTCCGACAATCATCAGCGGCTGTGTTTTGCCTTGGCTTTGTGGAACGGCGAGGACCCGATTTTTAAAGAGCGTCTTTTCGGGCTGACCGGCAATGAGGGCAATCACGGCGAGGATGTGAAAGAATATTATTATTACCTCGACAGCACGCCCACGCATTCCTACATGAAAGGGCTCTACAAATACCCGCAAGCCGCGTACCCCTACCAGCGCCTGGTGGAGGAAACGAAACGCCGCTCCCGCCAGGATCCCGAGTTCGAATTAATTCAGACCGGTGTTTTTGACCAGGACCGCTATTTTGATATTTTCGTGGAATACGCCAAGGCCAGCGCGGAGGATATTCTGATCCGGATTTCAGCCGTGAACCGTGGTCCCCGTCCCGCGCGCTTGGAGATACTTCCCACCCTGTGGTTTCGAAACACGTGGTCATGGGACGGGCAAAAAAATAAACCTGTGTTGAAACGGGATCCTGGCGCAAAGAATGCAGCGGTTATTTCAGCCGTACATCCCGACTTGAGCCGACCAGCACAGGCCGCGGGTGGCGGCTCGACCGAGTCGGCCCTGCCGGGCGGCCTGGGCAATATGCGACTCATAGCGGAGCTGTGCGAAGAAATTTTATTCACGGAAAATGAAACCAATGTTGAGCGTATTTTCGGCGTTAAAAATTTCTCGCCTTTTGTCAAAGATGGAATCAACGATTATGTGATTCACAATCGTAAGGACGCGGTGAATCCACGCCAGGAAGGGACCAAAGCGGCGCTCCGTTACCGGCGAACGGTCCAGCCGGGCGAGACTTGGACTTTGAAATTGCGGCTTGCGAATCAATCTAAAGGAAATGAGGGATTGGACCGACTTGCTCCGGCCGCGGGTGGCGGCTTGACAGGGTCGGCCCTGGCGGGTGGCCTGGGCCAGGCGTTTGAAGATCTTTTCAATCTTCGCCAGCAGGAGGCGGATGAGTTCTATGAAAAAATCGCGCCGCCAGCCCTCAAGGCGGAACAAAAGAATATCCAGCGCCAAGCCTTTGCCGGGCTTCTCTGGAGCAAGCAATATTATAACTATGTTGTGAAAGAGTGGATGGACGGCGATCCGGCCAGTCCTCCGCCGCCTCCAGAGCGGAAGATGGGCCGAAACCGTGAGTGGGATCACCTTTACAGTGATGACGTTTTCTCCATGCCGGATAAATGGGAATACCCCTGGTTTGCGGCCTGGGATCTGGCGTTTCACTGCATCCCCCTGGCCATGATCGATCCGGAGTTTGCCAAAAAACAGCTCCTGCTTCTCACGCGCGAATGGTACATGCATCCCAACGGCCAGCTTCCGGCCTATGAGTGGGCTTTTGGGGATGTGAATCCGCCGGTGCATGCCTGGGCCGCCTGGCGCGTGTACAAAATTGAGAAAAAAATGCACGGCACCGCGGACCGTCTGTTTCTGGAAAGGGTGTTTCAAAAATTGCTTCTCAACTTTACCTGGTGGGTGAACCGCAAGGATACGGAAGGCAATAATATTTTTCAGGGCGGATTCCTCGGGTTGGACAATATCGGAATTTTTGACCGGAGCCAGGTTCTGCCCACCGGAGGATTTATCGAGCAGTCCGACGGCACAAGCTGGATGGCCATGTACTGCTTGAATCTGCTGACCATTGCGCTGGAGCTGGCGCAGCATAATCCAAGCTATGAGGACATTGCCAGCAAATTTTTTGAGCATTTTCTTTATATTTCGGAGGCCATGAACCGCATGGGAAGTGGCGGGGAAAGTTTATGGAATGAAGAGGACGGTTTTTTTTACGACAACCTGCATTTGCCCAACGGAAAGCATGTGCCGCTCAAAGTCCGGTCCATGGTCGGATTGATTCCGCTTTTTGCCGTGGAAACGCTGGAAGTACCGCTCATGTTCAAACTGCCGGGTTTTTCCCGGCGATTCAACTGGTTTCTTAAAAACAGGCCTGACCTTGCCACGGAAGTGACTTGCAACGGCGCAGCGGGCGTTTGCGAAAGGCGGCTTCTTTCGGTAGTGCCGCCCGATAAACTCAAACGCATTCTTGAAAAGATGCTGAGCGAGAATGAATTTTTGAGCCTCTACGGCGTGCGTTCCGTTTCACAGTATCACAGGGATCATCCTTACACGCTTTTCACCAACGGCTCCGAGCATCGTCTGGATTACAATCCGGGGGAATCAACCAGCGGCCTTTTCGGAGGCAATTCCAACTGGCGCGGTCCGGTGTGGATGCCGGTGAATTTTCTTCTGATCGAATCCCTGCAAAAGTTCCACCATTATCTGGGCGATGAATTCAAAGTGGAATGCCCCGCGGGATCGGGAAACATGATGACGCTCTGGGAGGTGGCGGAGGAAATTTCTCGCCGGGTTATGAATATTTTTGCCAGGGACAGCAAGGGAAACCGGCCGGTTCACGGAGGGACAGAGAAGTTTCAAAAGGATCCCCATTGGAAGGATCTTGTGCTTTTTTACGAATATTTCCACGGTGATTCAGGCGCGGGCGTGGGCGCAAGTCATCAAACCGGGTGGACGGCGCTGGCCGCCAAACTGATTCAGCAATACGGAGAATACAGTTTAACTCGTAAGGCGCCTTTATTTTCAGTATAATGATTTTATCAAGCAAGGAGAAAAGTCATGACACAAGCAACTTTAAATCCAACTTCCACGCAAAAAACACCGTTTGATTTTCCGGCTCAGGAGGCAAAACCTGCAGGCGGCATGATTCCCCGCATCGGCGATGTTGCCCCTGATTTTACGGCCGTGACCACCCACGGGCAGATTATCTTCAGCCAGTGGCAGGGAAGCGACTGGGCTATTCTTTTTTCCCACCCCGCGGATTTTACACCGGTGTGCAGCACGGAGCTGACCGAGTTCGCGAAAAGGATTGAGGAATTTCGGGCACGCAAGACAAAATTGATAGGGCTTTCGATTGACAGCGTGCATTCGCATCTGGCCTGGACGCAGAACCTGGCCAAGATTCTTAACGTGAAGATTCCCTATCCCTTGATCGCGGACCTTTCCACGGAAGTGGCGCAGAAGTACGGGATGATTCATCCCGGCGCGAGCACCACGGTAACCGTGCGCACGCTTTTTGTGATTGATCCCAAAAGAATTGTCCGAGCCATTATTTACTATCCGCTCAATGTGGGGCGGAATGTGGATGAAGTGGTGCGGCTTTTGGACGCGCTCCAGACAGCGGACGCCAAAGGCGTGGCCTGCCCCGTGAACTGGAAACCGGGAGATAAGGTGATCGTTCCTCCTCCCAAGACTGAAGAGGAAGCGGAGGAACGCCTGAAGGGCAATTACGAACGTTACGATTTTTATCTCTGCAAAAAGCAAATTTAATTGAGCGAGCCGCAAAAGCGCATTCTTGTGGTGGATGATTATCAGGCCATGGCGGCCCTGATCGGCGCCCATTTATATGCCGAGGGTTACCTGGTGGAAATGGCTTTTAGCGGCGAAAGCGCGCTTGAAAAAATCCGGCAGCGCAAGCCGGATCTCGTAGTGTTGGACATTCGCATGCCTGGCATCGACGGCCTTGAAACCCTGAGACGGATTAAGGCCCTTGATAAGGACATCCTGGTTGTCATGGCCACCGGCAGTTATGATAGCGAGGAATGTAAGCAGGCCTATGAGTACGGCGCTACGGATTACTTGACTAAGCCCCTTGATTTTAAATACCTTAAAAATACCATCCTCATTCAGCTCTCCTGAGTGCACCATGCATCTCCTTTTGGTCGACGGTTACAATATGATTCACGCGTTTCCCGAATTCCGGCATTTGCTTGACAAGTCACTGGCGGATGCGCGTGCGGCTCTCAGCCATGCCTTGGGACGGCTTGCCGCGGCTAAAAAAGGCAATGTCGAGATCCATCTTTTCTTTGATTCCAAGGAGCCCCGGGATTTTTTTGATGCGGAGCCGCTTGTCCCGGGAGTGGAAGTTCATTTTCCATTTTCAGGCGAAACAGCCGATGAAGCCATCCTCGATTATCTCAGGCTATTTGACAACAAAGCGCAGGTGACGGTGGTAACGGATGACCGGAACCTTGCGCGCCGTGCCGGAGATGAAGGCGCTCAGGCCCTTTCCTCCGCCGGGCTCGCCCGCCGGTTCGCAAAAATTTTCTAGCCCAAGTTCGCCAGCTGTAAAAGTTAATTTGTTGTAAACATTAGAGTTGCCGCGATGAAACTCCCGAAGTTATCACTGCATTTTTGGTTCGGTTGATGCGTTGCGGCAAAACAACATCCATAGAGTGGATATGGGCTAGTTCTTCGATGAGTTTCCGCGGCGAGTTGCCGATTCCAGCGGCCTGCATCCACTGGCTCAAGGTGCGGAGCCTTTCCCCATTTTTTGACTAAAGGTAACATCCAGTCAATTTTTTTGTACCTCTTGATTTGGTCCGAATGAGTGGTAATATTTTATGAAAGAGAAGAAGACCTGATGCCTACCCAAGCCGAAGAAGTTGACATCCTGATCCAAACCCTGAAGGATCCTTCTCCCCTTATCCGCGCAAACACTGTCAAGCATTTGGGAAAGATGATGAATCCCAAGGCAACCGAGCATCTCATAGAGGTTTTCTTGAAGGATGAAGATACTGACGTCCAATTTAAGGCGTCCGAGGCTCTGAAAAATATGGGCGCGGTGGTTGTGGATCCTCTTGTCCAAGCTTTTAAAAACAGCTTTCCGGATAGTTCGAGGAAGATAACCCAGATCTTCGTCAGCATTGGAGAATCCGCGATTCCGCATCTCCTTTCCCATGTCAAAGACAAGAACCCGGAACTTCGCGCACTCGTCGTTGAAGTGCTTGGAAAGTACGGAAATAAAACGGTCGTAGCGCCTTTGCTCGAGGCTTTGAAAGATGGGGAGACGAAAATTTCCTTAAAGGCGCTTGAGGCCCTAAGCCGTATCAACGATTCTTCGGTTCTCGTTCCTATCCTTGAATGTTCCAAAGATTCCGACGCGGCCAAACGCGTCAAAGTTGCGGAATGCTTAAGTCGAATGGCTCATAGCGAGTCAACAAAATCCGAGGCGGCAAAGGTCTTGATGGAACTTCTTCAAGACACGGATGCGCATGTCCGTTCCGAGGCGGCCAAAGGGCTCGGCGCATTGAGGGCTCAAAAAGCATTGGATGCTTTAATGGATGTCCTGAAAGATTCTGCTTCCCCGGTCCGTCTTCAATCCTTAACCGCCATTGGCAAGATGCCCGATCCAAAAGTCATCCCCGCCCTTAACCAGCTATCCAATGACCCGGACATCCAGGTACGGGGAAAGGCTTTGGAACTTCTCGTACTGTTGGAAAACAACAAAACGGTCGATACTTTGATTCAGTCATTGAAGGATAAAAGTCCCTTAGTGCGTGCAAAAGCCGCGGAATCTCTTGGAAATATCAAGGATACGAAAGTGGTTCAGCCGCTCATTGACGCGCTGAATGAAGAAAATGAAGCTGTTCAATCCGCGGTTTATCAAAGCCTGGAAAAGATAAAAGAAATCGCGATGGAACTTTTGATAAAAGCATTGCAGCATAGTGATTCGGCGATCCGCCTCCGGTCCCTTCATTTGCTCGAAGGAACCGACAGCAAGGCCGTCATTCCCATTACCCGGCTTCTCAAAGATGTGAACGATCAGATTCGGACAGAAGCAGCCCAGGCTCTTGGGAAGATGGGGGAAGCTGCGGTTGATCCGTTGATTCAAGCGCTTAAAGACGAAAACAGCCGCATCCGGTCGCCTGCGGCCGTTTCGCTAGGATATCTCAAAAATCACCGGGCCGTCGGGCCTCTTGTGGAATTACTAAAAGATGGCGATGTCAATGTGCGGTTTTGCGCCGCGGAGGCCCTGGGCAAAATAGCCTCTAAAACTGCCATCCCCAACCTTATTGTCCTTTTAAAGGATGGAAATGAATTTGTGCAGGAAAAATCCATAGCAATTTTGGCAAGTTTTGGAGAAGTCGCCCTTAAGGATCTTATTGAGGCCATGGGTAGCGAGGAGGCGATTGTCCGGGCCAATGCAGCCAAAACGCTGGGACAAATTGGCGGCCCAAAAGCCGTCGAGGTTCTTATAAAGGCCCTGAAGGATGAAAAAGCGAATGTTCGCACCAACGCCGTGGAATCACTGGCAAAGGTTCTAGGAGAAAAGGCGCGTGACCCCTTGGCCCAGGCATTAAAAGATGAGGATGCGAATGTTAGGCTCAGGGCGGCTTGGGTACTTGGCTTTTTAAAAGACGCTAGGGCTTTAACGGTTTTAATTGAGGCTATGAAAAATGAAAATGCGGAGGAAATATCCATGACGGATTCCGCGCTGGAAAGCCTGGGGCCTTCTGCCGTCGAGGCGCTTATTGAGATTCTTAAGACGGGGGAGAAGCCAGATATTCGAAGCCGCTCTGCCGTCATTCTTGGCAAACTGGAGGACAAAAGAGCGGTGCCCCCCCTCATCAAAGCGTTAGAAGACAAGGATTTGAATGTCAAGGCCAATGCCATTAAGGCACTTGGCTATTTGGGCGATCCAAAAGCTGTGGATCCCCTTCTGCCGCTGCTCAAAGACAGCAACGAAACGGTCCGTCTCAACGCCGTGATGGCTCTCGGAAGTTTACGGAATCTGGCAGGCATCATTTCAGAGCTCAAATGTCCAAAGTGTCAGAGGATCCTGAGAGTTAACAAAGGCGAGAAGTTTCAAAGAAGCAGTCCGGCTTTCATCGACGCTGTGTTTATCATTGGATTTTTGCTTGTGCCTGTTCTAATAGGAATTCCGGTGGTGTTTTATGCCTGGTCTCTGAAATCGAAACAAGGCGGGCGTTTGCTTTGTGTGTATTGCAATAGAGCCGTTGATGTGAATTGGTATGATTGAATGATGGATGACAAGCTATACTTTAAGAGCAGTCCATGGCAGCAGATTTGGATTTTGAGAAAATCAGTCGGGAACTCGGCATCACACCGGATTTCTACAGGGAACTTCTGCATGATTTCATGGAGCAGGTCGCAGGCGATCTTAAAAGGCTTGAAGAGCTCCATGGCATCGACGCATTGCCTTTGGGATGCGAATGGAAAACCGTACCGAATATCAGGCTCAATGGTTGAAATCTCGGAGCGCAAAGATGTGGAGAGGTTCAGTTCGCTTAACCTCCGCAAGGAAGATTCTGGAGGCAAGAATTCTTACCAAGGACGGCCGGAAGGTTGAGTAGAGCTTGCCTCGCTGGGGCAAGTGCGCGTTGCTAAGGCAAGAGCCCTGCGCAATGAGAGCAATTATTGAAACAGGATGGCACGCAGGGCGGATTCTAGGGATGAATACTTGAACGTGTAACCCAACCGGAGGGCTTTTTCGGGAATAACGCGCTGGCCTTTAAGAAGCAGATCCGACATTTCTCCGAGAAGCGCCTTTAAAACAAAAGCAGGTACCACAGCAAAGGAAGGCCGGCGCATGACCTGGCCCAGTATGGCGGCGAATTCTTTCATGGTCATGGGATTGGGAGCCGTGGCATTGAGAGCCCCGCTCACTTGCGAATTTTCCAGCGCCCATAAAATTAATCCGACGACGTCGTCACGGTGAATCCAGCTCATCCATTGCCTGCTGTTTCCAAGAGGCCCGCCCATGAAAAATTGAAAAGGCGGGATCATTTTTTGCAAAGCTCCGCCGCCTTTTTCAAGCACAATTCCGATTCGCAAGCGCACCACTCTGAGTCCAAAGTCCTGGGCCCGGATGGCATGTGCCTCCCATGCCTTGCAGGTTTGGGCCAGAAAATCGCTCCCCGGTTTTTCATTTTCCGTGATGATTTCATCCCCATGAGGGCCATAGAATCCCACGGCTGAGGCATTGATCAAAACCTTGGGTTTTTTCTGGAGGTTTTGAATGGCGTGGACCAAGGCCTGCGTCGCGTCACAGCGGCTTTCGATAATTTTAAGTTTTTGGGTTTTGGTCCACCGCTTGGCGGCAATGGGTTCGCCCGCCAAATTGATACAAGCATCCGCGTCTTTCAGATGTTCCTGCCACGCGCCTTCTTCCAGAGGATTCCAATGAACAAAACGCAATTTTGGCCTGCTTTGATTTTTTTGAGTTTGCTGTCCTGGCCGGCGGGTGAGGATGACAATTTCATGGCCTTGCTGGGAGAGGGCTGATTGAAGGGAAGCACCGACGAAACCGGTTCCGCCGGTGAGAATGATTTTCATAAAAATTGTGGAAGTGAAGAACTAACGCTGGGCGGTGCGGTTGGCTTTTCTCATCCTGCGTTTGCTTTCCCGCTTTTCCCGGCGTTTTTGGTCCGAGGGCTTCTCGTAACGCAGGGATTTGCAGTGGTCCTCAAGAATGCGCATCTTCTTCATCTTGGACCGGAAAGCACGCAGGGCGCCTTCGATATTCTGATCAGGGCGTACCGTGATTTTGAGCAAGCAAAACCTCCTTAAATGAGCACGCAACTTTACCTGCGCCTATGCGCAGGTACTACTCGTGGAGTTCTTGAGGAACTCCTACGAGTAAGTTGCCCGTGCGAATTAACAGTGCTTTATACAGCCCTTGCGTTTTTTGCAAGGGTCCCAGGAGCACTTGCCTTATTTAATATCAATTGAAGCAAGTGCGACGTGGGATTACCTTTATTACAGGTGTCAAAAACTGCTGTAAATTACAATGCTTTCCCCAAAATGGCAAGTATTAAGTTAGAAAGCGGTTAGGCTAGGGCGTGCAGGCCGGTGATACCGAAAATCCAGACAAAGCTGAAATAGGTGATGGCCAGCAGAAGCATGAGGTAGCCAAGAAGAACGGCTATGCCGTCGCGCTCCAGCATGCCGGCCGCGAGAAAAAGCACGCCGTAAGCCGGGAGGGTGTTGGAAAATGGAAGAGGCAGCGGCATCATGAGGCAGACGGCGCTTGCGATCAGGGCCATGCCGTTTACCCGTCCGGTGGTCTCGGGATGCGTGAGAAAGAAAAACCGCGGGTGAATGAGTTTTTCAAGCCGGCTAAAAAAACGAACGCCTTTTTCGAGCAGGGAAGATAATTGGGCAGAGGACAGCCGCCGCCTAAGGAGCCGGTCTGGCAGCCAGGGCGAGCGGTCGAGAAGCAGGCCTATTCCTATCAGGACGATGATCAAGCCGAAAGGGATGCTGCTTCCCGGAACGGACACGGGCAGAAGAAAGGGAATGGTGAGAATCATGCACAGCATCAGCAGGCCGTGCTTTCCCAATTTGTCCATGAGTTCGCGCAGCGTAAGTCCATCAGCAGGAACATGAGTCCCAATTTCCATCAGCGTCTTTGAAAAACTTTTTCCGTTTTGCATAAGATCCTTACCAATATAGCGGGCCCTCGAACCGCCTTCAAGACGCAAATTTAACATTGTTTCGCCCGACGTTTTTCTCTATACTAATCTCCGATGTTAAAATTTTTTTTGCCCGTAAAAAATCTTTCGCGACTCATTCTTTTGGCCGTATTGCCGCTGCTTTTTTCCGCCTGCGCCCAGCAAGGCTCAGGAAGCCCAGTGATCAGAATTGCCTGCGCGGGGCCGCTCACCGGAGATCAGGCCCAGCTCGGCATTGATACCTGCCAGGGAGTCCGGCTGGCGGTGGAACAGGCCAATCAGAAAGGCGAAGTGATTCCCGGCCACAAATTGGAAATGGTTTCCTTGGACGACCAGCATAATCCCGCTCAGGCCGTGAACGTGGCTAAAAAACTGGTGTCGGACCGGGACGTGCTGGCCGTCATGGGACATTTCAATTCAAGCTGCACCAAGCCCGCCTCCGCCATTTATTACGAGGCCCGATTGGTACAGCTCTCGGCCGCTTCCACCAATCCCGAAATTTCCAAGCAGGGATTTGACACTTTTTTCCGGGTCGCGGCGACTGATGACGTTCAGGGATCCAAAGCCGCCAATTACGCGGTCAAAACACTGGGCGTCAAAACTGTTTTCCTGATCGATGACAAAACCACTTACGGTAAAGGCCTGGCCGATGAATTTGAAAAAGCGGCCAGGAAACTCAGGCTCACGATCCAGGATCATCAGGGAATCACGCAAGGGGACAAGGATTTCACTCCGCTTCTTACCAAAATCAAACCGCTGGCACCGGACTTGATCTATTTCGGCGGCATTTATCCCGAAGGCGCGCTTCTCATCCGCCAGGCCAGGTCGCTTGACATTCAATCCCGCTTTATGGGAGGCGATGGCCTGGCAACCCCGATATTTATTCAACTGGCCTCGCCTGAAATCGCCGAAGGCACTTACGCCACCATGGTGGGCGGCGACATGAAAAAAGTGCCGAGCGCCGCGCAATTCGTCAAGGCTTATGAAGCGCGTTTCGGCGAAGTGGGGCAATGGGCTGCTTACGGGTATGACGCGGCCAATATCTTGATCGCGGCGATTCAGAAAGCCGGGGGCAAAGACCGCGTTGCTGTTCTAAAAGCCATGCGCGAAATTCCCCGTTTTGAGGGTGTCACCGGCGAAGTAGTTTTTGACAAAAAAGGAGACAATAAGAATCAATTTATCGGTGTTTTCAAGGCTGAAAGCGGGAAGCTCGTCTACGTGGGACCTGCCGAATAAATGGATGACGTTTTTCTCCAGCAGCTTGTCAACGGCCTGACCATCGGGATGATTTATGCCCTGATTGCGCTGGGCTACACAATTGTTTACGGAATAGCGCAGCTGATCAATTTTGCCCACGGCGAAATTTTTATGGTGGGCGCCTACCTTGGCCTTTTTTTTTATGGGATAGCGGCCCTGTTTTCGCCCCATATTCCGCCAGTTCTCTGGATTACCATGATTTTCTTTTTGTCCATGGCAGGCACCGCGCTTTTGGGCGTCATCATCGAGCGCTTTGCCTATCGTCCGCTGCGCGAAGCGCCCCGCCTTGCCCCGCTGATCACCGCAATCGGAGTTTCCTTTTTGCTGCAAAATGTGGTGATGCTCATCGCCGGGCCTTCCGACAAAAGTTTTCCCCAGATCATTCCTATTCATCGGTATTCCTTTTCGCAAGTCATCTTCACCAATTTGCAAATTTTAATCACGGTAGTTTCCGTGCTTCTGATGGCGGTGCTTCATCTGTTCATCAAATACACGAAAACCGGAAAAGCCATGCGGGCGCTGGCCGATGACCTTGACGCCGCGCGGCTGATGGGAATTAACACGGACCGGGTCATTTCCGTGGCTTTTCTTGTGGGCTCGGCTCTGGCCGGAGCAGGAGGCCTCATGTTCGGCATGTATTACAACACCATCAATTTTCATGACGGCTATCTGGCAGGGCTCAAGGCCTTCACAGCGGCCGTGCTGGGCGGAATCGGAAATATTCCGGGCGCCATGGTGGGCGGCGTTTTGATCGGCATTCTGGAGGGCCTCGGCGCGGGCTATATTTCCTCGGAATGGAAGAATGTTTTCGCTTTTTTTGTCCTCATCCTGATTTTGCTTTTCCGGCCCTCAGGGCTTTTGGGTTCACGAGTTGTTAAAAAGGTATGACTTCCAAAAAAAATCTTCCTAAGCGGAAGGCGCTCACGCTATTCTCCTCCAAATCGCTGGCCGGATTGCTGTTGGTTTTCTTTTTTCTTTTTCCCCTGCTGGACGGAAATTCCTATCACATTGACGTGCTGGTCACGGCAGGAATTTTTATCCTTCTCGCGCTGGGATTGAATGTGATCGTGGGGTATGCGGGCATTCTTAACCTGGGCTATGCGGCTCTCTTTGCCGTGGGGGCCTATACCTATGCGCTCGTGAACTTGCATTTTCACATCCCGTTCTGGATAGGGCTGTGGCTGAGCGCTGCAGCCGGCGCATTTTTTGGAATCCTGCTGGCTTTTCCAGCCCTGCGCCTGGGCGGGGATTACTTGGCCATCGTCACCCTGGGCGCGGGTGAAATCATGAGAATTGCTCTCAATAATCTTGATTCCATCACCGGCGGCCCCAATGGCCTGCTGGGCATTGACCATCCCGGCCTCTGGTTTCCCCGCTATAATTTCGGCGTGAAGTCGGAACCTTATTATTATCTCGTGTATATTCTAGTCCTGCTCGTGATTTTTTTTCTTAGAAGACTCGAGGCCTCGCCCATCGGGAGGGCGTGGGTCGCAATCCGCGAGGATGAAATGGCCGCCTCTTGCGCAGGCGTGAATCCCATGCGTGCCAAATTGCTGGCCTTCGGAATCGGCGGCTTTATCGCCGGCATTGCGGGTGCGGTTTTTGCGGCCAAGCAGGGAACTGTTTCCCCGGACAGTTTTGATTTTGTGGTTTCGGTCATGGTGCTGGCCATGCTGGTTCTGGGCGGGCTGGGGAATATTGCCGGAGCCGTGCTGGGCGCCTTCATTCTAAGTTTACTTCCCGAATTCCTGCGCGGCTTTGATATTTACCGCATGCTTCTCTTCGGCATCGCCATGATTCTGATGATGCTTCTCCGGCCGCAGGGAATTTTGGGCGAGCTTCATCACCGGCAGGAATTTCTCGAAAAGAAAATGGATGAAGGCCATGAATAATTCCCCCGCTGATAAATCCGACTCCGAATTCGTGATTCTACGGGCAGAAAATGTCACCAAGCGGTTTGGAGGGGTTGTGGCCCTCGAAGACGTTTCTTTTTCCGTGGCACGCGGAAAAATCGTAAGTCTCATCGGCCCCAACGGCGCTGGCAAAACCACGCTTTTCAACTGCATGACCGGCCTGAGCGCTCCGGACGAAGGGGCCATTTCCTACGGCGATCTTCAAACCGTGCTCAACCGGCTCTACCCGTTTCAAATCGCCTCCCGGGGCATTGCGCGGACTTTCCAAACCATCCGCCTTTTCAAACACATGACTGCGCTTGAAAACATCATGGTGGGCGCGCATGTGCAGGCCCATTTAAAATTGTGGAAGACGCTGCTAAGAACGCGGAAAATGCAGGTTACGGAAAAACGTCTCCAGACGCATGCTTATCGTTTGCTGAAATTTTTCGGCTTAGGCGGAAAAGCTGACACCCTGGCGCGAAATCTTTCCTACGGCCATCAAAGAAAGCTTGAAATCGCGCGGGCCATGGCCTCGGCGCCGAAACTTCTGCTTCTGGATGAACCGGCGGCGGGCATGAATCCCAAGGAAAAGGAGGAACTCCTCGGCTTGATCCGGGCCATCCGGGATCAGGGCGTGACCCTTCTTTTGATTGAGCATGACATGAAAGTGGTGATGCCAATTTCCGATCAGGTGATTGTGCTGGATCACGGGAAAAAAATCGCGGAAGGTGTACCCCGGGAGATTCAAAATAATCCCAGGGTGATTGAGGCCTATCTCGGGGTGGGGCGCCATGAATCTGCTTGAAGTGTCCGGACTTCATTCCGGATACGGGAAGATAGAAATTTTGAAGGGGCTGAAACTCAATGTCCCGGCCGGGAAAATCGTCTCCCTGATCGGCTCAAACGGCGCGGGAAAAACCACCTTTCTCATGACCATCTCAGGAATTGTCCGCGCCAGAAAAGGGACCCTTCTCTTTGACGGCAAACCCATTGAAAAATTGCCCGCGGATCAAATTGTCAAGCTCGGGATCACCCAGGTCCCGGAGGGACGCCGGATTTTTCAGCGGCTCACCGTGGAAGAAAATCTTGACCTTGGCGCTTACACGCGCTGCGATAAGGAATGGCAAAAGGACAGGGAAGAGCTTCTCTCCCTGTTTCCCATTCTTAAAACCCGTCTCAAGGGATTGGCCGGCAATTTGAGCGGAGGAGAACAGCAGATGCTGGCCATGGCGCGGGCTCTGATGGCGCGGCCGAAACTTCTGCTTTTGGATGAACCCAGTCTCGGGCTTGCGCCCAAAATGGTAGAAACGGTTTTTTCATTCATCCGCCGCATCAACGAGCGCGGCATCACCATCCTGCTGGTCGAGCAGAATGCGTGGAAGGCGCTGGAGCTGGCGCATTACGCTTACGTGATTGAAAGCGGCAAAATTCATCTTGAGGGCGCGGGCTGCGAACTCCTCGCCAATCCGCTGGTCAAATCTTCGTATCTCGGAGAATAAAGCAACCGGCGTTCATGGATTCCAAACAAAAATCAGTTGTTGTAAAAATAATCATTTGCTACAATCGAACACCGAATATGAATAAGAAGGCAATTCTTCTACCAAGCGGTTTTTTTTTCTTCCTATTTTTGTTTAATTCCTGTACCGGATTCCACGCTCACAATATCCGTGAAAACGCGGGACAGCAATTAACCGACGGGCTTTCTTCGAAAGCCGTTGTGCTTGACCACAGAACGGACCGGACAACCGGCGCATTGCCGGCTAAAGCCGAGGCGGAAAAGCAAGCCGAAGAAATCAAAGGAGAGAATGCGGCTGGCCGGGCTTCGCGCGAGCTCCGCAGGCGTGAAATGGAAGAAAAGGCCCGGGAGGTACAGAAAAACGTGAGTGAAGACCGCACCCTGCAACGTGAAATTCAACAACAGCGGTAAAATATGAGAACATCCCTCCGAACCGGCAGGACTGTTCTCATGATGATAGGACTTCTTTCCATACTTTCCGCCCGGGCTTTTCTCCTATATGCCGAAGAGCCGCAAAAATCCGGAGAGGAGAAAAAAGACATTGCCGCAGCCGAACTCGTGAAAACCAAAGCCGGTCAGTTTTTCGTCACTCGCCGTTTTGAAGAATCTTTGGAAGAATTTAAAAAATTATCCCGGGAATATCCCCAGAGTATCATCATCAAAAGATATATCGGGGCCTGTCTCGATCACCTGGGCCGGGATGAAGAAGCCGCGGCCGCCTTCCGTGAAGTCCTGGCCATCAGCCCGGAAGAACTTCTGAGCCGGCAATTTCTGGCGAAAATTTATCTGCGCATGGCAAAGCTCGATGAAGCGGAAGGAGAGCTGGTTTTCATCGCTGAGCACGACAAAACAGGGACGTTTGCCCCCGTTGCCAAGTCCCAGCTAGAGACGGTCAAAAAGCTGAAAGAAAGCGAACAAAAATTGATTCAGACGCCGGGGAGGCAAATCACGCCTCAGGCCTTTTTGCAAACTGAGGCGGCCAAGCTTTTCATGAAAGCGAAATACAAAGAGGCACTGGACGAATTGATCAAGCTTGAGACCGTTTACCCTGGGGATGTGTTGATCAAACGCTACAAGGCGCTTACTCTCGACCGGCTCGACCGATTTGAAGAAGCTTTGGCGGTTTATGAGGAAGGATTGAAAACGGTGCCGGAGAATATTCCGCTTCATTATTTCCTGGCGCAGACTTTATTGCATAAGAAAGACTTGGACGGAGCCCAACGCGAATACCGGTATGTGGTGGAAAACGACGAGAGCAAAACTTATGAGGTCAAGGCCCAACAGGAAATCAGCGCCATCCAGAAACTGATCGAGCTTCTGAAGCAGGCCAAGAAGTGGACGCTCAATGCCTCGGCCGGCGTGGAATACGATACCAACCCCAATTCCTTTTCGAGCAATGAGTTTATCAAGACCGCATCCCTGAAAGGGGCTTTGAAATTTTCCAATTCCTTGGGGGGTAGTTACGAACTTTTCAAGAAAGGACCTTGGTCGGGGAGATTGAGCACCAGCTACTATCAGGCGTTATACGGCAACAGCCAAAATCATCTGAATGTTTTCTCCTACTCCGGCGGCTTCACTCTGACTTACGTCAAAATGCTTTCCAATAAACCTCTTATTCTCCAATTGGGGCATACGCCTTCGCACACGATTGTGAAGGATGCCTCTTATTCCGAAAGTTACGCGACTTCGGCCACCGCGATATATTCTCTTAAGGATTGGCAGCGGCTCCTCCTGTCGGAAAAATGGACTGTCAGCAATTATGACAGCAACGGCTCCTCCAATGACGACACCTCAAGAGACGGTTTTTCTAACGTGCTTGGTGTCACCAATAATTTTTATCTGAACAAGGACAAAACCCTGACCATCCCTCTCGGATTCGATTGGGGCCGCGATGATACGGAAGGAAGCAATTACCGGAAAGACTCTTTTGCGGTGCGCACCGGCCTGGGCTTTCCGCTTTTCTATCAATTCAATGCGAATCTGAGCTTTAAATTCAAAGACAGCAATTATCCCAAATACGGATTTCCGACCACGACACCCGGCCGACGGGATGAAGAATACACTTTTGGCGCTGGTATCTCACGGCCTTTGGGTCGCAATTGGACTCTCAATCTGGATTACAGCTACGTTAATAACAACAGCCGGGACGACAATTTCACCTACCAGAACCATACTTTCGGGTTCACTATTTACTACAACTATTGAACCTGCCATCGGTTAAAATCTCCTAAAGAAACCCTTTTTTAAAAGGGGAAGTCATTTGCAATTTTTCTTTTGAGCGGGTAAGTTTTAAACAAGAACTTTGGCGTTCAATTTGCTCTTTAAAAAACCATAAGCATTTAAAAACCCGAAAAAGGCAAACCATTCGCAAGAATGGGACCCCTAATCCCGCTGCTGGCGGTCTTAGGGCTGTCCTCACAAAAAAGTGAGGGCTGGCAAAGTCACGGGTCCTAATTTCCCGATTACGGAAAACTAGGACGGCCGGGCCGCCGGTTTGGAAATCAGGGAACTATAACCCATTTTCGAATTCTTTTTCGGAAATGGGTTTTTTTATTTTTGAAAGGATAATGTCTATGAAAAATTTCAACGGAACGATTCTGAAATGGTTCTTTTTTACCATGGCGTATTTCATCCTTGTGAATCCCGGTTATGCCGCCTTAGTGGTTAATACAGATACAGCAAGTGAAAAAGCTCAAGAAGCACTCAACAGTGCTCAAGCGCATTCGGAAGCCAGTTTTAATAATCTTACAGAGGGACTGAATAAAAATGAAAAAAGCGATGATGCCGCAGGCTTGGCTGGTTCTCAGAGACCCGGTACTGAAAGTAATGCTGGGGTGGATGCGGCACTTGATTTTGGACTGACGCTGCCTGCTTCAACCACATCGGCAGCAGATAAAACCCTCAATGAAACCTTGAATCAGTTGCCGGGCAACGCCCCGGTAACTGCAGGGAACAACAGTAATCAGGACGGGGCACAGGGTAATGCGGGAGGAAACAGTCAGTCTCAAAAAACGCCCAATCCCCTGAATCTGTTACTGGCCGTCAATGCCACCGCACAAGAGGCCATGGCGCTTAGCCAGGAAGGCGGTCCGAACACCGGCAAAGGAAGTAACCTGAAGGAAAACCTCGAAATCTTTCGCGCTGCGGTGGCAACCGGCTTTAGCGCGGTTCAAACATCCTTGCCTCCCGAAATGGCCCAGCACATGGGAGAAATCCAGCAAAGGTTCGAGCAGATGGCAGACCGCTTCGCGAATATGATGGAGCAGTCCAGAGGGTCTCAGAATATGCCGGCCCCCGGGGGAATCACGGGAGGAACAGACCGCGGACCTATGCCTGCTTTTAACGTTAATGATATTGCGGCAACATTCGCTGCAGCCGCATCCGGAATGTCGCAAGGAGATTTTGAAAAACACATGGGTGAAATGATGGAAACCCGTCAGAACATGATGCAGCAAATGAATAATAATTCGCAAGGCGTAAACATAAACATGCCATCCATTCCCGGTGCCGGTGGATTTTCGATCCCCGGGCAATCAGGAGGATTTCCCGTTCTTGGGGAAGGTGGCCAATTCCCTATTTCCGGAGGAGGGATTCCGATTGCCGGACCGGGAGGGATTCCCATTCCCGGAGGGCTCCCGGGTGGCTTTCAAAACGGGTTTCAAGCCGCCGGGCCCGTGATTGACGTACAAACGATTGCTCAAGGCATTTCACAAAATTTAATTCAGGACCGTGTGGCTCAAGATTTTCAACATACTATTCAGCAAATCATTGCATCGAATCCTTATGCGGCGGCTGTCATTGCAGCTTTGAATGGCAATCTCACCGCCGCGGAGAGAGTGAACATTATAAATAATGGAGTTACAATTATAAGGGGAGTTGAAGTGCCCATTACACTAGGTACGATACCGGGCCTTCCTGCGGGCGATCAGGTATTTTTACACAATGTTCAATATAGCCGTGATATGAGACCGGATGGTACCCCCGGCGACGTGTCAGCCACCTTTTCGGAAATTCACGATCACACTACCAATGCGGACCTTGCTGGAGCGCCTCCAGCACCTGTTGACAATGTTTGTCCGGCAGGTCAAGTCTGCTAATAGAAATTTGTAGAAAGATTCAATTCCAAACCTTAATTTTCAAGAAGAGGAAACGTTGAGGTGAGTAAATATTGCAATCTGCAGAAATCTATTCTTTGTTTCACGCTAGTACTGGTACCCAGCACTTTTTTTGCTCCCCCTTCCCTTCAAGCCCAAGAAAAATCGGACTCCGCCAATAAAATTGGCAATAATCCTTCCGGCGCGATAGCCGCGCGTATGACCTTGGCTCCGCCTGTTATGGGTCCCGGTAAATTGGCAAGCCCTGCGTCTGCGGGTGAGCAGGAAAAACTGAGCGCCGATTTAAAAGGAAAACTTGATAGCGAGAGCGAATGGCTGGGGGAACTTAAAAAACAATTCGAAGAGGCCCAGCAAAAAGGGGATAGCAACGCCATCGAGGTTTTAAATAAACATATCAATCATTCCACAGAGAAAATCGCCAATCTCATAGCAGGAATTGCTAATCTGCGCACTCCGCAGGAAAAAATTCAAGATGACATCGAAAACGAAAAAAATTTTATCAAGGATATGGAAAGGATGGTAGAGACGTCTCGCAAAGAAGACATGGATGGAAAGCTGAGCAAAGAGGAGGCGGAGCGTCTCCGTGCGGTTGAAAAATCAATTGAAGCGGCCAAAATAAGGATTTTTGACAAAGGCGTGGATTTGCTAAGACTGAGAAGTCCTGAGGAGAAAGTTCAAGACAAGTTGCGCTTTGCGAAAGAATCGGCGGCCGATTATGAGCGCCAGCTTGAACAAGCAAAAAAGGGAGAGGACAAAGTTTTAATAGAAACTTTTGAGAAGCTGATGCAATCATCGAAAGATGACGTCACAGAAGCAGAGGCGGTTCTCAAAAATCCTAATTGGATGTCAAGTTACTTGCAAAAAGAGCAGGAAAAGTTGGACAAGATGTTAAAAGGCGGCGAGTCGGATCAAACTCCAAAGGATGATAAGGACATGGACGCTCTTTTATTAAAGGATGCGCAGGATATCCATCAAAATCCCAACCCTGACGGCAAACAGGATAAAGATGTTGATGCCTTGCTATTGAGGGACGATCCTACCTTTGATCCGAACCGTTCGCCAGCGGAACAAGGTATTCATGCAGATTCCGATCAGCACCGTAAGCCTGCCGGCGACGCCGAGAACATGCTTGAGGAGCAGAGGCGGCTTCAAAAAGAAGACGAACAATCCCGTCTTTCCGATATTCAAAACAACATCCATGAAGACCAGGTTGTCAAGGAGCAGTCTTCGAGCGACAACCAGTCGAAGGATAGCCCTAACTGTCCGATGTAATCCACACTTGACGTAAAGGCGTTCGTTGACTTTCAGGGGATGCCTTTATATAATCCTCCCTGTCATTCCTGAGTTCATTCTATGAATAACTACTTATATAATTATCTATTTTTGGGAATTTTTTTGGCTGTGGCCATCATTTTTCCGCTGCTACCTATCATCCTCGCGCACTTTGTGGCGCCCCAAAAGCCGAGCACGATCAAGAATGCGACTTATGAATGCGGCGTGGAAGCCACAGGCGATGCCTGGATCCAGTTTCACGTCCAATATTATCTTTATGCCCTCATTTTTGTGGTCTTCGACATTGAAACCATCTTCATTTATCCCTGGGCCGTGGCCTACAAGAGCATGGGGCTTTTTGCCTTTATCGAGATGCTCCTTTTTATCGGCATCCTGGCGGTGGGGCTGATTTACGCCTGGCGAAAAGGGATTCTGGAGTGGAAGTAAACCGCGCGAAACAGTGAGCAAGGAACTCTATGGCTGTTGAAGAAGGTTTGAAAAGCGAACTTCAGAAGCAGGGTATTTTTGTCACGACCATCAATGATCTTTACAATTGGGGCCGGCGCTCCTCCATTTGGCCGCTTCAATTCGGGCTGGCCTGCTGCGCCATTGAGATGATAGCCACGGCCTGCGCCAAATACGATATTGCCCGTTTCGGCGCCGAGCTTTTCCGGCCTTCGCCCCGGCAGGCTGATCTCATGATTGTGGCCGGCACCGTGACCAAGAAAATGGCACCCATGGTGGTGCGGCTTTACAATCAGATGCCTGAGCCCAAATACGTGATTTCCATGGGCGCATGCGCCATTTCTGGCGGTCCTTTCCGCGACGGCTACAATGTGCTCAAGGGCATTGACCGGTATATTCCTGTGGATGTTCATATTCCCGGCTGTCCTCCGCGGCCCGAGGCGCTTCTTGACGGCCTCATCAAACTTCAAAAGAAGATCGATGGGCAGAAATTCGGCGAGATGGACGGTTATCAGGCTGAGAAAAAATGCGAGTACCCCGTGCCTGAATACGGCAAAAAAGGTCTGGAGCCGACTTATAATAAGGAAACTTTTACGCCGCGCATGGATTGGCCGGAGAAAAACACCAAAGAAAATCTCCGCATGCCGCAATACAAACCCGCGCCACAATCTGTGTCTGCTCCTGCGGCTGTGCCGGCGCCGCCCACTCCTAAACCTCCCGCAACGCCCCAAGGTCAGTAATGAATATCGAGGAAATTAAAAGCGATTTGGTAAAAAACATCCCCGGACTGGAGCTTCAGTCCGAGGGCGAATTCCTGATTGTGCCCAAAGAAAAGTTACTTCAGGTGGCGCGCTTCCTTAAGGAAAATGAGAAATACCGCATGGATTATGTTTCCTGCATCACAGGAGTGGATTATTTGAATAAGGGGTATTTGGAATCCGTGAATCATCTTTATTCTATGGAAAAAAAGCAGGGACCCGTGGTGTTGAAGGTGCGCGTGCCGCGGGACAATCCCCGCATGCCGTCTCTGGTGCCGCTTTACCGCGGCGCGGAGTATCAGGAAAGGGAATCCTATGACCTTTTGGGGATTGTCTACGAAGGCCATCCGGATTTGAGAAGGATTTTGATGTGGGATGAGTTTGAGGGCCATCCCCTGCGCAAGGATTTTGTTCAAGAGGATCAGGACATCCGATGAGCGAATCAGCCCTTCATCCTGTCGAGACCCAGCTCCTTGAGGTTTCCATCGGCCCCCAGCATCCGAGCACGCACGGCGTATTCCGGATGAATGTGGTGCTGGACGGAGAGACCATTGTGAAGCTCAAACCCGTGATGGGCTATCTTCACCGCAATCACGAGCAGCTGGCCGAGAATATGAGTTACCTGGGCAGTATGCCCTACACGGACCGGCTGGACTACATCTGCTCCATGACCAATAATTTTGCCTATGCTTTGGCTGTGGAAAAACTATCGGGCATTGATGTCCCGGAACGGGCGCAATACATCCGCGTCCTCATGGCCGAGCTCACGCGCTTGGTCAATCACACGCTTCTCGTTGGATTTCTTCTGAATGATTTGGGAGCTTTTTTCACGCCCGTGCTTTATGCCTTCCGCGAACGGGAAAAAATTCTGGATCTGTTTGAGGCTGTGGCCGGGTCGCGCATGATGTGCAATTATTTTCGCTTCGGCGGAGTAAAAGCAGATTTGCCGGCCGGCGCGATGGACAAGGTCAAGGAAATTGTGAACAACTATCCCCGCTTCCTCGATGAATTCGAACGCCTTTTGACCGGAAATGAAATTTTGAGATCGCGCTGTCAGAATGTCGGTATTCTTTCCAAAGAATTGGCGGTGAATGCGAGTATCACCGGTCCCATGCTGCGCGCCGCAGGCGTGAATTACGACATCCGCAAGGTCGAAAAGTATGGTATTTACGACAGGTTTGAATTTAAAGTGCCGCTCGGAAAAGTGGGCGATGTTTACGACCGGTATTATGTGCGCATTCTTGAAATGCGCGAGACCATCAAGATTCTTCATCAAATTTTGAAGCAGATGCCAGAAAAAGGCGAGATCATTAGCGCCAAAGGCGCGGCTGCGGCCAAGTCTCCGAGAATGTGGAAGCCGCCCGCGGGTGACGCCTACGGCCGCATTGAGGCGCCCAAGGGTGAGCTTGGCTTTTATCTGGTGAGTGACGGATCTCCGAAGCCCTACCGGTATCATGTCCGGCCGCCTAGTTTCATTAATCTCACTATTTTGGAAGACATGTGCCTGGGCCGCAAGGTGGCGGACGCGATTATCATTCTTGGAAGCGTGGATATTGTCCTTGGGGAGGTGGACCGCTGATGTTCGGATTCGGTGTTTTAAAAGGCATGTCGGTTACGCTGTGGTATTTTATTCTTTCCTATATTAATCCGAAGAAGGGAATCACCACGGTCCAGTATCCCGAGCAGAAAAAAGAGGTGCAGGAGAGGTTCCGCAATTTTCCTTTTCTCGTTTACGAAAATACGCCGGACAATATGCGCTGCGTGGCCTGCGATATTTGCGCCAAGGAATGCCCGCCCAAATGCATTTACATTATCCCCGAAAAAGATGAACAGGGACGCATTCAGAAAAAACCGGCGGTTTTTGACATTGATTTCGCGATTTGCATGAATTGCGGCATTTGCGAGGAGGTTTGTCCGTTTGATGCCATTTTCATGGATCATGATTATGAGCTTTCTGAATATGACCGCTTGAGTGATTTGATGTATCAGAGGGATGATTTATTGAAGCCGTTGGAGCATTTCGCTAAAATCCGGCCCACAGATTGCGCCGTCATCGAGGACAAGCGCGCGGCCAAAGGCGTCAAGGGCAGGGCCCAGACTCCGCCGCCGGCTGCTGCTCCGCTATCGGCGGGCCCGGCCCAACCGCCCGCAACCTGATTGAGTGCTGAATGGAATCTTCTGATCCTATCTTTGTCGTGATTAAAAAAGGAAGCCTGCATTTTCTTCACGGATTCCTCCCGGAGTGGACAGTGGTACTTGTTTCCATCCTGCTTTCCATCACGGCCATTGCCATTTTCGGCCCCGTGACCATGATGTATTTGACTTGGCTGGAGCGGAAAGTGGTGGGCCGGATGCAGAACCGGTGGGGCCCCAACCGCGTGGGAATTTTTGGCCTGCTTCAGCCTATTGCGGACGGCATCAAAATGCTGACCAAGGAAGACATCGTGCCCCGCAACGCGGACAAGGTAACGCATTTCCTGGCTCCGGTCATGGTGGTGATCCCCGCGCTTCTGGTTTTTTCCGTGATTCCTTTCGGCCGCGGCATGGCAGCCGTGAACCTGAATGTTGGTCTACTTTTTTTTCTGGCGATTTCGACCCTCACAACCATCGCGATTTTTATGGGCTCGTGGGGATCGAGAAATAAATTCTCGCTGCTCGGCGGCATGCGCGCCGTGGCGCAGATGGTTTCCTATGAAATTCCCATGGTCATGTCCGTGGTTCCGGTGATTCTCGCCACCGGCACGCTTTCGACAGTTGCCATTGTGGAGGCCCAGCTCGGAGGAAAATGGTTTATTTTCACGCCCTGGGGATTTTTTGCCGCCATCGTGTTTTTTCTCTGCGGCGTGGCGGAAGTGAACCGGACACCGTTTGACCTGCCGGAAGGCGAGTCGGAAATCATTGCCGGGTTTCACACCGAGTACAGCGGCATGAAATTCGCGCTTTTTTATATGGCGGAGTTCATGAGCGCCTTTGCCATTTCCGGCCTGACCGTGACTTTATTCCTGGGTGGATGGGGAGGGCCCGTGCTTCCTTCATGGGCTTGGTTTCTGCTAAAAACCTATGCCTTGATTTTTATCATGATCTGGTTTCGCGGCACGCTGCCGCGTTTTCGCGTGGATCAGTTGATGGGGTTTGCCTGGAAGCTGCTTCTTCCGTTTACGCTTTTGAATATTTTCGTGGCCGCGCTGTGGCAAATCCTTCCGGCCCCAAAAAATTTACTGGTATCCGGCATTGCGGAGGCGGTGATCCTTATGATTGTGTTTTTTGCGGCAAGAAAAGATTCTCCCACGAAGCGCACTTACATCTTTGCTGATTAACTGGTAAAGGAGTTTATGGACGTTTTGCACTGTTTAGCCCGGTTCGGATTTGGCGTGGCAACGCTGGTCACGCTTGCGGCTGCGGTGATGGTGGTGAGTTTGAGGAATATTTTTCACTGCGCGCTGGCGCTGATTCTTGTGCTGCTGGGCGTGGCCGCCACTTATATTTCGCTGAAAGCAGAATTTTTTGCCATGATCCAAATCCTGCTTTACGTCGGGGCCATCATGACGCTGGTGATTTTTGCCATCATGTTGACTTCGAAGATAGGCGACACCACGGTCCCCCAAACCAACCGGCAAAGCCTGGTTTCTTTCGCGATTCTTGCCATGTTTGATGTTTTTTTTATCGGGTCGGTGATCAAGACTTCCTGGAAAGTAAATGCGGTTACGATGGCAGCCAATGTGGATGCCAAGGTGCTGGGCATGGCGTTTATGAATGAATATGTATTTCCGTTTGAAATTATTTCCGTAGTGCTGATTGTGGCGCTGGTGGGCGCCATCATCCTTGGGAGGTCGGACCAGTGAGCGGCATTCCCGTGAGTTACTATGTGATTTTTTCAGGTCTTCTTTTTTCCATCGGGCTTTATGGCGTGCTGGTCCGCAGGCATGTGGTCGGGATTTTAATGTCGATTGAGATTATCATCAATGCGGCCAATATCAATTTGGTGGCTTTTTCCCGTTATGTGGCAGCCAAACCCGAGGCGGGGCAGGTGTTTGCCGCGTTTGTGATCGTGCTCGCGGCTTCGGCGGCTGCAGTGGGGCTGGCGATTGTGCTTTCCGTGTACCGCAACCGCAAAACTATTTATACCGACGAAATCAACTTATTGAAGTGGTAGTTCAAGTCATCCTGAGGCCGTCAGGCCGAAGGATCTACGAAAAGAGATCCTTCGCTCAGCGAAGCAGCCCTTTAGGGTCGCTCAGGATGACAGATTAAAAAAGGAGTTTATGGGTTACGCGTATCTGATTCCTCTTTTTCCGCTGGCAGCGTTCCTGATTATTATTTTTAATCAGAAACGGCTGGGGCATAAGAGCGCGCTGGTTGCAATCGGCGGAGTGGCGCTGTCCGCGCTTCTTTCTACAGGCGTTATTATGCAGGTGATCGGCGGCACGACCTACCATAGCACCTTTGATTGGATACGGATCGGGGGGATGCGGCTCGATTTCGGAATTTTGATTGACCCGCTGACCGCCATGATGCTTTTTGTGGTCACTTATGTGGGCTCGATGATTTTTATTTATTCCCAGGGCTATATGCATGACGACCCGCGTTTTCCCCGGTTTTTTGCCTATCTCTCGCTTTTCATGTTTTCCATGCTGGGGCTCACGCTTTCCAATCATTTTGTGCAGCTTTATATTTTCTGGGAGCTGGTGGGGTTGTGCTCTTATCTTTTGATCAGTTTCTGGTTTGAAAAAGATTCGGCTGCCAATGCGGGGCGAAAAGCATTTATCACCACAAGAATCGGCGATGTAGGGCTTTTTATCGGGATTCTGATCCTTTATTCCGTCCTGGGCACGCTTCAGTTCAGGGATTTTACCCCTGAATTTTTGAGCCAGAAAGGTGCGGGGCATGAAACGATTCTAACCCTTGCCTGTATTCTTATTTTTGCCGGCGCTTGCGGCAAGTCTGCCCAATTCCCTCTGCACGTGTGGCTGCCGGACGCCATGGAAGGCCCTACGCCGGTCAGCGCTCTTATCCATGCCGCGACCATGGTGGCGGCGGGTGTGTATTTAATCGTGCGGTCCACGCCGATTTTTTCCGCTTTTCCGGATTCCCTTAAGGTGGTGGCTGTGATCGGAACTATTACCGCCTGCATGGCGGGATTTATCGCCTTAACGGCCAATGACATTAAAAAAGTGCTCGCTTATTCGACCATCAGCCAACTGGGGTACATGATGGCGGCCATCGGCGTGGGAGGATCCACGGCCGGCGCTTTTCATCTGATGACGCACGCATTTTTCAAGGCGCTTCTTTTCTTGGGCGCCGGCAGTGTGATTCATGGCGCGCATACCCAGGATATCCGCGAGATGGGAGGATTGTTTCCCAAGATGAAAATCACGGCGCTCACTTTTCTGGTGGCCAGTCTGGCCATTTCGGGCGTGCCGCCGCTTTCCGGATTTTTCAGCAAGGACGAGATCCTGACCGCGGCTTATAAGTCCGGAAACATGATTATTTACTATGCGCTTCTCACGACGGCTTTTATGACCGCGTTTTATATGTTCCGGCTTTACGCCTTGACCTTTCTCGGGAAACCGCGCAAGGATATTCACGCGCATGAATCGCCTGCGGTGATGACGGTTCCGCTTTTGATTCTGGCCGTATTTTCCGTGGTGGTGGGGCTGCCGGGATCGCCTTACATGAATCATTGGTTTCAAAATTTTCTCCAAGGCGGCCATCCCGAGGAAATCCATGCGATTCCGTTTGTGGTGCAGTGCTCGATAGGCGCCGGCCTTTCCGGAATTTTCCTCGCGCTGATTCTGTATCTTGCCCTGCCCAAGGTGCCGGAATTTTTGGCCAAAATTTTCAAGCCGCTTTATCTTCTTTCGAGCAACAAATTCTGGATGGACGAATTGTATCAGGCCGTTTTTATAAAACCGGCATGGGCTTTGGGACGTCTTCTCTTTAAGTTCGATCAGAATATTGTGGATGGAGCCGTGAATCAGACCGCTGTGCAGACGTTGAATCTGAGCGCCGTGCAGCGCTGGTTTGACCAGACCGTGGTAGACGGGATTGTGAACGGCGTGGGTGCCGTAACCCAGTGGACCAGCGGTGTGGCGCGTAAGTTCCAGACCGGATTGATTCAAAATTATCTTTTTGTGCTGGTGGTAGGGTTTATTTTAGCCATCATTGTTCAGATACATTGATATATTCCTGTCATCCTGAGGCGAAGCCGAAGGATCTAGTTTCTAGATTCTTCGCTGCGCTCAGAATGACATAGCTGACGGAGGTTTCGTTATGATTTTAAGCGCAGCCGTGTTTCTTCCCATTGCAGGCATGATTGCCATCTTGCTCACGCCCAAGACGCAAGTAAAACTCATCCGGCAAATTGCCATCGGCGTATCGGCCGTTGTGTTTCTTTTGTCCGCGATTGCAACTCTCCAGTTTGATTCCGGCAACACCGGCATGCAATTGGTGGAAAAGGTGGCCTGGATTCCGCAGATGAATGTGTTCTACCATTTGGGAGTGGACGGGATTTCCATTCCCATGGTGTTTCTCACGGGCCTTCTTGGACTTCTAGCCTGCGTGGCTTCCTATAATATTGAAGTGCGGGTCAAAGAATATTTCGCGCTGTATCTTCTTCTGCTTACGGGCATGATGGGGACTTTTGTGGCTCTCGATCTTTTCCTTTTTTATGTTTTCTGGGAAATCGTTCTCGTCCCCATGTATTTCCTGATCGGAATATGGGGCGGTCCGCGCAAAGAGTATGCGGCCATCAAGTTTTTTCTTTACACGCTGGCCGGCAGCATCTTCATGCTGCTCGGCATTCTGGCCCTTTATTTTAAGTCCGAGCCGCATACTTTTGACATGGTCCAGCTGGCGGCGAATCACGCTTATTCTCTCGGGTTTCAGAAAATTATCTTCCTTGCCCTTTTCTTCGGATTTGCTATCAAGGTGCCCATTTGGCCTTTTCATACCTGGCTTCCGGATGCTCACGTGGAGGCGCCCACGCCCATCAGCGTGATTCTGGCGGGCATTTTGCTCAAAATGGGAACTTACGGATTTTTGCGCATCAGCTATCCTCTTGTACCGGACGGCGCGCGCTGGTTTGGAATTTATATGGCCATCCTTGCGCTGATCGGCATTGTGTACGGAGGATTTGTGGCTTTGGCGCAAACCGATTTCAAAAAAATGGTGGCCTATTCCAGCGTCAGCCACATGGGATTTGTGATTTTAGGACTTTCGGTTTTTACCTATTCGGGGTTTGACGGAGCCGTGCTCCAGATGTTCAATCACGGCACGATCACGGCCGGGCTCTTCTTGCTGGTCGGTGTTCTTTACGACCGCACGCATACGAGAGACATGAACAGTTTCGGGGGATTGGGCGCCCGGGTTCCGGTGTATGCCGCCATTCTGACTGTTTTTTCCCTGGCTTCACTCGGGCTTCCGGGCTTTTCCGGTTTTGTGAGCGAATTCCTTTGCCTGCTCGGATCTTTCACCGTTTATAAGGTCATCACCATTGTCTCATGCATAGGAATTATTCTGGGGGCGTCTTACCTTCTTTATATGATGCAGAGGGTTCTCTTGGGGCCTCTGAATCCCAAGTGGAAGGAGCTTCCCGAGATTAACGGCCGTGAGCTTTTCACTCTCATTCCACTCATGGTGATTATTCTTCTCATCGGTATTTTTCCGCAGGGGATGCTGAATCTTTTCGGTCCGACCACGCATGCGCTGGTGGATGCCATGGGAGGAATCGCGCGGTGAACGTACTCCAGAGCCTTCCTTTTTTTACCACGGAGATCATCCTGATTGCCACCGGCTTTGTGGTGCTTCTGCTGGACCTTTTTGTGGGGAATAAAAAGGCTCTTGGGTACCTGACGCTAGCCGGCGTGATCGCAAGCGCTTTTTTTGTCCACGTGCCTCAAGCGCCTCAGCCGCTTTTTTTCGGATATTTTCTGGTCGATGCCTACAGCGTTTTTTTTAAGTTAGCGGCTCTCGGGATTCTGGCCATCACCATTCTGATGGCCCTGGCTTACAAAGGCATTTCCGCCAAGCAGGAAGGGGAGATGTACGCCCTGATTGCCTTTCTCGGCATGGGGTTGATTCTCATGGGATCCGCTTCCAACCTTCTCATGATTTTTCTTTCCATCGAATTTGTTTCGCTGACTTCCTATATATTGGCGGGCTTTCAAAAACAGAATCCAAGTTCCAATGAAGCGGCTTTGAAATATCTCCTCTTTGGTTCTGTGGCCTCCGGCGTGATGCTTTACGGCATGTCCTTGATTTTTGGGCTGACCGGCACCATGGATCTTCAGGGCATACGGGATGCGGTTTTTGCTTCGGGGCTGGGCCAGCTTCTCTCGCTGGCACTCGTACTTATGCTTGTCGGGTTTGCTTTTAAAATTTCGGCCGCGCCGTTTCACATGTGGGCGCCGGATGTTTATACCGGCGCGCCGACTCCCGTCACCGCATTCCTTACGGTGGGACCCAAAGCGCTCGGGTTTGCCATTCTCCTCAGAGTTTTGATGACGTCTTTTGCGCCTTTCATTTATTACTGGAGTGTGATCCTTGCCGTCCTTTCAGCGCTCACCATGACCGTGGGAAATGTCATTGCCGTTTCCCAGACCAATATCAAACGGCTTTTGGCCTATTCCAGCATTGCCCAGGCCGGGTATATCCTCATGGGCGTGGTGGCCGCGAGCCAAATCGGATTGAGCGGGGTGCTCATTTACCTCGTGGCTTATGCGCTGACCAATTTGGGCGCTTTCATTGTGGTGATCCTCGCTGCCAATCAATTTGGCACCGAGGACATTGAATCCTATGCCGGGCTGGCCAAGCGCGCCCCATTTCTGGCCTTGGCCCTGACTGTTTTTTTCATCTCCCTTGCCGGCATTCCTCCTCTGGCCGGATATATCGGCAAGTTCTATGTATTTGCCGGCGTGATTCAGGGGCATTTTTATGGCCTTGCGGTGATCGCGGCTTTGAACAGCGCGGTGGCGGCTTTTTATTATTTTAAAGTGGTGAAGCAAATGTATTTTACCGAGCCAAAAGATTCGATCCCCATGGCCAAGCCGCTTCCTCTGATGACAGCTCTGGTGATCACGTTTGCAGGCGTTCTTATTCTGGGAGTTTTTCCGGTTCCTTTGATTGAACTGGCGCGCGTTTCTCTGTCCTTCTAAGGGGGATTTTTTATGGCAAAGAAAAAAATTCTGATCGTGGATGATGAGGAACGATTCGGCCGCATGATCAAGATGGTGCTCGATGCCACCGGCCAGTACGAAGTCCAAATCGAGGCCAGCGGCAAGAAAGCCATTCCCGCAGCCCGCGCCTTTCAGCCCGACCTCATCTTTCTGGATATTTCCATGCCGGACATGGATGGCGTCGAAGTGGCCAACCAATTAAAAGAAGATCCACGATTCAAAGCTGTCCCCATCCTTTTTCTGACCGGCACGGTGCTCAAGGACGAGACTGGCCCTGAGTCCAAGAGCGGCACCTTTCCGATCCTGGCCAAGCCGGTGAGCGCGGATGAAATCATTAAAGCGATTGAGAAAAACCTTAAAAAATAAAAAAGAGAATTTCTGTCCCATTTTTCGAAAATTCTCTTTCCAGCAGCCTTGAAGCGATACTTTCGAGTTGACAAGCGGGGCCAGATTCCACATAATAAGTAATCAATTTTGTTGAGCGCAAAAAGGTTCAATTTTTGCCTGATCCAGATCAAAACGAACGCTATAAACTCTTGAGAAATTTGGGGATGCTCACTTTCATCCCCATGATTTTGGTAAGCAGTCCCCTCGCAGGTTTTCTTTTAGGCAAGTGGCTGGACCATCGGTTTAAGACGGGACAAGGATTAATTTTTTTTCTTGTGCTGCTGGGTTTTTTTGCCGGCGCAAGAGAAGCCTATAGGATTATTCGAAAGGTTGGCAGTGAAAAATAGGATTGGCATTTTATCCGCGCTGTTTTCGTTCTGGCCGTGGGGAATGGCATTCGCTTCGGAGGAAGGCGCCTCCATGCACCTCCCCAATCTGATCAATATCCTGCATCATTATTTCCCGGATTCCTCCATTGTTCAATTTCTGCATGATTGGGAAAATGTGATCTTTGCCTTGGGTTCGGCAGTGTTTCTGGCGGCCCTATTTTCCGTAGCGGCCCGGCGTGCTGAACTCATTCCCGGCGGCCTTCAGAATTTTTGCGAAATGGCGGTGGAAAATCTGGATAATTTTGTAACTGGCATTCTGGGCGATCGCTGGCGCAAATTCACACCTTTTATCGGCACGATTTTTCTTTATATCTTCACCATGAACTTCATCGGTGTTATCCCTTTTTTAAAATCGCCCACCTCCTCGTTTGGCATCACTTTTCCTTTGGGGTTAACCGTCTTTTTTTACGTGCAGGCAACCGGCATCCGCGAACTGGGCCTGTGGAAATATCTCGACCATCTGGCTGGAGAGCCGCGCAACACCGTGGGCTTTATTCTGATTCCGCTCATGCTTTTCCTGCACGTGGTGGGCGAATTTGTGAAGCCTCTCAGCCTTTCCCTGCGTCTTTTCGGCAATATCTGGGGCGAAGATGTTCTTATCGCTGTTTTTGTAGGAATGGGGAGCAAGATCGGCATCCCGGTCCCTCTTCATTTCCCGTTTTTGTTCCTGGCCACCCTGACCAGTTTTGTTCAGGCAACGGTCTTTTGTCTATTAACCACCATCTATATCTCCCTGATGCTTCCGCATGAGCACCATGAGCATGAGGAGCATGGGGGGTAGTCACAGCAGAGTAGGAGGATCCCGATGGACTCTAAAGCACTTTTGTCACTGGCATTACCGCTTTCTCTCGGACTTGCCGCCTTTGGTTCGGCTTTGGCGCTCGGCCGCGCGGTTGCAGCCGCCATGGACGCCACCGCAAGACAGCCCGAAGCTGCGAACAAGATCCTGGTCAATATGGTGACCGGCTGCGCCTTCATCGAAGCGCTCACGATTTACGCCCTCGTGTTTGCTTTTCTCCTCAGCGGCAAAATCTGATAAGCGGGAGAGAGAGTCATGAATGACTCGATGGTCCGTGAGATCATTGCCCAGCTTATCGGCTTCGCGCTTTTTTTCTGGATTCTCAAGGCCTATGCCTGGAAGCCCATCCTGAAGCTTCTTGACGACCGGCGGAACCGGATTGAAAAGGGATTCCGCGATATTGAGGCCGGCCGCAAGGAAATCGCCGGCTTTCAGAAGGAGTATGAACAGCGTCTGGCCAAGATTGAGGATGATGCGCGGCTCAAAATCCAGGAGGCTGTTTCGGAGGGCAAAAAAATCGCGCAGGAAATCCGCGAAAAGGCCCGCGATGAAGCCAATCAGATTTTAGTGAAGGCCAAGGAAAATATTGACGTGGAAATTTCCAAAGCCCAGCTTGACCTGCGCCTGAAAATCGTGGATTTGGCCCTGGGCGCTGCCGAGCATGTTCTTAAACAGGAAATGAATGAGTCCAGGCAGCGGGAGGCGGTTCAGGATTTTATCGAAGAGCTTAGCGGGGAAAGAAAACCATGACCAAGGATTACAAGGCGGCGTACCGTTATGCGCGGGCCTTTTTCTTGATGATGAAGGAAAAAAGCCGCGCCGCGGAAGCCAACGAAGAATTGCAGGGGGTTTGTGATTTTTCAAACACGCATCCCGAGTTTGCAAGGCTGCTTCTTGCGCCTGCCCTCTCCGACGAAGAGAAATTCGAGCTTATTGAGAATCTTCTTTCGGGGGGTGAAAATCCGGTGTCCAACGGTACGAAGAATTTTATCAAATTGCTGGTTAAAAAAAACCGTTTTAACCTTTTTGGAAAAATCGTGGAATCCTACCGCCGGTTTTTTAATCTGGACCGGGGAGTTGAAGAAGTGACCCTGGCGGTCCCTTTGGCCGTGAGCGGCGAGCAGGAGAGCCGTTTGATTTCCGTTCTTGAAAAAAAGCTTGGAAAGAAAATTGTGCTTTCGACCCGGATAGAGCCCGGTCTGTTGGGCGGGATGGTTCTTTATACCCGCAATCAGGTGATTGACGGAAGTTTCCAGGGGAAACTTAAAGAGCTGAAGCAGAAATTGATTTCTGCTGGCCGCGATAAATGAGCACACAACTTACGCGACTGAAAGGAGCGTCAAGTTGCCCGTGCGAATTTATCCCGAAGAGCCGCGGCCTAGCGGCGATGAGGGATAAAACAGGAGAATATTATGCTTCGACCTGAAGAAGTGACATCAGCGATTCAGCGCGAAATCGAAAAATACGACAGCAAGCTTAAGATGGAGTCGGTGGGCTATGTGCTCCAAGTGGGCGATGGTATTGCGCGCGTTTACGGGCTGGACGATGTGATGGCCAGCGAAATGGTGGAGTTTCCCGACCAGACCAGGGGCGTGGCTTTTAATCTGGAAGAAGACAATGTGGGTGTGATTATTCTCGGCTCGGATCAGGGAATTAAAGAAGGGTCGGTGGTCAAGAGAACCGGCAAAATTATGCAGGTGCCGGTGGGCGATGCGCTGATCGGCAGAGTGGTGAATCCTCTCGGACAACCCTTGGACGGCAAAGGCCCTATCGCAACGACCAAGTTTCGATCCATTGAACAAATTCCGCCCAACGTGATCGGGAGACAGCCGGTCAAAGAGCCGCTCCAGACAGGGATCAAGGCCATTGACTCCATGATTCCGATCGGCCGGGGCCAGCGCGAACTGATTATCGGCGACCGGCAAACCGGGAAAACCGCGATTATCATGGATACTATCCTCAATCAAAAAGAAACCGGCGTGATTTGCGTGTATGTGGCCATTGGCCAGCGTCTGGCCAGCGTTGTGGCTTTGGTCAAGACCCTTGAAAAATACGGGGCCATGGCTTATTCGATTGTCGTCGCGGCTTCGGCAGAGGATCCTGCGCCGTTGCAATATATCGCGCCCTATGCGGGCTGCGCCATGGCCGAGGAATATCTTTACAACGGAAAGCATGCCCTGATTGCTTACGACGACCTTTCCAAGCATGCCCAGGCCTACCGACAGCTTTCCCTTTTGCTTCAAAGGCCGCCGGGGCGCGAAGCGTATCCGGGCGATGTTTTTTATCTTCATTCCCGCCTGCTTGAGCGCGCAGCCAAAGTCCGGGATAGTATGGGCGCCGGTTCCTTGACCGCTTTGCCCGTGATTGAGACGCAGGCCGGTGACGTTTCCGCTTACATTCCGACCAATGTGATTTCCATCACGGATGGCCAGATTTATCTGGAAGGCGATCTTTTTTTCTCCGGCGTGCGTCCGGCCATCAACGTGGGCCTTTCCGTTTCCCGCGTGGGCGGCAATGCGCAGACCAAGGCCATGAAACAGGTGGCCGGCATGCTGCGGCTTTCACTTGCCCAGTACCGGGAGCTTGCGGCCTTTGCCCAGCTTTCCACGGATTTGGACAAAGCCACTCAGTTCCAGCTCACCCGGGGTGAGCGCATGGTGGAAATTCTCAAACAGGATCTTTTCCAGCCCATGGTGCTCGCCAAGCAGGTCGTAGCGATTTATTTGGCCAACCAGGGATATCTGGATGATATTCCGCTGGCTCAGGTCAAGCGTTTTGAGAAGGAATTTCTCATCTTTATGGACCAGAAATATCCGGACGTGGAACATGAAATCGCAAAGCAAAAACAGCTTTCCGATGATCTCAAGAAAAAAATCGATCAGGCCGCCCAGGCCTTTAAACAAGGGTTTCTAGCCAAAGCTTAGAGAAGGAGTTAGCGTGCCCTCACTCAGGCAAATCCGCCGCAGAATACGGAGCGTGGAGAACACCAAGAAAATCACGCGTGCCATGGAAATGGTGGCGGCTGCGAAGTTGAGGCGGTTTGAAGATCTCCTGACCAAGGCGCGCGAATCCGCGCATTTTCTTGAAAAGCTGCTTAAAAATCTTTTGAGGGATGTGGCTTCCTACTCGCATCCTTTGTTTGAAAAGAAAGAGGCGACCGGGAAAATCGCTCTTGTCGTGGTCACGTCCGATACGGGGCTTTGCGGCACTTATAATTCCAATTTGCTGCGTGCTGCCGCTGGCTTTTTAAAGGAAAACGAAGGTAAACAGGTCGAGATCATTCCGGTCGGAAAAAACGGACTCAATTTTTTCCGCCGAGCGGCTGGCTCGGAGCGCAAAATTGATATTTCATTTGCGGAAATCCGGCTCTCCAATTTTGAGTCCACGGTGAGTAAAATCACCGAATACGTCCAAAAAGGATTTATCGACGGCCGTTTTGAGGAAGTTTATCTTTTGTACACGCAGTATATTTCAAAATCCAATTACAAGCCGCGGGTGGAAAAATTCCTCAATCTTGAGAAATCCACGGAAAAATCCATGGGGGCGGCCGGGGAAAGGGCTGGTTATATTCTTGAGCCCAGCGCCGAGAGAATTTTTGAGGAGCTTTTGCCCAAATTTCTTTTGACCAAAGTCAGAACCATGCTGCTGGAGGCTTTTCTTTCCGAACAGCTTTCACGGATGGTGGCCATGCGGCAGGCCACGGACAATGCCGTGGAAATGATTGAAGATCTCACGCTTTTAAGGAATAAACTCCGGCAGGCCTCGATCACCAAAGAATTGATTGAAGTGGTTTCGGGCGCCAAAGCCGCGAAACGTTAAATACGAAAGGACTCTTATGGGATACGGAACTATCGTTCAAGTGATCGGCCCCACCGTGGATCTTCGTTTTGCACCTGAGGAACTGCCTGCTCTTCAGAATGCCATTTTGATTGAAGACAAGGAAAAAAATATGAAGCTCACGCTGGAAGTGGCGCAGCATATCGGTGACAACACGGTCCGCTGCGTGGCCATGGCTTCCACGGACGGGCTGGTACGCGGCATGAAAGCCAAGGATTTGGGCGCTCCCATCAGCGTGCCCGTGGGCGAGCAGACGCTGGGCAGGATTTTCAATCTTTTGGGCGAACCCATTGATGAGAAGGGCAATGTGCCGCATCCTGAGAAGCGATATCCTATTCACAGGCCGGCGCCTGAATACGCCGAGCTTTTGCCGGTTTCTACCACCCTTGAGACAGGGATTAAAGTGCTGGACCTCCTTGCGCCCTATCCTAAGGGTGGAAAAGTCGGGCTTTTCGGCGGCGCGGGCGTGGGCAAGACCGTCATCGTGATGGAACTGATTCATAACATTGCCACCGAGCATGGCGGTGTGTCGGTTTTCTGCGGCGTGGGCGAGCGGACCCGCGAGGGAAATGATTTGTGGCTCGAGCTCAATGAATCGGGTGTGGTCAAGAAAACCGCGCTGGTGTTTGGGCAGATGAATGAGCCGCCCGGTGCGCGTCTGCGCGTGGGGCTCTCGGGGCTCACTATGGCCGAATATTTCCGCGATGAGGCGCATCAGGACGTGCTGCTTTTCGTGGACAATATTTTCCGTTTTGTGCAGGCAGGTTCCGAGGTGTCCGCGCTTCTGGGAAGAATGCCTTCGGCCGTGGGCTATCAGCCCAACCTGGCCACGGAAATGGCCCAGCTCCAGGAAAGGATTGCCTCGACCAAACAGGGTTCCATCACGTCCGTGCAGGCGATTTATGTGCCGGCAGATGATTTGACGGACCCCGCGCCAGCCACTACTTTTGCGCACCTTGACGCCATCACCGTGCTTTCGCGCCAAATTGCGGAACTCGGTATTTATCCGGCCGTGGATCCTCTGGAGTCCAATTCGCGTATGCTGGACCCGCGCATTGTGGGCCAGGAGCATTACGACACGGCCCGACAGGTTCAAAAAATTTTGCAGCGCTACAAGGATCTCCGCGATATCATCGCCATTCTCGGCATGAACGAGCTTTCGCCCGATGACCGCGCCGTTGTGCTGCGCGCGCGCAAAATCGAAAGATTTTTGTCCCAGCCTTTTTCCGTGGCCGAAACTTTCACGGGCAGAAAAGGAAAATATGTGAGACTCGAAGACACCATCCGCGGATTTAAAATGCTGGCCTCCGGCGAACTGGATCATATCCCGGAGCAGGCTTTTTACATGATGGGCACCATTGAAGATGTGCTGGAGCAGTCGGAAAAACTGGAAACACCCAAGGCATGAACGAAAAAGCTTATGCATTTAAAATCATCACCTCCGAGGAAGTCTTTTACGAAGGGAATGTGGTGTCGGCCGTGATTCCAGGCGAGGTCGGCTATCTCGGGGTGCTTGCCAACCATGCGCCGCTGGTCACGACCTGCGTTCCGGGCCAGCTCTATTTCCGGGACACGCAGGGCGCGGAGCACCGCTATCAGGTGGATAAGGGGTTTCTTGAGGTCCTCGACAATCATGTCACTTTTTTGACGGAAAAGGTTTCCGCTTCGCGGGAAGTCAATGAATGAGGCCTTTTTTTTCTACGTTTTTTCCGGCCTAACCCTTCTTGCCGCTCTTTACGTTGTTCTGACGAAAAATCCGACGTACGCAGTCCTGTCGCTCGTGGCGGCTATGTTTTCCCTGGCCATTCTCTTTGTTCTTTTGCACGCCTATTTTATCGCCGCAGTCCATATTCTGGTTTATGCCGGCGCTATTCTCGTTCTTTTTCTTTTTGTGGTCATGCTGCTCGGCGTGGGAAGGGAAGAAACGGCCAGCCGGTCGCAGACGCTTTACCGCATTTTCGGAGGATGGGTGGTCTTGGGATTTCTCATGGAAATCGGTTTGATTGTCAAAGCCGTTTCCGGAACTGGGGGCGCGTCCTCGCCTGTTTTGGCCGGGACCATTGAGGCAGTGGGGCGGCTGCTTTTTACGCGGTATTTCCTGCCTTTTGAAATCACGTCGGTTCTGCTTTTGGTCGGCATCATCGGCGCCGTGGTTCTATCCCGGAAGGAGTCGGTATGATCGGGCTCAACCATTACCTGATTTTATCGGGATGCCTTTTTGCGATCGGGATGTACGGCATTATCACGCGGCGGAATGCGCTCCTCATGCTACTTTCCGTGGAGCTTTTGTTTAACGCGGCCAATCTTTCCTTTGTGGCTTATGCCCGGTACCGGGGCGATCTCACGGGCCAGGTTTTTGTTTTTTTCACCATGGTGGTGGCGGCCTGCGAGGTGGCGATAGGACTGGCGGTGGCCATTCTTCTTTACCGGGCGCAAGAAACCTTGAACACGGACGAGATTCATTCGCTTAAAGGGTGATGCCATGATAATACTCGGCTGGCTGATTCTTTTCTTGCCCTTGTTCGCGTGCCTGGCCATTGCCGGTTTTGCCTTGAAACAGGATAAGGCAAGCTCATGGATTGCCTGCGGCGCGCTCACCCTTTCATTTTTTCTTTCCCTGATTGTTTTTGCCGGCATGGCCATGCGCAAGTTTCCGGTGTTTGAATCCAATGTCACGGTCTTGCCTCTTGAAAATCTGCGCCTCGAATTCGGGATTCTGCTGGATCGTTTATCGCTTCTCATGCTCCTTGTCGTGACTGGAATCGGAAGCGGCATTTTTCTTTATTCCATGGAATATATGAAGGGCGATAAAGGGTATGGCCGCTATTTTGCCGCGCTTTCTTTTTTTGCTTTTTCCATGCTGGGCATTGTGGTTTCCACTAATTTTTTCCAAACGTTTATTTTTTGGGAACTGGTGGGTGTCTCATCCTATCTTTTGATCGGCCACTGGTACGAAAAAGACGAGGCTGCGGATGCCGGGAAAAAAGCATTTATCACCACCCGGGTCGGGGATGTGGGGTTTTTGATCGGAATTCTTCTTCTGGGGCCGTTGACAGCGGCTTTTGGGAAGCAGACGCTCAATTTTCAGACTCTGAGTGGTGTGCTTGACATGCATTCCGGTCACGAGCGCATGATTACCGCGATTTGCCTGCTTATTTTTTGCGGCGTGCTCGGCAAGTCAGCCCAATTTCCCCTGCATGTCTGGCTGCCGGATGCCATGGAAGGCCCGACGCCGGTGAGCGCGCTGATTCATGCCGCTACCATGGTGGCAGCGGGGGTGTATCTTCTGGCTCGCGCCTATTTTCTTTTTGCCGTGTCCCCCACGGCGCTTGCCGTGATTGCGAATATCGGCGCTTTCACGGCCTTTATGGCAGCTACCATGGCCTTGGTCCAGCCGGATATTAAAAAAATTCTGGCCTACTCCACCCTGAGCCAGCTTGGGTTGATGGTCATGGCTGCGGGGTTGGGAAGTTCAAGCGCGGCCATGTATCACCTGGTGACCCATGCTTTTTTTAAGGCACTTCTATTTCTCGGAGCGGGCAGCGTAATTCACGCGCTCGACACCCAAAATATCTGGGAAATGGGCGGTGTTTTCAGGAGAATGCCGATCACCGGATGGACCTTTCTGGTTGGATTTCTCGCCCTGGCGGGAATTTTTCCTTTGAGCGGGTTCTGGAGCAAGGATGAAATTCTGACTTTGGCTTTTATGACCAACCGTTTTTTATTCTGGGCAGCGGTGGCCACGGCGTTTCTTACTTCTTTTTATATGGGCCGGCTTTTTTTTACGGTGTTTCTCGCCGAGCCGCGCTGGAAAAAGGAGCCGCATGAAAGCCCGCGAGTCATGACCGTGCCTCTTCAGGTGCTTGCTTTTTTTGCCATAACCGGCGGGTTCTGGGGACTGGGACCATTTCTTCATTCGCATCATGACCGCGTCATTGAATGGAGTTTTTCCGTGGTGGGAATTTCACTCAGCGTGTCTCCTGCGGGCATTCTGCTCGCGTATTTGATTTATGCCCTGAACATTCCTCTTCTGGCGCCTTTTGAGCGGGTGCTTTCCCCGATCGGAGGCCTGCTTATTAAGAAATATTATATGGATGATTTTTACGACGGCCTGGTGAAATATGTTCAGCAGAATTTTGCCGGCTTGTGCGATTTGTTTGAACGTTACGTTGTGGTGAAGGGAATGGTGAACGGCACTGCGCACTTGACGGGCTGGGCCGGAGACCGCCTGCGGCGGTTCCAGACCGGCAAGCTTCAGTTTTACGTATTTATGTTTTCGGCAGGTGTGACCCTGATTACTTTTGTCTGGGTATTGGTTAGGTAGATGGCAAATATTCGGCGGGTCCTGTCAGGTGGACATCCCATCCGTCCTCGGATTACCTGCGGGCGGCTGAGACACCCTGTCCCCCTGCCACCCGCCGAATCATGCCGGCTATAAAATTATTTGGAGTGGTATGATTGCATTTTTGGTGATAATTCCTCTGGCAAGTGCTTTGGTGATTCTCCTGATGCCGGAGAATCAATCCGAAGGCATACGGAGGGTCACTCTATTTTCCTGCCTGGCCACTCTGCTTCTCTCTCTTTTTATCTTTTTATCCTACAGCGTGAACCGCAGCGGAATTCAGTTTGAAATCAATCGCCCTTGGGTGGAGGCGCTCGGTATCCGTTATCATGCGGGTGTGGACGGAATTAGCGCGGTGATGATTTTGCTGCACGGCCTGGTGTCCTTTTCAGGCGCCATGGTTTCCCGTTCCATCAAGGAGCGAGTGAAGGAATATTCCATTTTCTTTTTGATTCTGGTGGCAAGTATTTTCGGCGTTTTCACGTCCCTGGATTTATTTTTCCTTTATTTCTTTTACGAAATGGCGGTGATCCCCATGTATCCTCTGATCGGCGTGTGGGGGAGTAAAAATAAAGAATACGCCACCATGAAGCTCACGCTTTTCATCACCGGCGGCGCGGTTCTGGCCCTGGTGGGAATCCTTGCGATTTATCAGGCCTCGGGCCTTCAATCGTTTGACCTTTCCGTGCTGCAAAGCCATTTTGCCGCCAATCCGCTGGCCCGTCCGGTTCAGCAGTGGGTGGCGGCGCTTCTGATTTTCGGGTTTGGCGTTATTGCCTCGCTGTGGCCCACTCATAGTTGGTCGCCCATCGGTTATGCGGCAGCGCCCTCGGCGGTGAGTATGCTGCATGCGGGCGTGCTCAAAAAACTGGGGCCTTATCTCATCATCCGGCTGGCCTTGGGACTGGTGCCGGACGGCGCGCGGTTCTGGATGCCTGTGGTGGCGGTTTTGTGCGTGATGAATATTTTGTATGCCGGCTATTGCGCCATGGTGCAGAAGGATTTAAAATTTATCATCGGATTTTCGAGCGTGAGCCATATGGGATATGTGCTGCTCGGCCTGGCCTGCCTTAACCAGACCGGAGTGAGCGGCGCGGTGCTTCTCATGTTTTCCCACGGTGTCATGGCTGCGCTGGCGTTTGCCCTGATCGGTTTTATCTATGACCAGACGCATACGCGCATGGTGGATGAACTTGGCGGCGGCCTGGGAAGCAAAATCCCTTTTATTTCCGTTTGTTTTGTGATGACGGCTATGGCCTCAAGCGGGTTGCCCGGATTTTCGAATTTCATTGCCGAAATCATGATTTTTTTCGGGGCCTGGAAAAAATTTCCTCTGCCGACCCTGGCCGCGGTTTTCGGGATTCTGATCACCGCAATTTATCTTCTCAGAGTCGTCAAAGAGGTTTTTTTTGGAAAAGAAAAGGAAACATGGCCGTCACTCCGTGACGCAGAGCATTTCACCCAGAAAACGCCTTTTGTTTTACTGCTGGCCGCGCTTTTGATTTTCGGGTTTTTTCCCAGCCTCCTGGTCCGCAAGATCGATGCGGGCGTGAAACGCATGGCGGAAAAAAATCCTTCTGTTTTTGAGGTGATGCCATGAATCCCATAGGGCTTTCCGCGCTTTTGCTGGAGGGGTTGGTGCTGGCATTAATGTTTACGGTTTTTGTGGCGGATCTTTTCCTTCCGGCCGCAAAAAATCGGTTGGGGGAGATTGTCGCAGCAGGGCTCGCCGTTATTTTTGCCTGCGCATTTTTATTTTCACCCCGGACCGGCTCGGCTTTTGGGGACACCTTTGTCTGCGATGGTTTGGCTTTGTTTTTCAAAGTTCTTTTTATTTTGACCGCCATCTTGATTACGCTCATGGCCCGGGCTTTTCTTAAGAAAAGCCCGAAAAATCCGGGCGAATTTTATCTTTTAATTTTAAGCGCGCTGCTGGGCATGCTTTTTCTGGCCTCGGCCAATGATTTTATTCTTCTTTTTGTCTCGGTCGAGCTTGTGACTGTTTCCTTTTATGTCATGACGGCTTATCTCAAGACCGATCAGCGCTCGGTCGAAGCGGGCATCAAGTATCTTATTCTCGGCGCGCTTTCCTCCGGCATGATGCTTTACGGCATTAGTTTTATCTATGGACACACAGGCAGCACGCAATTTGATGCGGTTCGCGGCGTGCTTAGCGGATTTGAGACCGCTCCCCCCTTGCTGCTTTTCGGTATCCTGCTTCTCATGGCCGGTCTGGGGTTCAAGGTGGGCGCGGTTCCTTTTCAGTTCTGGATTCCGGACGTTTATGAAGGCGCGCCTTTGCCGGTTACGGCCTTTCTTTCAGTCGGGTCCAAGATGGCGGGATTTGCGGCGCTTTTGAGAATTTGCATTTCGGTCATTGCACCTTTTGAGAAAAAGTGGAGCGTTCTGATTGCGGCGCTGGCGGCTATGACCCTGGTTTATGGAAATCTCGGGGCTATTCCGCAGAAAAATATCAAACGCTTTTTGGGATATTCCAGCATCGGCCATGCGGGCTACCTTTTAACCGCCATCGCAGCCGGCGGCCTGTCCGGAGCCCGCGGCGTTCTTTTTTATCTTTTGTCTTACGCCGTGACTTTGCTCGCAGTTTTTCTGGTGGTGGTTTTTTGCTCCCTTCATTTTGAAACGGACGACATGAGCGCCTATGACGGCCTGTCGCAGCGGTCGCCGATTCTGGCGGGCTCCCTTTTTCTGGCGCTTCTTTCGCTGGCTGGCGTGCCGCCTTTGTCCGGTTTTTTTGCCAAATTCCTGGTTCTCTCGAGCGCGGTGGAGAAAGGGCTGGTATGGCTGGCGTTGCTCGGCGCCGTGAATGTGGTGATTTCCCTTTATTACTACCTCGTGCTGATAAAGCGAATGTACATTCACCCGCCGGTTTCAAGGGACTCCATCCAGCTGCCCCTGTCTTTCCGGGTGCCGCTTTATTTTCTGATGCTTGCCATGATCGGAATCGGTGTTGTTCAGAATCCTTTTGTGCATTTGGCCACTTCGGCCGTTTCGAAGTTTTTCTAGCACCGCGCGGGCTACCCCGTGCGGTGGAAATGGAGGTTGCTATGCGTGGAATGCGTTCGGCTATTTTTATCGATGGGGGCTATTTTGACTGGATTATCAGGGACGAGTTGAATTTTTCCCGTGTCGATTATCAAAAATTTTCGCAGGGCCTGGCGGGAGGCAATGAAATTTTGAGAACCTATTATTACCACTGCGAACCGTATCAGAGCAATCCTCCCACGCCCGAGGAGCTATCGAAGCTATCGAAGATGCAGTCCTTCCTTCACTATCTGGCGCAGTTGCCGCGCTATGAGGTGCGGCTGGGCAAGCTCGCCTACCAGGGACGGAATGCGGAGGACGGAAAGCCCATTGTGGCGCAGAAGCGGGTCGATATTTTACTCGGCGTGGATCTCGTGCTGTTGGCCGCCAAACAGATGATCACCCACGCAGTCATTGTTGCGGGTGACAGCGATTTTCTTCCAGCTATCGAGATTGCCCGCAATGAGGGAGTGCTGGTGCATCTTTTTCACGGCGTTCAAAATGCCCCGCACCGGGATCTCTGGGAAAAATGCGACGAGCGCACCCCCGTTACGCCGGAATTTATCAGAACCTGTTCCAACCCCTTCGGCGGATGAAGCCGGATTCGCAGGGTCTAACGCAGCGTAAGGGCTTTGGCGGCGCGCGCATTGTTTTGTTTGAAAGCCGCATGGCAAGCGCCATGTCCGAGGGCATCCGCCGCTACGGCGGGGAAGTGATCAGCGCACCCTCCATGCAGGAAATTCCCCTGGAAAAAAATCCCGAGGTATTTGCCTTTGCCGAGCGGCTTTTTGGCGGCCAGATCGATGTCATGATTTTTATGACCGGCGTGGGCGCGCGCATGCTCATAAAAATCCTTTCCACAAAATACGCACCGGAAAAAATCGTGAAAGCGCTTCAATCCATCACCGTGGTGGCACGCGGCCCCAAACCCGTAACGGCGCTTTACGAATACGGCATCCGGGCCGTGATTGCGGTCCCCGAGCCCAACACCTGGCATGAAATCCTGGAAACCATGGACACCCATGAAAGGGGAATTTCCATTCAGGACAGGGCCATAGCGGTTCAGGAATACGGTGTCCCCAATGAAGCATTTCTACAAGCGCTTAAAAAACGGGGCGCTCGTGTGGTGCAAGTACCGGTGTACCGCTGGGCGCTGCCGGATGATACCGGGCCTTTAACGCATGCCATCCGTGAGATGGCTGGCGGGAAAGCAGAGATAGCCGTGTTTACCAGCGCGATCCAGATACGCCATGTTCTCAGGGTTGCTTCGGAGGTCGGCCTGGAGGCGGATCTCCGGGCTGCGTTTAAAAAAATGGTGATCGCATCCATTGGCCCGACCACCAGCGAGACGCTTGCAGAATGCGCGGTGGAAGTGGATTTTGAGCCCACCCATCCCAAAATGGGATCGTTGATTTCCGAACTGGCGGCGCAGGCCGGAGAATTGATGAAGTCCAAAGCCGGTGAAGAGAAGGTGAGCATCCGCAGGGCTGAATTCAAAAATGATCCCGCGGCGCGAAAGAATTCTCTTTTTCTAAAGGCTTGCCGCTGCGAGCCGGTTTCCTCAACACCGGTTTGGCTCATGCGGCAGGCGGGCCGCTACATGAAAGAATACCGCCGCATCCGGGGCCGCGTGTCGTTTCTTGAGCTTTGCAAAAATCCGGAACTTGCGGCTGAAGTCACAGTCATGGCAGTTGAAAAGATCAAGGCGGATGCCGCGATTCTATTTTCAGATTTGCTTTTGATCGTGGAGCCGCTGGGATTTGAATTGTCCTTTGTCGAGGACGAAGGGCCCATGATTTCCGGGGAATGCGTGTCCGTTAAGGACGTGGAGCGTTTGAACGAAATTCAGCCCGCGGAGACTTTGAAGTTTGTTTTTGATGCCGTACGTTTGAGCCGGTCATGGCTTCCATCCCATATTCCGCTAATCGGTTTTTCCGGCGCGCCGTTTACACTCGCTTCCTATATTATGGAAGGAGGCGGGTCCAAGACCTTTGCCAAAACTAAATCGTTCATGATGTCGGATCCGGGCGCATGGCGTGCGCTGATGGAAAAAATCAGCCGGGGGCTGATTCAATATCTGAACGGCCAGATCGAGGCAGGCGCGGATGCGGTGCAGATTTTTGACAGCTGGGCTGGGTGCCTTTCTCCGCAGGATTACCGTGAATTTGTCCTGCCCTACACGCGCCAGGTGATCCAGGGGATCTGTGCTGGCCAGTCGCCCGTGCCCGTGATTCATTTCGGAACCGGAACCGCGGCCTTTCTCAAGGAAATGCGGGAAGCGGGTGGGGATGTGATCGGCGTGGACTTCCGCGTGGAATTGGATGAGGCCTGGAGCTCGATCGGATATGACCGCGGTATTCAGGGTAATCTTGATCCCGTGGTTCTTTTGTCCCGGCCGGAGGTGATTCGAGCCCGGGTGAAAAGGATTTTCGATCAGGCAGGTGGTCGGCCCGGCCATATTTTTAATCTCGGGCACGGTGTCTTGCCGCAAACGCCGGAAGAAAATGTCATCGCGCTGATTGATTGCGTCCATGAGTTGAGCCGGCGATGAAAATTTTTGACCATGTGCTTATCATTGGATTCGGAGGACCCACGCGCCGGGAGGATATCCGGCCTTTCCTTGAACACGTCGCGCGCGGCCGCAATATCCCCGAGGAGCGATTGAAAGAGGTTTTGCATCACTATGAAAGGGTCGGAGGATTTTCGCCTTACAACGCCTACACCTTTCAGCTGGCGGAAAAATTAAAAACAGCTTTGCAAGCCGAAGGCGCGGCCTTGCCCGTTTTTGTGGGTATGCGGAATTGGCATCCTTTTCTTGACGAAACTTTGTCGGAAATTAAGATACGCGGATTGAAAAGGGGTGCGGGCATTATCCTCGCCCCTCACCACTGTGAAACGAGTTATGAACGATATATCCAGAATGTCGATGAAGCCCGGAAGGCCGTTGGCGCCGTGGAAACCCAGTATCAATATTTGAAGCCGTGGCATGATCATCCTTTGTTTGTCCAGGCCCAGGCCGATGAAGTGAAAAAAATTTTAGACACGCTTTCGCCCGCGGAGCAAAAAAGGGCGCATTTTTTATTCAGCGCGCATTCCATTCCTTTGGACATGCCGGGCTGCACGCGTTATCAGGAAGAGTTTCGGCAGTCAAGCACGCTGGTCTCGTCCGAACTTGGCCTAAGCCGTTGGAGCATCGCGTATCAGTCGCGCAGCGGTAACCCGCGTCAACCATGGCTCGAACCCGATGTGGTTTCCGTTATCAAACAGTTGGCTGAAAAAGGCGAAAAAAGAGTGGTGCTCGTGCCGGTCGGATTTTTATGCGACAACGTCGAAGTGCTTTATGATCTGGACGTAGAAGCCAAAGAAGAAGCTCAAAAAGCCGGGATTCATTATTTACGCGCCCGCACGGTCGCCGACCATCCCAAGTTTGTTTCCATGCTGAAAACTCTCATCCTCGAAGCCTCTCTTGCCCCCAACCCTGTCTGAGACAGGGCTTTTATTAATCGGAAAATTGCAGTATAATGAAACAAAGCCGATCGTCTGCAAGTTGCAACTAATTGATAAATAAAGAGTTAAAACAATATGCCTATTGATCTTCAAAATTCAGTGATTTATGGTCCGATTCGTTCCCGGCGTTTGGGAAATTCTCTGGGAATTAATTTACTTCCCCTGAGCTGGAAGCTTTGCGATTTTGACTGCGTTTATTGCCAGTATGGATGGACCCCGCAAACGCCGGGCAGGGAAAGGATCAAAAGGGTCGGCGAGCTTGTGCCTTTGATGAAAGAGGAGTTCGGAGTTTTTCAGGAATCAGATGAAACGATTGATTGCATCACCCTGGCTGGCAATGGCGAACCGGCTCTGCATCCTGATTTTTTTGAAATTGTGCAGGAAGTTAAAAAGTTAAGAGACCGGTTTTTTCCTGAGGCCAGGGTGGGCGTGCTGACCGATGCTTCTTTGATTCATAAGCCCAGGGTCAAGGAGGCGCTTTTGGAGCTTGATGACAGGTATTTGAAACTGGATGTTGCGAGCAAGGAAGATTTGCTTGCGATCAACAAGCCGGTCGGGGAATTTGATTGGGACCGTTTTGTCGAGGCGCTTCGGAATATTCCCGATAAAGTCATCCAAAGCCTTTTTGTGACGGGAAGTTACGATAACACCAGCGAGGCGCAGATCGAGCAATGGGTGCGACTCATCGGCTATGTCCAGCCCAAGGCGGTGCAAGTTTATTCCGTGGACCGGTCTCCGGCAGATGCCGGCATTGAAAAAGTGAGCGCGGCCCGGCTCCATGAAATTGCCCTCCAGCTGGAACAATCCACAGGCATCGAATCCTATGTATTTGAATGAGTTAGGTCAAACCCTTAAAAAGGGCATTGACGCTTTTAACCAAAAATGGCACAATAATTTTTTCGGAAATGCTGGAATTATATCAATTTGAGAGCTGTCCTTTTTGCCGGCGCGTGAGGGACAAATTAAGCGATCTCGAAATTGACTATATTTGCCGCAATGTCCAATACGGCACAGCAAAGTGGAAAGCGTTCAAAAAATTAAATCCGAATGAGCAGGTTCCTTTTCTCATTGACCGGGACAAAGGCGTCACCATGGACGAGTCGGAGCGCATCGTCGCCTATCTAGAAAAAGAATACGCGGGACACTCTTAATTTTATGGCTAAACAACTTTTTGCCACCATTGAAGACGAAGTCAAGGCGCTTAAAAAGGAGCGCAATGCGGTGATTCTTGCCCATAATTATCAATTGGGCGAGATTCAGGACGCTGCGGATTTTGTGGGCGATTCCCTGCGTCTTGCCCAGGAAGCGGCCAAAACTAGCGCAGATGTGATTGTTTTCTGCGGTGTCCGGTTCATGGCCGAAACAGCCAGCATCCTCTGCCCGGATAAAACCGTGCTGATTCCTGATTTCGAGGCGGGCTGTTCGCTTGCGGATATGGTCCGGCCCGAGGATGTGCGGCGCTGGAAACAGGCGCATCCGGACGGCGTTGCGGTCGCCTACATCAACACCTCCGCGGAGGTAAAGGCGGAATGCGATTACTGCTGCACCTCATCCAATGCGGAAAAAGTCATCCTCCATATCCCGGAAGACAAGGAAATTTTCTTTGTGCCAGATTTTTTTCTCGGCAGTTACATCAAAACAAAAACAGGCCGAAAAAATATGCAGCTTTGGAAGGGCTATTGCGCCACGCACGCGTTGATCACCTCCGAAGCCATTGACCAATTGCGCGCCGAGCATCCCAAGGCGGAATTTATCATGCATCCCGAATGCGGCTGCACCACCAAGTCCATGCATCTTGCGGACCAGGTTTTGTCCACCGAGGCCATGGTGAAATACACCAAGACCTCACCCTCCAAGGAATTCATTGTGGCCACGGAAGTCGGAATTTTACACCGCATGAGGCAGGATAATCCGAAGAAAAATTTTTATCCTGCCAGCGAGCAGGCCGTCTGCCGCTACATGAAATTGAACACGTTGGAGAAGGTCGTGCGTTCGCTCGAGCGGCTGGAATATGAAATCAAAGTCCCTAAAGCGCTGGCGGAAAGAGCCCTACTTCCTATTCAGCGCATGCTTTCCATTGTTTAAAAAAATATGATCACGCGCCGTCCGACAAAACAGGTCAGAATTGGCAATGTGACGATTGGGGGAGACGCGCCTGTGCGCATCCAGTCCATGACCATCACGCATACGTGGGATGTGGATGCGACGGTGGATCAAATTCAGCGTCTCGAAGCGGCCGGCTGCGAGCTGGTGCGCGTCGCGGTGCCGGATGAACAGGATGCGCGGGCCATTGGCAAAATCGTAAGCCGGATCAAGATTCCCCTCATTGCCGACATCCATTTTAATTACCGCTATGCTCTTATCGCGCTGGATGAAGGCGTTTCCAAATTGCGTTTAAATCCCGGCAATATCGGCTCGCGTGAGCGGGTTGAGGAAGTGGTGAAAAAAGCCAAGGAGCGCAAGGTACCCATTCGTATCGGTGTGAATGCCGGTTCGCTTCAAAAGGACCTTCTTAAAAAATACGGGCACCCTTGCCCTGAAGCCATTGTGGAAAGCGCGTTCGAGCATATCAAAATTCTGGAAGAGCTCGACTTTCACGATATCATCGTATCCCTTAAAACCTCCGATGTGCCCATGACCGTGGCCACGTACCGGCTTTTCAGCCAGAAATCGGATTATCCCCTGCACCTCGGCGTCACGGAAGCGGGCACGCTGATCCGGGGAACGGTGAATTCTTCCGTAGGTATCGGCATTCTTCTGGCTGAAGGAATTGGCGATACCATGCGTGTCTCGCTGACTGCGGATCCGGTGGAGGAAATCAAGGTGGCGAAATTTATTCTTCAGTCGCTCGGCTTGAGAAAAGAGGGTGTGAAAATTATTTCCTGTCCCAGCTGTGGCCGCGCGGATGTGGATGTGTTCAAGCTGGCAAATGAAGTGGAGACGCGCGCCCAGTCGATTACGGAGCCGATGTCAATCGCGGTGATGGGATGCGAAGTGAACGGCCCGGGCGAGTCCATGGAAGCGGATTTCGGCATCACCGGCGGCCGCAACACGGGAATGATTTATATCGACGGCAAAAAACACAAGCTTGTTTCCGAAGGCGAGCTGGTTGACAAACTTTTTCAACAAATCGAAGAATCCAAGAAGCAAAAATCGGAAGCGCCAGTTTCTCCCAAAGAAAATCCCAACGGCCAATGATTTCTCTTCTCAAGGATGCGAGCGAATTAAAAGATATTTTCGAAAAAGCGGAAGCCGGCGAGCGCCTCACTTTTGAGGACGGGGTTCGGCTTTTTCACTCAAGAGAATTCACCGCCATCGGCTACCTGGCCAATCAAGTTCGCGAAAAACTCCATGGCCGGCGGGTCTATTACAACAATTACATGAATCTCAACCCCACCAACGTGTGCGAGATCGCCTGCCTTTTTTGCTCCTTTGCGAAACTCCCCGGTGAGGAAGGCGGCTACACTCTGTCCCATGAAGAAATCCGGGACAAGGTGAAGCAGGCGGTTGAGACCAACGGCATTCGTGAGGTTCACATTGTGGGCGGCCTGAATGATGCCGTACCCCTGGAATATTATTTCGATATCGTTTCGATCATCAAAGAAATTAACCGGGATCTTTTTGTCAAAGCCTACACCGCCGTTGAGATCGATTATTTCGCAAACCGTGGCAAAATGAGCTACCGGGATGTTCTCATCGAGCTCAAGAATCGCGGCCTGGACGGACTTCCGGGAGGCGGCGCCGAGATTTTTGCGGAGAGAGTGCGAAAGAGAATTTGCATCAAGAAAATGGGCTCCAAGGAGTGGTTTGACGTACACCGCACCGCGCATGAACTCGGCATCCGTTCCAACTGTACCATGCTCTACGGCCATGTGGAGAATGAAGAGGACAGGGTTGATCATATTCTCCAGCTCCGGAAATTGCAGGATGAAACCGGCGGGTTTAATTCCTTCATTCCTCTCGCGTATCACGATGACAACAATCCGCTGGCCCGCTATGTCGAAGGCTGCGAAACCGACGGCATCACGGATCTTAAAGTCTACGCTATTTCGCGGCTTCTTTTTGACAATATCTCTCACATCAAGGGCTACTGGACCACCATAGGCATCAAACTCGCGCAGGTGGCCCTTTCCTTTGGCGTGGATGACATTGGCGGCACGGCCTACAGTGAAAAAATCATCCACGATGCCGGTGCCGAAACCCCGGTCGAACTTTCTCGCGAAGAACTCGTCGAACTCATCAAGAAAAACGGCTTTCAGCCCTGCGAAGTCGTCAGCTCCTACGATAAAATTTTCAGCAGTCAATAATTACGAACAGCCCTAAATTTAACATTCCAAGCTGTTCTGAATCATAGAAACCGGAGGCCGGACCGCTCGCCAATGAGTTCTCTTCAAACTCTGGACAAGATGTCTCCCGCGCCATGGAATTTCGCCACGGGATTCATGGCAGTTGTTTTACTGGGTGTTTTTCTTCTGCAATATCCAACCGAAGTTACACCCGATGGGACCGGCTATTTGATCGGCGCAAAATTTATCGCCAAGGGTGCAGGATATGTGTCCTATGGGGTTAATTCACAGGAAATCATCCCGCAAATTGACTGGCCGCCTCTTTACAGTTTTTTAATTGCTTTGGGCATAAAGCTGACCGGCTTAAAGGATCTTTATGCGCTGCGGATGATTAATTTTCTGGCGCTCTGCATGGGCTATATTTTTTTCTATAAGCTGTCGATCCTTTTTTTTAAAGACAAAAAATTTCAAACAACGGCAAATTTTTTAATTTTCATTTCGCCCATCCTGTGGTCTTATGTCAATGTCGCCTTAAGCGAGCCGCTCTTTTCGAGCTTGTTCGGGGCGGCGTTCTTTTTTTTATTGCGGGCTGTTTCCTCTAACACTAAATTCAAACGCAATGGCCTGCTATTTGTCGCCGGGCTTCTGACCATGTTGCTATGCTTAACGAAATATTCGGGGCTTTTTATGGCGATTTCGTTCTCATTGTTTCTTCTTGCAACGCAACGGCCTCCCCGTTTCCGGGAGAGGGCGGCGGGCTTTTTTTTGTTCGCCGCCCCTGTTTTATTGGGCGCCGGGGCGTGGTTTTTGAGGAATTGGTTTTTGAGCCGCCATTGGAGTTTTCTCGAAACTTACCCTTCGAGGCCTTTATTCGAGAATTTCTTCGCGGTGGAGGCGAGTTTTATTCGAAACCTTGTTGAATATATGCTGGGATATTCTTCTTACAAATGGAGTCCTCCGTGTCTTGGATTTATTCCGCCTCTCATTTTTTTAGCTTGTCTCCTGCCGGTTCTCAAACTGCTGTACGCCGAAAGAAAGTTATTTTTTTTCGATTCCAAGGGGAGCAGTTTCCCTTTATTGTTTTTACTGACCTTCGCTGTTTATGTGGCAGCTATGAATTTGGTGCGGCTTAAAACCGGTTTTGGAGAAAACTCGCGATATTTTATTGTTTTATCACCCGTGTTAGCGCTTTTCGTGTTGTTTCTGATTCGGGCCTTAACGCAGGACAAAATTTCCAGTCCCGGATTTTTTAAATATGGTTCTTTAGCTATCCTTGGTGGTTTCCTACTGCTTAGCAGTTTCTTTAATTCCATCACGCTTTTAAAACAAATTCATGGAATTTTTAAAGGCAAGGGAACCGACACGGTCGTGCCGGGAGCGATTTCCACGTCTTTTGAGAATTCTAAATGGGTTTACGAACTTTTGCAAACGCAAATCAAGTCCGACGACATCATCATCAGCAATGACCACACGTTTTTAAGCTATGCCGCAGACCGGCCGTGCCGGGGCACGGATTCCGGATATGGCCGCGATGCCATCGGATTCAGGGGATTTGATAAACCCGGGCTCGCTCTGGAAGAAGTAAAAAACACCTCGCGCCAGGTTTATTTGATCCTGGATAAAAATTTGCCGTGTTTTTTGCCTGACAAACCGCAATGGAAAGAATATATTGAAGGGCTCCATTTTGAGGTGATTCGGGAAGATGCTTTTGGGATAGTGCTTAGACTTCTGGAGGCTTAAAGTGACGGACTATACGATTGTTATCCCTGCCTATAATGAGGAGCAGGTGATTGGAAAAATACTCGATGAGTTAGGCGGCCTTCAAGGATGCAGGGAAATGATTGTGGTCGATGATGGATCATCGGATCAAACTGCCGCAATCGCCCGATCCGGGAAGGTTAAAGTCATTTCTCATCCCTGCAATCGCGGGTACGGCGCTGCGTTGAAGACAGGGATACGGGCCGTTTCCAGCGAGTTTGTGGTGATTTGCGATGCGGATGGACAGCACCGTCTGGAAGATATTCTTGCGGTCATAGGGAAAATGGAATCATACGATCTCGTGATCGGCGCAAGAACGGGTCCTCCTCAGGACTGGGTGAGAGAACCCTGGCGAAAGCTCCTGGGTTGGTTTGTGGATTTTCTGTTGCGGCAAAAAATTCCTGATTTTAACTCCGGATTAAGGGCCTTCCGCACTGCCGCCATTAAGAAACATCTTCATCTGATGCCGGACGGGTTTTCCATGTCAACGACCAGCACGGTCGCCATGATAAAAATGGGTTATCGGGTGCAGCATGTGCCGGTTACGGTGCGTGAGCGGGAGGGGCGAAAAAGTTCCGTTCGAATCTTCAGGGATGGGTTCAGGGTGATTCTGCTTATTTTAAATCTTATTGTTTTGTTTGAACCGGAAAGGGTTTTTCTCCCCTCAGCGATTTTTTTCATGCTGCTGAGTATCGTCTATTTCATTGTTTATTCCATTCAAATAAGAGTTCATGTGACGGCATCGATGGTGATGCTTTTTTTAACCGGAGTCATTTTATTTTTTCTGGGAATCGTTTGCGAACAAATCTCAGCTATCCGAAGGGAAATGAACAAGTCATAAAGTTTCTCCTCACCCACCCCTCATTCCGCGATGTCGTTTAAAGCCGTTGTTAAGTTGATTGCCTGCAATGTCTTGATTGGGACAACGGGATTATTTTTGATTGAAATTTTATTTGGAAATTGGATTAGCCCCAACCGCCTCAACCGTCTTAACCTCATCCGAAATGCGGATCTTTCCTATGATGTCAGCCATTTATACCCGTCGGACCATCAAGTTGTTTACCGGAGAGACCGGTACGGATTGAGAGGATGGTATAAAGATCCCGGCTCCATTGATATCATGACGGTGGGCGGCAGCACCACGGATGAACGCTACGTAAGCGAAGGCGAGACATGGCCGGATATTCTCCGGCAGGATTTCCTTGCGGAAGGGAAAACGGTCAGCGTCGTTAATGCGGGGGTGGATGGACAATCCACTTACGGACACATTAAAAATTTTGACTGGTGGTTTCCGGAGATTCCCCGCCTGAAAGTGGGATACTTTTTATTTTATATCGGGATCAATGATTTCTACAAAAATGCCAATTACAAATTTGACGAATTATTCAAAGGAAATATTTCGGTCAAAGAAAAGATCAAAGAACGGAGCGCGTTGTACTACCTGTTTCGGACGCTGCGAGGTCTTTACTTGGCGAAGGTGGTTGAAAAAGCCGATTCAAGACGCATTGATTTTAAAAATCTTTCATGGACGGATACATCTTTGGTGAGTGACCATGAAGGGCTTATGCGAGCGGATTTGGCCGGTTACGAAGAGCGGTTGAGGATTTTAGGAGAAAAGGTGCGTGTCTGGCAGGCTAAGCCGATTTTTGTCACTCAAAGTGCCCGGAGTTACAAAAAAGCCGGTGGAAAAATTTTGGGCGTTGCAACGACCCGGAGTTACAAGGGGGCCACCGTCAACGAATTGGATTACTATTATATGATGCAGATTCTGAATGGGAAAACCCTTGAGGTATGCCGGGCCCTGGAGGGGATTTGTCTTGATCTCGCCAATGAGCTTGAGCTTGACGAACAAGATCTTTACGATTTTTCGCATACGGCCCCCCAGGGATCCCGGAAAATTGGCCATTATTTATACGAAAAACTTAAAGCGTATTTTTAAATGAAACGCAGGAGCTTTTAACCATGTGCGGTATTTTTGGTTTTACGGTGGGGCAAGAGTCCGAGTTTTCTTCTGATTTTTGCGCGACCGTCACAAGCGCGTTATTCAAACTTGCAGAATCCAGGGGCAAAGATGCTTCGGGATTGGCTCTTTCCACCGGAGATGAAATCCGAATTCTCAAACAAGCGCTGTCTCCAAGCCAGTTGATGCGACAGGGAGGGGTCAAGCGGCTGTTCGATGGTTTGCCGTCATCCGCGCGCGGGCCTATGACCTTGATTGGACACTCCCGCATGGAGACAGACGGTTCCTCGGAGGTTCACAAAAACAATCAGCCGATTTCAAAAATGGGGATAACGATTGTTCATAACGGAATTATCGTGAACCATCAAGAGCTTCGGAAAGAATTTCCCAATTTGCGGTGTGAAACGGATGTTGATACGGAGATTATTCCGGTTTTGATGGCGGCCTATTATGAAAAAGAGAAATCGCTGGTAAAAGCCGTGTGTCATGCTTACGATCGGCTCGAAGGAGCGGCCTCCATTGCCTGCCTGTTTTCAAAATGGGATTATCTTTTGCTCGCCTCCAACAACGGATCTTTGCATTTGGCGCTTCACCCGGCCCGGAAAATTATTTTTTTTGCTTCTGAAGAATCGATGCTCAAAACCATCCGGAAAAAATTCCCGCTATTTGCTTCTTATGAAACCCTCCAGGTCCAAGCGGGCCGCGCATTTTTAGTCAATACCCGTAATTTAAGTTTGGAAGCTTTTAGCCTTAAAGGGGAAAACCCTCAATTTTTGGAACAAATTCCTAGCCCAAGGATGGAAAAGCTTTCGGATATTTCAATTGTTAAAGAGGATGCCCCGCCTTCGTCCTTTCAGGCAAAACACGCGGAATTGGAAAAACTTTTGCAGGACAATACGACCGCCATTGAGCGTTTGCGCCGCTGTTCGAAATGTTTATTGCCCGAAACTTTTCCGTTTATCCGCTTCGATGCTTCCGGTGTCTGCGGCATCTGCCGGAATTTTTCTAAAACCGAAGTCAAAGGGCTTGCCGCGCTGCGTGAACTGGTGGCCCCCTATCGAAAGTCCAATGGAAAAGCAGACTGCCTTGTGGCCTTGAGTGGAGGCAGGGACAGTACGTTTACTCTTCATTATCTAAAAACCGATCTGGGGCTCAATCCCATTGCCTACACCTACGATTGGGGTATGGTCACCGATCTGGCACGCAGAAATATTTCGCGCATTACAGGCAAACTTGGCGTTGAGCATATTTTGATTTCTGCGGATATCCGTAAAAAGCGTCAATTTATCCGCCAGAATGTCAACGCCTGGCTCAAAAGGCCTCGGCTGGGAACCATTCCTCTTTTTATGGCCGGCGACAAACCTTTTTTTTATTATGCCAATGTCCTTCAAAAACAGTTGGGAATCAATCTGGTTATGTTCGGCATGAATCCTCTTGAGCGTACCGATTTCAAGGTGGCGTTTTGCAAAATCGAAGAAAAAAACAAACAAGCAAGGCATTACAATCTTTCGATGTTTTCTCGCTACCAGCTTTTTCTTTATTACGGCAAAGAATATTTCCTGAACCCCGCCTACTGGAATAGTTCTTGGGCAGATACCCTCCTTGGCTTTGCTTCTTATTATTTAATTCCCCAGCGCCATCAAAATTTTTTCGAATATTTTCAATGGGATGAAGATTTTATTCTCCGGACAATCACCCAACGCTACGGTTGGGAAACAGCACCGGATACGGAGTCTACCTGGCGGATTGGTGACGGGACAGCGTCTTTCTATAATTATATTTATTATACGGTAGCAGGTTTTACAGAGAATGACACTTTCCGTAGCAACCAAATCCGTCAGGGGATCATTTCCCGTGAGGCTGCTTTCCGGAAGGTCAAAAACGAAAACAGCCCACGGTACGAATCGATCCGGTGGTATTGCGACAAGAATGGCATCGATTTTGAACGGGCCATCAAAACGATTAACCGCATTCCCAAGCTTTACGCATTCGTTTAAGGGAAGGGCTTTTGGGGAGTCAGCGCAGCAGGTCTTTAATCCTTTGCGGGATTTTGGAGCGGGTGAGGGCCAGATCGAAAACGGGGCGGGGGATTTGCCGGCGGTAAGACAGGATTTCGTTTTTGACCTGAACGCTCTCCTTCAATTTCGCTTCTTCCAGGGTCTCTAGACCGCGGAACATAAATTCCAGGCCGTTTTCATACGCCCGTTCATCCAGCAGGATTTGCCCTTTTAACGCGAGTCCGATCCCCAGGGCCTGTTTGTCCCAGGTTTTCTCCGCAAATTCAATAATGTCGGTATAAAGCGTAAAGGCGGCCGCGTCCTTTTTTTTGATCCGGTAAAGCTGAGCCAAGTGAAACATGGCCGGAAGGGAAACGGCATACTGCTTGGTAGCTTTGAGGTGTTTGAGCCCGGCTTCAAAATTTTCAATGGCATTTTCGTAGTCCAGGGCGTCTTCGTGCCAATATCCGAGGTCCAGAAGAATTTTGGCTTCCTCGCCGGAGTCATTTTTAAAGCGGGCTTTTTCCAGGGCTTGTTCAAGAAGCTCGCGGTAAGCGTCTTTCGGGGCCTCGGAATCTTCCGGCATGAAGGGCATTATAACATACGCAGCTTTGTGTTAAAGCTTCTGGCCCCACTTCGGTTTTTGGGGTAAAGTATCAACCGGAATAGACGTATAAACCCAAATAATTATGAAAAATCTTCGCACCTTGATTCTTGTTTTCTTTTTTGTTTCCGGCGCCTGCGGTTTGATGTACGAAGTGGTGTGGCTGCGCATCATGGGGCTTATTTTCGGCAACACCACGTTTGCGACCAGTACGGTGCTGGCCGGATACATGGCAGGCCTTGGCCTTGGAGCCCTCTATTTTGGAAAAATAATCGATCGGCGAAACGACCCGATACGCCTTTACGGCTTGCTGGAAGGAGGAGTCGGTATCTACGCGATCCTTACTCCTCTTATATGGAAACTCATTGATCTGATTCACATCTGGTTTTACCGGGCCTTTGATCCTTCCTTTTTGCAATTCAGTTTATTCCGCTTCGGCGTGTCTTTTCTCGCTCTTCTTTTTCCCACCTTTCTCATGGGCGGCACGCTTCCCGTGATTTCCAAATATTTTGTTCATCAGAGAGAACAAACCGCCAGAAATGTTGGGCTTCTTTATGCCCTGAACACTTTGGGAGCGGTGCTGGGCGTACTTTTTTCGAGCTTTATCTCGCTTTATTTGTTTGGTGCCTGGCAGACGGTTTTTCTGACCGCCGCGTTTAATTTCCTAATTGCTTATATCTGCACGGTGAGGATCAAGGAACCGGTAAATAAACTTGAGGCGGCCGCTTTGCCGGAGACCGGGGGTTCTCAAGAAAATCAAACCGGTGCTCTCCCCTGGAGCGAACGCTTGATTTCATGGTTGCTTCTTGCCCTGTTCGGAATTTCAGGGGCCGTGTCCATGATGTATGAAATTGGATGGACCAGAGTGCTGGCCATGGTTTTGGGAAGTTCAGTTTATGCCTTCTCCGTCATGCTGGCCACCTTTCTTCTGGGCATTTCCCTGGGAAGCTGGCTTTTCAGTATGTACGCCCAATACCGGCGCGTGGATTTGATGGCATTTTCGGTTTTGCAAGTCCTGACCGCTTTTTCCGCGTTTATCGGTCTCAACCGGTTTGAAAGTATGCCCTATTATTTTGTGACTATTTTCCGCTGGTCGCATGGCGCGGTATGGGCTATGGAAACCGGAAAGTTTGTGCTTTCCGCTTTGGTCATGCTGCCGCCCACGCTTTGCATAGGCGCCATGTTTTCCTGTTTTATTCACGTGCATCAGCATTCCGATCTTCTCGGCCGTGAAATCGGGAGGGCTTATTTTGCGAATACCATTGGCACGATTCTGGGTTCCGTTTTTACCGGTTTTTTTATCGTGCCCGCGATCGGTGTCCGGCAGACGCTCATGCTCGCAGCCGGCATCAATACTGCTATCGGCATTGCGGTTTTTTTGTGCCGTAAAGAAAATTTTGTGACTTCTCGCCTTGCCTTGGGCGCCGCCCTGCTTGTCCTTGCGGCAGGAACCGGGGCTTCCGTCCGGCCTTGGGACACGACCGTGATTTCAAGCGACGTGGCCGTGAAGCCCATGCGTGCCGTGAACATGACCCGGCAGGAATTTTTGCATACCCTTAAATCGCGGCAGACGGTTTTTTATAAGGAGGGCTTGAGCGCCACGGTGAGCGTCATCCGCGTTCTGGATAATTTGTCGCTGTCCGTGAACGGCAAGGTGGATGCGTCCACGGACGATGCCTTCACGCAGTTTATGATCGGCCATCTGCCCATGCTGCTTCACCCCAAGGCGGAAAAGGTTCTGGTGATCGGGATGGGGAGCGGTTCCACGGTTGCGGCCGTGGCCGCTCATCCGGCGCGCGAAATTCATTGTGTTGAACTGGAAGAGGCGGTAGTGGAGGGTGCGTATTATTTCGGCAAGCTCAACCGGTATGTGCTGTATGATCCCCGGCTCAAAATATTTATCAATGACGGCCGGAATTTTCTTCTTGTAAGGCCGGACAAATACGACGTGATCATCTCGGAGCCGTCCAATCCCTGGATGGCGGGCGTGGCCAACCTTTTTTCCGAAGAGCATTACCGGACCATGCGGAGCCGCCTGAATCCCGGAGGCGTTGTCTGCCAGTGGCTTCATGCCTACAGCATGTCGCCGGATGATCTCAGGATGATTATCCGCACGTTCAGCCGGTCCTTTAAGCAGGTGACGCTTTGGGTTTCGTATTATCCCGATCTCATGCTCATCGGAACCAACGATCCCAAGCCCATTGACTTTCAGCACATCCGTGAAAGTTTCAAGATCCCGGAGGTGGCTGGGGATTTTGCCCCGCATGGGATTCGGACTCCCGAAGGCCTTTTTTCCTGTTTCTGGCTGGGCGACGAGGAATTGAGGCGCCTTTCCGAAGACGCCCGGATCAATTCCGACAATCATCCGTATCTTGAATTTTCAGCGCCCAAAAATCTTTACCGTGAAACGCTGAAAATGAATTTTTCCTATTTGAATTCTTTTTACACGGCTGCGCTTCCTTCAATTGTGAATCTGGATGTGCCGCTTGAGCGTAACGCTAAATTTTACCGCGAGGTCGCGCGCGGATATGCCTTCAAAGCCATGTTTGCCGAGTCGGATCGGGCCTTGAGCAAGGCCCGGGAGATTGAACCCGAGTCGCCCGAGTATTACGAGGTCTCTGGACTGATGAACCGGAAAGGCGGGCAAATTGAGAAGGCCGCGCTTGATTTTTCCAAAGCCGTTCAGCTCAATCCAAGATCCGCGGAATCCCGTTTCAATCTGGGCGCCATTTACAAAGAAAAAGGATTGCTCGAGCCCGGCATTGTGGAAATGACGCAGGCGGTAGCTATTTCTCCTGAGAATACCGGTTATCTCAAGGGCTTGGCCGACGCGCTTTATGAAGCCAAACAATATGCGCCCGCTTTGCGGTTCTACGATCAATTGTCGGACATAAAGGGCGGGGATTTTCAAGCGTTGACGCGGATGATGGATATTATTTTTCAGATCGCCGAATTGCCGCAGCAAGTCGAGATTTCCAAACTGGTGATAGCGCGTTATCCGGAATTTGTGCCGACTTACGCCCGGCTGGGACAGGCCTATGAATACCGGAAAATGTATCAGGATGCGATTCGCACTTATCAATCGTGGGGCAAGCAGGCACCGGAAGATGCTACGTGTTATTTGAGTATGGCTCGCGTGTATTACCAGGCAGGGCAGCTCATGCAATCCAGGCAGGCGCTTCAGAAAGCCGTGCGGCTCGAGCCTTCTCTTGGCCGGGACCCTGAGATCGCCAAGCTCATCAAATAATGAATCATTCCTAGACGGGCTCCCTGCCGTTTGCTAAAATAAATTTATTATGCTTGAGTTGAATAAGCCCTTGCCCTCCTCGGGCAAAATTTATGTGAGCGGTACCATTTATCCCCAAATCCGTGTGCCCATGCGCGAGATTTCTCTTTTCTCCGGCAGCCCCATTTATGTTTATGACCCAAGCGGGCCTTACACCGATCCGGCTGTGCCGATCGATATTGAAAAAGGGCTCGCTCCGGTTCGTCTCTCGTGGATTAAGGCAAGAGGCGATGTGGATGAACTTGCTGACATTTCCTCAGCTTATGGCCGCGAGAGAAATTCGGATCCCCGTCTGAATGATATCCGATTCAAGCCATCACGCCGGCCTCTCAAAGCCAAGCCCGGCCGTAACGCGTCCCAGATGCATTACGCGAAAAAAGGCATTATCACGCAGGAAATGGAATATATCGCTATCCGCGAAAACCAGCTCATGGAAAGGATGCAAGATCTGGGCCTGCGGGTTCAGCATCCGGGAGAGAGTTTTGGCGCTTCGATTCCGGAGCGGGTCACACCCGAATTTGTGCGCGAAGAAGTGGCACGCGGTCGGGCCATCATTCCTTCCAATATCAATCACCCCGAACTTGAGCCCATGATTATCGGACGCAACTTTCTGGTGAAAATCAACGCCAATATCGGCAACAGCGCGGTGGCTTCTTCCATTGAGGAGGAAGTGGAGAAAATGATTTGGGCCATCCGCTGGGGCGGGGACACGGTGATGGATCTTTCGACCGGCAAAAATATTCACGAAACCCGCGAGTGGATTATCCGGAATTCGCCCACGCCTATCGGAACGGTTCCTATTTACCAGGCGCTCGAAAAAGTGGGCGGCGTGGCCGAGGATTTGACTTGGGAAATTTACCGCGACACGCTGATTGAGCAGGCGGAGCAGGGCGTGGACTATTTTACGATTCACGCGGGCGTGCTTCTTCGTTATGTGCCGCTCACCGCCGGCCGCGTGACCGGTATTGTTTCGCGCGGCGGAGCCATTCATGCCAAATGGTGCCTTGCGCATCACAAGGAAAATTTTACCTACACGCATTTTGAGGAAATTTGCGAAATCATGAAAGCCTATGATGTTTCTTTTTCTTTAGGCGATGGGCTCCGCCCGGGCAGTATCGCGGATGCCAATGACGAAGCGCAATTTGGGGAACTCGAAACGCTCGGTGAACTGACCAAAATCGCCTGGAGGCATGACGTTCAGGTGATGATTGAAGGGCCCGGCCATGTGCCCATGCATCTTATCAAAATCAATATGGAGAAACAGCTTGAGGTTTGCGGCGAGGCGCCTTTTTATACCCTGGGCCCCTTGACCACGGACATCGCTCCCGGCTATGACCACATCACGTCCGGAATTGGCGCGGCCATGATCGGATGGTACGGATGCGCCATGCTTTGCTATGTCACGCCCAAAGAGCATTTGGGCCTGCCTGACAAGGAAGATGTGAAGGACGGAATCATTGCGTATAAGATAGCGGCCCATGCCGCGGATCTTGCCAAGGGACATCCGGGCGCGCAAATCCGGGACAATGCACTGAGTAAAGCGCGTTTTGAATTCCGTTGGGAGGACCAGTTCAACCTTTCGCTTGACCCCGAGACCGCAAAAAGTTTTCATGATGAGACCCTGCCCCAGGAAGGCGCGAAGCTGGCCCATTTTTGTTCCATGTGCGGCCCGCATTTCTGCAGCATGAAGATCACGCAGGATGTGCGGGAGTATGCCGAAAAGCTCAAAGTGGATGAGAAAGAGGCGCTTACGATCGGCATGGCAGAAAAATCCAAAGAGTTCAGGGCCTCCGGCGCCAAAATTTACCAGCCGGTTGCTCCCTAATTCCATTCCTGACATGACCAACCCGGATTTGTCACGCTATCACCGCCAGTATCTTTTGCCCCAGATCGGTGAGGAAGGGCAGAGAAAAATTTCCTCCTCCCTCGTCGTGGTTCTGGGCTGCGGAGCTTTGGGCTCCATTATCGCCAATCACTTGGCGCGTGCGGGCACGGGAACGATTCGTATCGTGGACCGCGATTTTGTAGAGCTTAATAATCTTCAGCGCCAAGTTCTGTTTGATGAGGAGGATATCCGCAGGAATCTTCCCAAGGCCGCGGCAGCCAAGGAGAAGCTTGAGAAAATCAATTCCAGCATCAAGGTGGAAGCGATGGTAAAGGACGTTAATCACACCAATGTCGAGGGCTTGATCAAAGGCGCGGACCTGGTGCTGGATGGGATGGACAATTTTGAGACGCGGTTTTTGATCAATGACGCCTGCGTGAAAAACGCCCTGCCATGGATTTACGGCGGATGCATCGGAACTCATGGCATCACGATGACGATTATTCCTGGAAAAACGCCCTGCCTGCGCTGCGTGTTTGAAAGCGCGCCGCCGCCCGAGCTTTCACCTACCTGCGATACCGCAGGCGTGCTGGGTCCGGCCGTGAATATCATCGCCTCTTTACAGGCTACGGAGGCGCTTAAATTTTTGTCTGGGAATTTACAGGCCTTGGACAAAACGCTTTATACCTATGATGCCTGGACCCGCGAAGCCAAGGCCTTAAGAATCGAGAATCTTCACCAAAAAATCAATTGCCCGACCTGCGGGGAAAGGAACTTTGAATATTTAAGGGGCGAAAAGGGGTCCCGCTCCACCTCGCTTTGCGGCCGTAACGCGGTGCAAATTTCCAGGGATGAGCCGCTTGCCATTGATTTTAAGGAGCTGGCCGCCAAACTCGAACCGGTGGGCGAGGTTTCTTACAATGCCTTTCTCCTCAAATTCAAAACCGGCGAGCATGAAATCACGCTCTTTCCCGACGGGCGCGCCATTGTGATAGGAACCGCTAGCGTCGCGATCGCGCGCTCCCTTTATTCAAAATATATCAGCGTATGAACAAGAGATACTGGTTACGCCTCCGCAAAGATTTTCCCATCACGGAGCGGTGGACTTATCTGGATCATGCGGCGGCCGGGCCGCTTCCCAGGCCGGTGTATGAGGAAGTCGAGCGGACTTATTGGGACGCGGTTCATTACGGGGATGTGCGCTGGCCGGCATGGCTTGAGAAAAGAGAGGCGATCCGGGAGAAATTTGCCCGGTTTATTCACGCGGAGCCGCAGGAGGTAGCGTTTGTGCACAGCACATCCGAGGGCATGAATCTAATTGCGGATTTGATTGCCCGCGAAGGAAGCGTGCTAACAAATACCCTCGAGTTTCCGTCTTCCACGGTTCCTTGGCTTCACCGGAAAGTGCCGGTGCATTTTTTGGAGCCGGAGGCAGGCAAGATTTCGCTCGCGCAAATCGAAAAAAATCTTGCGCAGGCGAAAATCATCTTGACCAGCTATGTTCAATATCAGAACGGTTTTCGGCAGGATCTTGAAGCGCTGGGGAAAATAAAAGGGAGCCGGTATCTGGTGGTCAATGCGACGCAGGCCTTTGGCGTTCTTCCGCTCAACGTCCGCCAATGGAAAGCGGATTTTCTTTGTGCCGCGTCTTACAAATGGTTTATGGCCGGACATGGCGGCGGGATCCTTTACATCAAGAAAGACTGGATTGAAAAATTCAAACCTTCATTTGCGGGATGGCGGAGCCGGGCGATTGAAGAAAATTTTGACAACCGTTCCGTGGACCTGCGCGAACAGGCCTCGCGTTCGGAGTATGGATGCCCGACTTTCCCCGTGATTTTTGCCCTGGGCGCCAGTCTGGATTATTTGACCCGAATCGGCATCGATGCCATTGAAAGCAGGGTGCTTGAGCTCACGGATTATGCGATCGAAAGGCTTTCGGATTTGGGGCTTGAAATCGTAACGCCTCTTGAGAGAAAATACCGTTCGGGCATTGTAGTCTTTAAGATGAAAGATCCGGAGCAGGTGGTGAAGCGGTTACTGAAGAAAAAGATTTTTGTTTCACCCCGGGGAGCCGGGATTCGTATTGCGCCGCATTTTTACAATCAATTTTCGGAAATCGACCGTTTGATTCAAATCCTGAAGGATGAGCTCTGATATGCCGAATCGCCCGTCGAAAAAGCTGGAAACATTCTCCAATCCCAATCCGGACCGGGATTATGAAATCAGTTTTGAGTGCCCGGAGTTTACCTGTCTCTGCCCCCGCACCGGACAGCCGGATTTTGCCACGATCCGGATCCGTTATATTCCGGATAAAACCTGTGTGGAGCTTAAGTCGCTCAAGCTTTACCTCTGGTCTTACCGGAATGAGGGCGTGTTTCATGAGAAGGTGACCAATCAGATTCTCGACGATTTGGTCCGGGCAGTAAGGCCGCGCACGATGACCGTGACCGGCGATTTTTACGTTCGCGGCGGTATTCATACTGTTGTGACGGCAAATTACTGTAGCCCGATCAACCATAGGCAGGTTGCAGGACTTGCCCGTGGCGGCGCAGCCGTGCCACGGGCAAGTGGCCGAGCGAAAGCGAGGGCCCTTGCCGCCAAAAGAAAATTAAAACCGAAATAATATGTTACGATCCCGCTTTCTCGTTTTTACTTTTGTTTTTCTTCTGGCGCCCTATGGGGCCCTTTGCGAGGAAAAGAGTCCTAACTCTCAGAGCCCTCAAAATGCTAAAATCGTGGACTCCATCCTTCAGAAACTCAAAATCACCATCGAGTATAAGCGGAACGAAGGAACTCTGCCCGTGCTTAGTTATGAGGAACTTTATCTGCCGCTGGATGACGCGGAAAAGAAATTTTTGAAAGACCTGCAGGCGACTCCGCCGGAAACACTGGAAGTCAAGACCCCTTATCTTGGGATTCCGCAAACAGCGCCCGCTCTGCTGAAGATTGAAAATCAGTTGGCACAAAAAAACGGGCAGCCCTTCCGGATCGATCCCCAATACCTGCCACGCAAGGTTTATGAGCATTATGACCGCATGATGAAAGCCATGCAGAAAAAATTGGGCCGGCAGCTTTATATTGAGTCCGGTTACCGTTCACCGGCGTATCAGCTTTATCTGTTTGTCTTTTATCTTGTGCAACACAAATATTCGGTTCAGGAAACTGCGCGGTGGAATGCTTTTCCGGGCTATAGCGAGCACGGCTGGCCGGACAAGCAGGCCCTTGATTTTATCAGTCAGGACGGCGTGAGCGGCGAGGGGAAGCCCGAATTATTTGAGGAACTTCCCGAATACCGCTGGCTTTTAAAACACGCGGCAAAATATCATTTTGTGCTTTCGTATCCCAAAGATAATCTGCTCGGCATCGGCTTTGAACCCTGGCACTGGAGATATGATGAATTACCGGAAACTCGGAAAAACAAATCTTGAAGTCTCGGAAGTAGGTTTCGGCGGCTGGGCCATTGGTGGAAACAGTTACGGCCAAACCGACGATGCCGAATCCTTGCGCGCCATTCAGGCGGCCCTGGATGGCGGCGTTAATTTTTTCGACACCGCGGATATTTACGGCAATGGACACAGCGAAACCCTGATGGGCCAGGCGCTTGAAAGCCGGCGTAATCGCGTGATCATTGCAAGCAAAGTGGGCTGGGATTTTTATCAGGGCGGCGTGCGCCAGAATTTTACGCCGGATTATATTGAGTTTGCCTGTAATAAAACTCTGGAGCGGCTCCGCACGGATTATCTCGATGTCTATCAGCTTCACAATCCCAATCTTGAGACCCTTGGCAAGGAGGAACTTTACCGGCCTCTGGAAAAGCTGAAAAAGGAAGGGAAAATTCGTTTTTACGGAATTTCCATTCATGTGCCGCAGGAAGGCATTGCCGCGATTCGATTGGGCTGCGTGGACACGCTGCAACTCATTTATAATTTGATTGACCAGAGGCCGGCCGCGGAATTGCTTCCGCTGGCGCAGGAGAAAAATATCGGCATGATTGTGCGTGAGCCATTTGCCTGCGGCCTTTTGACGGGCAAATATAATAAAAATGTCACCTTTCAGGGCCCGGATCACCGCAAGCGCTGGAAGCGGGACAAAATCGAGCTGGATCTCGACAAGCTGGAACGGCTCAGAAAAACTTTTCAGTCGCAAGCGCCGCTTCCCGTGCTGGCGCTTGAATTTGTCCTGGTGCATCCGGCCGTTTCTGCGGTTATTCCCGGCGTCAAGACGGTAGCACAGATGTGCGAGAATTTACTGGCTTCGGGAACCACCCATTTGTCTTATCAGGATATTGAGAAAATTAAAGAGCTTTATCAATCCGATCCTGTTTTTCAAACCGGTTTTTTTAGAAATTGAGACGAGGCAATTTTTTTCAAGCATATTGACATTCGTGAAAATATTGCTACAATAAACTTTCCATTTTTGAACATGGGTTAATTCCTGCCGTCATCAATTCGTTGCAGGCCCGGTTGGTTCAGGAAATTAAAATTCTTTAACTCCTTAACATAGGGGAGGTTATGGCAAATCAGAACGGCAAAAAAAATAATTTTTCGTGGATGATCGGCGGACCGCAGGGAACCGGAGTGGATTCTTCGGCCACCCTTTTTGCGCACACCTGCGTGGGTTCAGGGCTGTGGATTTTTGGAAAACGCGAATATCACTCCAACATCATAGGCGAGCACAGTTACTTCCAGATCCATGTTTCCGAAAAAGAGGTTCGCTCTACCATTGATCCGGTTCATCTTCTGGCCACTTTTGAAAAGACCACGGCCGAGATTCATGCGCATGAGTTGGTTTCGGGCGGTGCGCTGATTTATGATCCCAAGTCTACCCATCCTGAAAATTTAAAAATTCCCAAAGACGTTCTTTTAGTTCCCATTGATTTTGATGCGGTTCTTCTCCAGATTGCTCAGGAAACGGGCGAGGATATTTCCAAACTTGTGATCATGAAAAACACGATTGCCGTTGCGGCATCGTTTGCGCTTCTTGAGTTTGATGAGGACCATGTGGAAAAAGCGCTGGGCGGAATTTTTACGGGCCGCAAAGCCAAACTGGTTCCGCTTAATATGCTCGCGGCGCGCAAGGCCTATTCTGCGGTTTCCCAGGATGTGATCAAAAAGTTTCCTTACAAATTAAAGGCCAATCCCGGCACGCCTAAGCGGTTGGTGCTTACGGGTACGGTGGCGGTGGCTCTGGGAAAGCTCAAGGCCGGGTGCAAATTCCAGACCTATTATCCCATCACGCCGGCGAGTGATGAAAGTGTTTATCTCGAAGCTCTGCCGGAATACGGCATGCTGGTGATGCAATGCGAGGATGAAATTGCTTCTGTGGAGCAGTCCATTGCGGCTTCCATCATGGGAGCTCGCGCCGCGACTTCAACCTCCGGCCCGGGCTTTTGCTTAATGGCCGAAGGCATTGGCTGGGCAGGGATGAATGAAGTGCCTCTGGTGGTGATGAATTATCAACGCGGCGGTCCGGCCACAGGCCTTCCCACGCGCCATGAGCAGGGCGACCTTTTCTTTGCCATCCATTTTGCGCATGGAGAGTTTCCCCGGCTGGTGATTGCGCCGGCGGATCACAGCGAATATTTCTACGATTCTTTCGAGGCCTTCAATTATGCGGACCGCTATCAGACTCCGGTGATTGTTTTGACGGACAAGCATATCGGAAACAACACCCAGTCCATCCCGCCTTTTGATGAAAGCAAATTGAAAATTGACCGCGGCAAAATGGCCACGCAGGCCGATCTCGATCGTTTGGCTTTGAACGGCACTTTCCGGCGTTTTGCGCCTAGCGAGGACGGGATTTCGATTCGTACGGTTCCCGGGACCAAGGACGGAATTTTCTGGATGTCAGGCGACGAGCATAATGAGGTGGGGAATATGGACGAGAGTTCCGCGAACCGGATTATCATGCACCCCAAGCGTATGAAGAAGCTTGAGACAGCTATGCGCGAGATTCCGGAGAGCGAGCAGGTTCGTTTTTTTGGCCCGGAACAAGCGGATATCACGGTGGTGACTTGGGGGTCGACTAAGGGAGCTATTCTCGATGCCATGCCGGAGCTTGAAGCCAAGGGGATTAAAGTGAATATGCTGCAGATTCATCTTATCTGGCCTTTTCCTTCGGAAACCGTGACCCGGTATTTGAAGAATGCCAAGATCGTTGTGGGCGTTGAGATGAATTTCACCGGTCAAATGTGTGAACTTGTACGCCGCGAAACCGGTATTCAGATCATGCATCGTATTCTTAAATATAACGGGAGACCGATTTCACAGACCGAAATCGTGAACGGCATTTCCCAAATCCACAAAAACAAAACAGAAAAGGTGGTGCTTACCAGTGGCCTCTAATGTATCCAGTATCAACGCCAAGAATCTTTCGGACAAGCCGGTAACGGCCAAGGATTTTAAATCCGATTATCACAACGACTGGTGCCCGGGATGCGGTGACTTCGGAATCCTGGCAGCGGTCCAGATGGCGCTGGCGGAGCTGAAACTCGCTCCCTGGCGGGTGGCGATTTTCTCGGGCGTGGGTTGTTCTTCAAAGACCCCCCATTTTTTGAAAACTTACGGCATTCACACACTGCACGGCCGCGTGGTTCCGTTTGCCTTGGGCGGCAAAATGGCCAATCCTGAAATGGAAGTGGTGGCCGTGGGTGGAGACGGTGACGGTTACGGAATCGGTGCAGGGCATTTTGTTCATGCCGGCCGCCGCAATGTGGATCTTGCCTACATTGTTTACAACAACGAAGTTTACGGTTTGACCAAAGGTCAAGCGTCTCCGACTCTGGGGCTCAATCAAAAGCCGAAGTCACTACCCCTTCCCAATACCTTGGAGGGTATTAATCCCTTGGCCCTGGCCCTGAGTGCCGGCTACACCTTTATTGCCAGAAGTTATGCCTATGGCACGCAGCATTTGAAACAGACCATTATGAGAGCCATTCAGCACAAAGGGATGGCCCTGGTGGACGTGCTTCAGCCCTGCCCGACTTACAACAATCTGCACGATAAGGAATATTTCTCGAGCATGGTCGAGATTCACGGGCAAAAAAAGCCGCGCCTTTTCCAGATTGAGTCGGAGGGCTATGACGGCGTGGTCAAGGACCCGAACAATCAGGACGAGATTAATCAGAAGAAAAAGCAGGCCTTTGAAATGGCTTATTACCGCGGGGAGCAGGTTCCTATCGGAGTATTTTATCAGGTCGATCTGCCTACTTATTATGAGCGTGTGGCGGCAGCGGCTCCGATTTTAAATAAGCAGACACCGTCCACCGCACCCATCGCGGATGCGAACGGCAAGCCGCTGACCGACGTTACCCATACTTACAACTCAATTCTGGTTTAAGACTGAATTACTGAATTAAGGGGCAAAATCAGCGGATTCTTTCGTTGACAGCCTCAAGCAGTCCTTCCGGGTCATCCGTGCCGATTCTTATACGTTGCCCATCTGTGAGAGTGAGTTCCACGGCGTCCCATCCTGAAACATTATAGTTCCAGCCGCGAGTTCTTCCAATTCGTTTCACGCCCCATCCCGAAAAAATAAAATTTTTCACGCGAGTGCAGGAAAGAATCTGTTTTAGCACGATCTCCTTCCGGATAATTCCAACGCCGAACTTTAAGCGGATGAGTGTTTCATCGATCGTGACCTGGAGCGAGAAAAAACAGGCGCTCAAGAAAGCGAGAACTAGGGAAAATAGGATACAGGCCGCCAGATTTCCGTACCTTAGACAGGAAATCACCATGCTGATTTCCGCGATGATTGCCAGGGCCAGAATAGCGTAGCCGGGCTGAACCCGGCGATAGTTTTCCAAGGATTTCATGTTACAATTCTAACAAATATGAAAATTTTGCCAACCTTTTTCAGAGTTGTTTTTGTGCTAGGCCTGTTTTTTTTGATGGGAGAGATACCCGCAAGTGCGGGCAACCAAGGTAACATGATCATTGTTGGTTTGGGAGACTCCACCACGGCGGGAACGCCGGGCTTTATGTCGCCTGCGGAAGCGCCGCCTGACGGTGAAGGGAATCCGGAGAGCCAGTACGGTTATTGGTTGATGAAGCACCATCCTGAGTGGCGGTTTTTAAACAGGGGTGTTAATGCCGAGCGTTCGGATGAGATCCTCGCGAGATTTGATTCTGACGTGCTTCAACTCAAACCGGATGTAGTGATTGTTCTTGCGGGCGTTGTTGATCTTTTTCAAGGGTATCCCTTGGAGGGGATAAAAAATAATTTGGAGGAGATTTATAGCCGGACGCGTGGCGCCGGAATCCGGGTGATGGCCTGCACGGTCTTGCCTTACAACGTCTCAACGGATGAAGTGCGCCGGAAAATGACGGAATTAAACGACTGGATCCGCTCCTACAGCCGCGAGCATGGTCTCGGGTTTTGCGACACGGATCAGGCCGTGGCGGATCCCAAAAGTCCGGGGAAGCTTATCAGCACGGCTGACAGCTTGCATCCGGATGTGGACGCGTACCGTAAAATGGGGAATGCGATCGCGGATGCGCTGGAAAAATGGCTTTCTTCAAGGTTAGAAAAATAACAAACGCTTCTTTTTTTCCGCGGCGCTTTCGTTCTTGTCTTTTCTCAGGATTTTCCAGGGATGAAGTTTCAGGTCGATGGTCATTTCCTTAAGATTTTCCGAAGATGCGTTTAGATTTTTGAAAATATCTTCAATGTCGGGATGGCTTCCGGCCACGGTCTGATCGAGATTTTTGATCAATCCCCGCAGCGAAACCGTGGTTTTCTCGAGCTCGTCGGCAATATCCGTGCCTTTTTTCATAATCGCGTTCAGAGCAATAGGATCCGAGCCCGGCAGTAGGTCGTTGTCTTTAAGCGGTGGAGTGTCCGGAGTCCCTGGTGTCAATTCGACGAATTTTTCACCCATGAACCCCAGGATGTCGATAAAGGCCTGCGAATTTTTGTGCAAGACCGCGGACTTGGCAATGCGGACAGTCACCGCTACCTGGCCTTCAGCAAGACCTACGAGCCGGATGTCCGTGACTTTGCCCACCTCATGGCCCGCGAAATGAACCGGCGCGTTTTTGGCCAGGCCGCTGATGTAATTAAAGAGAATGCGCACCTGATAGGTTTCGGAGAAAAACTGAAAATGTCCGGACATGAAAAGAAGGATGAATAGCGCCGTAGCTGCGAAGGTCACAAAAAAGCCGGAACGTATTTCGGCGGTCGTGTAATCCGCTCCCGGAGGCCGGAGGGAAGCTTCTTTGGCCGCCGGTTTATCTTTCGTCAAAGTCATCGCCCAGAATCTCCTTTAGATAATTTTCTTTTGTCTCCCGGAAAGATACGGGGCCGTCAATTTCCCCGTTGATAAACTGCCGCACATAGGGATTCTCCGAGTTTTCGATCTCGGAACTGGTCCCGAAAGCCACCACTTTTCCTTTATGAAGTACAGCCACACGGTCCGCGATACGGAAAGCACTTTTCATCTCATGCGTGACCACCACCGAAGTGATGCCGAGCTTCTTGCTGAGATCCATGATCAAATGATCGATCATGCTGGCGGTGATCGGGTCCAGTCCTGCGCCCGGCTCATCGTAAAAGATAATTTTAGGGTCCAATGCGATCGCCCTTGCCAAGGCCACGCGTTTTTTCATGCCTCCGGAAATCTGATAGGGCATGAAATTTTCAAAGCCCGTCAGCCCTACCAGCTCCAGCTTCACTTTGACGATGATTTTGATGATGTCGGGGTCAAGACGGGTATGTTCCTTCAGAGGAAGGGCCACATTCTCCCCCACGGAAAGAGAGTTAAAAAGCGCCGCGCCTTGAAACAGCATTCCGAATTTTTTGCGGATTTCGTTTTTTTCATGCTCAGAAGCGCTTGCCATGTCCTGATCAAAAATGAGGACGCTTCCTTTTTCGGGTGTCAAAAGACCGATGAGCGTTCTCAGAAGCGTGCTTTTTCCGCAGCCGGAGCCTCCCATGATGACCATGGTTTCTCCCTCGTAAATCTCCAGATCAATGCCGTTTAGGATGGGCCTTCCTCCGAGCATTTTATGGACATTGGCGATGCGAATCACAGGACTCGTCATGGAAAGAGATAATAAAAAATGGCGGTGAGCAGGCAATCGGCTACGATGATGGTAATAATGGAAAGCACCACGGAGCGGGTGGTGGCCTGGCCCACGCCCTCGGCTCCTCCCTTCACGGAAAAGCCCTCATGCACGGCGATGAACCCCACCAGCAGGGAAAACACAACGCTTTTTACCAGGCCGGTAAGAATATCTTTTTGCACCAGGGCATTGAAACTTCCCTGAATGTAAAGACTGGAATTGATGCCCAAGCCGAGTGTCCCGACGACATAACCGCCGAACATGCCGATGACGTTGCCCAGCATGGTCAGGCAGGGAAGCGCGATGGCAATGGCCAAAATCCGCGGCACCACCAGATAAGCCACAGGCGGAATGCCCATGGTGGTCAAGGCATCCACTTCCTCCTGCACTTTCATGGTCCCAAGTTCCGCGGTGATGCTGGCGCCGACTCTTCCCGCAATCACAATCGCGGTCACCACAGGGCCCAGCTCCCGGGTCATGGAGACACTGACCAGCCCGCCTGTGTAAATCAGAGCGCCGAACTGTTTCAACTGGTAGGCGGCCTGGAGCGTAAGCACGGCGCCTATGGATGCGGTGACCAAGGCAATGATGGGAAACGAATCACTGCCGGTGAAAGCAAGCTGCCGGCTGAAGGCCTCGCGCTGCAAGCCGCGTCGCCCGGCCACAGGTGCGACCAGGGCCCAGTAGAGAAAGGATTGAATAATTTCTTGAAGACGGGCAATCTCGGCAAAGAATAGATGGGTTTTTCGGCCGATGAGGCCGAAAAAGGACAGCATGCCGGTCATGAAATCAGGGACAGGGCTTCTTTCTCGTTATTGGCAAGGCGGAAAATGGAGTCGAGTTTGGCGATTTCAAAAACGCTGCGTACCCCCTGGGAGAGATTGAAAAGGATGAGTTTGCCGCTGTAGCGCTTCATTTTCTGAAAAAGTTCGACGAAGGTGGCAAGACCCGAGCTGTCGATATAGGCTACTTTTTTAAGATCCACCAGAATTTTAGAAGCCTGGCCGTCCACCAGTTTCACAAATTCAGTGCGAAGCTCCGGTGAAGAATGAAAATCCAGATCGCCCTGAAGAGCGATGAAATGGACTCCTTGTTCATCCCGCTTGAGTTCTATCTTCATGATGGTTTCCCCTTTTTGTATTTGACCAGGATGAGCTCATTCCCCTCGGTGTGGCCCGTATTATACTCCACTTCATCCATGATTGTCTTCATGAAATAAATGCCGAGGCCTCCCGGCTTGGTGGGTGGAAGCTCGGGTTTTTGCAATTTCTCGAGATCAATTTTTTTGCCATAGTCACGGATTTTAAACACGGCCTTGTCTTCCTGATTCTGCGCGGTCACCTGAATTTTCCGGCCCGGCTGGTTGAGATAAGAGTGGCGGATGGAGTTGGTGCAGGCCTCGCCCAGCGCCACCTGGATTTCTTCCTGGGTTTTTGCGGGCAATCCGGTCCGCTCAAGAAAGTGCTGCAGTCTTTCGCGCAGGGGCCCCAGGTGTTTGGGCTCGCTTTCAATTTCAAAAACTTGTTCATCCAGGGAGGCAGTCGAGGGCATCTCCGTTGGGGGTCTGAGATTTTGAATATGTTCCGCATAAAATTTATCGGCGATTTTTAGAAACGCCTTCACGACATTCGGGTCGAATTTTTTGCCGGACATGGAAACTACAAATTCCACCGCCCTTTCCTTGCTGAAGGGTTCTTTGTAAGGCCGGGCCGTGGCCAGCGCGTCAAAATAATCCGCGAGCGAGACAATGCGAGCTTCCAGGGGAATTTTTTCACTCTCAAGGCCGTCGGGATAGCCGCTCCCGTCGTAATTCTCGTGGTGGTTCCGGATCATGGGAATGAGGTCCCACAGAAGATGAGAGTTGAGGACAATGAAGTGCCCCTTTTCCGGATGCTGGTTCATGCGCGCCCGCTCTTCCGGTGTGAAGCTTCCGGGTTTGTAAAGGAGTTCGTCGCGGATGCCGATTTTGCCGATGTCATGAAGAAGCGCGCCGCGGCGGAGAGTTTCAAGGCGTTTGGCATCGAATCCGAGCTCGCGGCCAATCGCCACGGAAAGAGTCGCCACTCTTTCCGAATGACCGCGCGTGTATTCGTCTCTTTCTTCCAGGGCCTGGACGAGTGTGAGCATCATCTCGACCATGGCTTCTTCGCCTTGGCCGACCTCGCCCAAAAACTTTTTGACCCTTTCGTCCGACTGACCGAAGTTTTTCCCCATGAGTTTCTCGAATTATAGGCGAATTTCTAGAAACTTGCAATCGCCGCCGGTTTTGGTTATATTTGAGCCCTCAACCCAATATGCCAAGCCGAGAGAAGGACTTTCAATCCGCGCACGAGATAGGCAAAATTTATCACTCCATCGTTAACAAAAAAATTCTTTGCGATTACTTTCTCGAAAGTGTTTTCCCCTTCATCGGATCGTCCCAGGGCTATTTATTCCTCTCCGGAAATAACGATCAGATCTGGCTTGAATCCTCAAACGGTTCCGCCAAAGAATGTCCCGGCGATATAGAAGTCCAAGCCCGGAACACGCTCAGGGAAGGCAAACCGTGCCTGAAGGGAAATCGGATTTTTCTTCCCCTGGTGGTTCAAAACAGCGTGATGGGCGTGGCCTGTTTTACGAGAGACTCGGGCCAGCCTGATCGAGCCGCGGGTGGCGGCCTGGACAAGCAGGCCCTGGCGGATGGCCTGGGCCAGGAATTTGACAGGGAAGACCTTGATCTCGGTTTTGATCTTGCCTGCCAGCTTTCCGGCGCGCTTAAAAATATCCTGCTTTATGAAGAAGGGCTTAAAATGGAGCGGCTCGCGGCCGTGGGGCAGACGATCGGCATGGTCATGCACGAGCTCAAGAATATTATTCAAATCGCTAAGCTCGCGGATGAGCTGGTGCGCCGCGGCATTAAAAATCAGAATGAGAAATTTCTCCAGCACGGGCTTGACGGCATTGCCAAGGCTTTAAAGGAAATGGATGGTTTTATTTGGGACATGCTCAGCCTCACCAAAGAATACCGAATTGAGCCGCAAAAGGTGGATTTGCGGACGATTGTTGAGGAGCTCAGGAATGATTTTGAGGAAAAGACGCGGGAACTAGGCATCGCGCTTGATGTTGAGGTGGAGAAGAATTTTCCTGAGGTGGAGGCCGATGCCCGGTCCCTGTACCGCGCGCTCCTGAACCTGGTACAGAATGCCATGGAATCCTGTGACAAGGATGCCTCTTTTATCCGGATCCGCGTTCACTCCAAGGACAAGGATTATTATGAAATCAAACTTGAGGATAATGGTAAAGGCATGACGCCTGAGGTCAAGGCCAAAATTTTCCAGGCCTTTTTTTCAACCAAGGGCCGCAAAGGCAACGGCCTGGGCCTCATGATTATCGAAAGAACCTGCAAGGCCCATAAAGGAACCATCCATGTGGATAGCGAGCAGGGGAAGGGAACTGTTTTCACGCTCACCTTCCCCAAATCCATTCCCCATGACGAAAACTGAAAGAGTTAGGATGCTTTGGAAGGCTGGGAATCTAAAGCATGGATACGCTTGAGTCCCGTCTGAATGTCGGAATCAACTTCGAAAGTTTTCCACACCACTCCCTCATGCATAAGATTGGCGAGGGAGAGAAAGATCATGGCCTGGTCCATGGTCAGCGCATCGTTAGCCACGGTTCCGGAGTCCCAGTCCAAAGAATCCCTGAATCCCCAGAAAAATTGTTTTCCTTCCAGAAGAAAAGGTTTCCGGGCTCCGAGTTCTTCCAGCGTTTTAAGGTTGTTGTAAACTTCAACCGGAAAATAAATGGCCGCGAGCACGGAAGCGTAGGGCGCGACAATATCATCCCTCAATTCGCCAAATCCGAGATAGCGGCCTTTGGGCGTGAGACAGGAAGACCAACCCCACACTGGAGCCCCGGTTTTTTTGGCGTATTCTAGTTGCGCAAGGGTATAATTTTTCTGATATTCGGCCATTTCGCCTGAACGTTCATCCAGAAAGAGCGTCGCTGCGTAGTAGGTAAAAAGCCCGCCCTCTTCATATCCCGAGGCCAGCAGCTTATATTTTCCCTTTTGCCAGGTGGTCCGGACCAGGGCCTGCCAGTGCGCCGCGGGAAATGCGCCGCGCGCAATGCCGTAGAAACTCAAGAAACGAGTCTCCGAGGCGAAGAATTTGTAATACCATTTGCCCCAGGGCTGGTAAACCGCAAAATTATTGAGGGTCATGTCATAGCCGCCTTTGAGCCAGCCGTTGTTCTTGTCATAGAGATCCTTGAAGGCCATGCCCTTCAAAAAGGCTTCGATTTTTTCCGCAAGCTCGGGAAATGTGTTCTTTGCCACGACGAGCCCGCCGATAAGATTGGCCATGTGGCTTCCGTACGAAAACACGTCGCCAAAAGCCGGCTCGAGATTTTTGACGCGAAACCAGGGGCGGGGAAAACCGCGCCATTTTTTTATCCCGCACAGGCTCGCAAAAGCGTCCTGGGTTTTTTTGAGGCCTTCTTCGCGGGAAATTAAACCGGTCTTGGAAGCAATCGCGACGCTGGCCAGATAAAGTCCCGCGTTGCTGGCGGATGTGACCGGCTGTCTTGCGGTGGAGTCATAGGGGAGGCCGGTCTCGGGCGCGATAAAACTGGCCAGGCAATTCCAGGTGTCCTTGTAGAGGCCGTCAAAATAGTCTTTTTGATTGGGAGACAGATCAGGGGCATTATTTTGAGCGTAAGTGAATGCGGATGGGGTGTTCAAAAGCGTGAAAACAAAAACTGCGGCGAGTGATTTTCTTGTAAACCCCGTGAGTTTCATGTAAGTTTCAAGGTATTTATATTGATTTTTGGACACGGTTTCAAGGACAAAATGAAAACCATTGGATTGCGGAAAAAAACGGCCATTTTGCTGATTTTACTTCTGCTGCATCATTCGCTGGCAGCCGCTGGCCGGGAATACCGCTTTTCCGCAGAGGATGAACGGTTTCTTGACTTGGTTGAAAAACGCGGGTTTGATTATTTTTTGTATGAGCATCATCCTAAAACCGGTTTGGTGAAGGACAAGGCCAGCAATTTTCGCAAGGATACAAGCGCGGTGGCCAGCATTGCGGCCACGGGATTCGGGCTTTCGGCCATGTGCGTGGGCGCTGAAAGAGGCTGGATTTCAAAAACCCAGGCCGAGAAGTATTGTGAAAATACCCTCCATTTTTTTCTCACCCAGATGGCGCATGAGCACGGATTTTTTTATCACTTTGTGCACTGGGGCACGGGAAAAAAGACCAATCACACCGAGATTTCCTCCATCGATACTGCGCTGCTTTTGGCCGGCGCGCTCACGGCCGGGGAGTATTTCAAGGGCACGGAAGTGGAGACCCTTGCCCGCCGGCTTTATGAGCGGGTGGATTTTTCATGGATGCTGAATGGCGGGAAAACGCTTGGCATGGGGTGGGAGCCGCGGCAGGGATTTTTAAAGTCCCGCTGGGATCGTTACAATGAATCGCTTATTTTGTATCTTCTTGCCGTTGGATCTCCGGCGCATCCCATTCCGCCGGAAAGCTGGCAAAAAGTCAAAAAGCCAATCGGCATTTACGGGCCGCATATTTTAATCGCCTGCCCTCCGCTTTTCACCCATCAATATTCGGCCGCATGGGTGGATCTCCGGAATAAAAACGACGGATTCGCGGATTATTTTGAAAATTCCCGGACCGCCACCCTTGTCAATCGCGAGTTCTGCATCGATCAGCGGAAAAAATTCAAAACATATTCGGAAAATATCTGGGGGCTTACGGCAAGCGAGGGCCCGCGGGGGTATGCAGCTTACGGCGCGGAACCGGGCGGGGCCGTGCATGACGGCACGGTTGCGCCCACGGCGGCCGCGAGCTCCATGCCCTTCACGCCGGAAGAGTCTCTTGCGGCGCTCAAGGCTCTGGACCGGAATTTTAAGGATAAACTCTGGGGAAAATATGGATTTTCCGACGCGTTTAACGTGGATCAGAACTGGTATTCTCAAAATGTTCTCGGTATTGATCAAGGGCCGCTCGTTTTAATGATTGAAAATGCACGAAGCGAATTCATGTGGAAGTATTTTATGAAAAATCTGCGCGTTCAGGAGGGGATGCGGCTTTTGGGCTTCCGGCCCGGCACTCTCCACCTGACGAGGCCCGAACAGCCGGAGGTGAAAATTTATAAGATTACAAAACTGCCGGTGATTGACGGCAATCTCGCGGACTGGGATTTGACCAAGCCGCTGACCTTGACCGCTGCCGAACACCGGGAGATTGGTGAAGTTTCAGACAACAAGGATGCCTCGGGGAATATTTCTCTGGAGTATGACAACAAATATCTTTATGTGGCAGCCAGGATCACGGATGACAGTCTGGTGATGAAAATGGGCAAGGACAAAATTTGGAAAGACGATTGCCTCGAACTTTTTTTTGCCCCTCGGGGATATCGGATGAAATGGAAAGATGCGCGTGACATGCAGCTGGGATTAAGTCCCGGAGAGTGGGAACACGAAGGAAGGGCCTGGGCCTGGTTTCAGGAGATGGATCCCTCCAGGCGGAAAGGAATGAAACTTAAAATCACACGGCGGGCGGATGGCTATGATCTTGAGGCGAGAATCGCCTGGAGATTGCTCAAAATTAAACCCCGCAAGGGGGTCCGTTTCGGATTCACTCCTGCCATTCATGATAGGGATACGGACGGAAGCGAGGGGAAGCTTACCTGGTTTTTTCTTCCGGATGGGAAAACGGGAAAAGTCATCCTCGGCAAGGCCGTTCTTGAAGGAGCGCCCGCTACTTCCAGCGCCGCACAATCGCTTTAACGTCCTGCACCAGATTTTCGATATTTTTTAGAGTGCGCTCAAGCGCAATGGTGTCGCGCTTCTGAATGGTCCAGCGCATGGCTTTGTTGATGCTCTGGACAAAACGCTCTTCGGACGGCGTGTGATTGATGAAATCAATAGCGCGCCGCTTCCACAGGCGCTTCGCAATGGTTTTCTTTTCCCGGTCCGTGTAGACGATAAAAATGGCATTGGGATGCATGAATTCAACGCCTTGATATACATCCTCGGCTTTCATGCCCCCGAAGCGGTAGTCAATCACGATTAAATCAAATTCGCCCTTGTGGATATGATCTGAAAATTCCTTGATCGTGCCGGCGCAGTCGACCCGGTAGAAATTTTCAAGAAGCTTGACCGCCCGCTTGGTAAAAGCGGAGTCCGAAAGCGCCAGGAGAATTCGAAACCCTTTTTCGGTCATGGGCATAGAGGATTTTTTAACAGATATCGGCTTTTGGGAGAAAAACTTAAACCATCCTGCCTGTCATTCTGGGCATAATACCCAGAATGGCAACTGTCTCAGCGATTTGACAGCGGAAGATGCCCCAGCGCCCATGCGCTGGGACCGCAAGACGGCAGCGAAACTGGAGGTTTCGCTGCCCGCTGCCCCGGGCTTGGTGGCGGCGAAGCGCAGCGCAGCAGTCCCTTGACTATTGGGCAAACGGCGGGTACAGTTTAATCATGAAACGCAAAAAGATTCTGAACTGCGTGGTGTTGAGCTCTCTGGACAAGCCATCCCTCATTCTCCGGTGGTTTCGTTTCCGCTACTTTTTCCGGTATTTTAGAAAACCGCGCCTTCAGCCAGTTCCCATCAAAGACGTTCTGGCCTAGCCACCCGCTTGGCCCGATTCGCTCCGGGCCTAAAATTTTGTCCCTGCACAGGTCATAAAGTCCGGAAAAGGCTTTTGGATTCTTCCCCTAGAAGTCGTTACGCTCAAGTAATAGTTATATTAATATTAAATTTTCTTTTGACAATGTCGAAAATTTTCATAAGCTACTTGTAACCCCGGGGGTTATGAAAATCATTCGGCGTATCCTGTTTGGTCTATTTTTCCTTCTTCTAACCGTCTCTCTAGGTTTTGCCAAAGAGCCGGCCAAATCCCTTCCAGTCGAGGCGCTTCTTCGTGACATGTTTGTCTTAAGTCACACAGCCAAACTGGAAAGAGACGTCTACGAAGTTGAAGGATTCACGCTGGTTTACCATCCTGCCAAAGACTGGAATTCCGCTTACTCGATCGTAACCGGGTTTAAAGGGGATGTCCTCACCACGCACATTCTCAAAGACGTGAATTCAGTTGAGGATGCGCGCAAGTATTTTTTAAAAAATGTAAAATCCCACTCCTTCAGGGGAATCAACATCCGCGAGTTGTCTCTGGCTTCAAAAAGCGGGCCGGGCATGAAACTCTACTGGGTAGGGAACCGCGCCTTTCGCTCCTTGAAGGATGCGCAAAAATCTGTGGGTATCATGAAGAAAAATATTGAGGCGCAGGGCGGGAGTTTTAAACGGGCCGTGGCCAAAATGCGTGAGATTTCCAAAGAGCCTCCTTCTCCGCCCAAGCCGGGAAAGCCTGCGCGTGCGGAGCTGGAAGAAGAGTATGCCTTCAAAGCCCTGGACTGGCTCGGTTTCACGGAATATCTGTACGGTCCGTTTTACGGTGAACCGGCCGGGGAGAAAATTCTCTACCAATCCACGTTTGAAACCACTTACCGCACCACCAATTTTACCAAAAAGGATTTTAACGCTCTGACCGGTTTCTGGTCCCACCGTTTGGTGTTTCGAGGCATCCGCTTTATCGGGGGGACGACGGTAGATCCCTACATTGAAGCCGTCCCGTCCTGGCAATCCGATCCTAGTGATTTTGCCACCAATCTGGAGGTGAGCGGAGGGCTTGAGTGGCGGCCTTTGGTCCGCAACTCATTTTTGCAAAATTACCAGCCTTATGGTCTGCCGATGCTGGACTGGATCCGGAATACACGCGTTTTTCTTGTCTATTCCCAACGCAAGAATATAAAGGACAAATTTGATGATGAGGTCATCACAAACAATCTGAGAGCCGGCGTGGAGCTTTTCAAGGAATGGGGAGTTGACCTCCCAAGCCTGGATGTGATTTCCGGAGAAAGCCCCTACTTTAAAAAAAGCGATTTTTTATGGTCAGAGGTGTTTCTGCAGTACTTTTACAACAAAACCAATTTTTCGTCGGAGCCTGATTACCAATCCATTCAAAACACCGAGGCTTTCAAGGTGGGTATCAAACTTCCGAGATTTCCGCTTCCCGACAATCCCATTAATCAGGAATTTCTCCTCATGCCCTATATAACTTTTGAAAACAATGTGAATCACGAGCATGATTTTTCTTTTCAGAACCGTTTCTATTACGGCTATGGCGTCCGCTGGATGCCCTTCCGCGATTACCGCTTTGCCAATAACGAATGGCTGTTTAAAACAAAAATCTTTTTTGAGTATTATCCGGAAATTCATTACGGCCAGGCAAAGCCGGCCAGTGAAGTCCCGGAACAGGATATTCGATTCGGTCTCAACATGTCCTTTAAACGGTTTTAAATGATGAAACGATTTGTTTGGACGGTTTTTATTTTTGCGGTCGCCATGACCTGGGCTGTTTCCTCCGCACAGGCCGCGATCGTGAATTTTCTCGGCAATCCGGGGTTTGAAAACAGTCTTGGCGGGGCCAGCAACTGGAACAATGATGCCAATCGTGGGATCAGCAATCCCACGATTGCGGGAGCTCCGGAAGGGAGCCATGTTCTGCGGTTGGATGAAGCCACTACCGTGGCCGGCGGCTTTGTAGGGGTTTTTACTTTTCAAGTCGGAACCGTCAAGGAAGGAGACCTCGTGGCCTTTAGCGGCCTGGTTCGCGCGAACAGCCTGGATGCCGGTGACGAAGGGCAACTTAGGATTGAGTTTCAAACCTCGGCAGGAGTTCTTATCAGTGCCTCCAATGTTTCCGTATCCGCTGTTTCCGCTAATTTTAGCCGTGTGGTGGTGAGCGGCACAGCGCCAACCAGTACCGCCCAAGTAGCTTTTGTCATTCGCATCCAGCCTTCCAATGCAGGGGGCGGAAGCCAGGTGGATTTTGATGATGTGAAAGGAACTACGAACGGCCTGCCGGTTATTCTTGAGACAGGGACAACAGGAGGGGTTCAGAAGCCGGGAGATATTACCATGATTTCAACGCGGCTTCAAAATACCAGCGCCGCTTCGGTGGGGCCAGTGGAGGTTGTGACGACCTTCACTCCCGGACTTAGCATTCATACCGGCCAGGCTTCTCTGGATGGGCATCCCGTGAACCAGCACGAGGGATCCGTGGTTTTTGAAATAGGAACTCTTCCGGCCGGACAGGACAGCGCTTTTGCGTTTGCCGTGCTTTTGAGTTCCGGAGTCTTGCCCGGCAAACGTTATGAAGTCACACTGCTGGCAAGAACGGCCGGGTCCGGCGCTGCGCTCTCGGATCCGGTGCGCATTGTGATTGATGTGGAGCCGGATCCCCTGTTTAGCATGGGAACTGTCATTGGAAAAGTTTTCAATGATACCAATGGAAATACGGTTCAGGACCCGGGCGAAAAAGGAGTGCCGAATGTGCGCATCGCCACGGAACAGGGCATTGTTGTCTACACGGATGGCTACGGCAAATACCATATCCCGCAGATAACTCCGGGAAGGCATGTGGTCAAGGTGGATTATCATTCACTCCCTGACGGGACGCAATTTGTCACCGAGGAATCCTATGTAGCCAAAATTACGGACGGCCTGCTGGCCAAGGTTAATTTTGCGGTAAAGCTTCCGGACGAAGCGGTTCCGGAAGAGTACAAGGGCAATCTCGCGATGAACGTGATCCAGGAACTGGACCGGATCAAGCCGGAGCTTTCGGTGGAGATGGATCCCGACATTGTAAAAACCGGCCAGGGCATGTTGGAAAGGGAAATCCGGTTTCTTCTCCACACCAATTACGGAAATCTGATCAAGGAATGGCGTATTGAGGTGCGCGATGAGATGGGAAAAGAAGTGTGGTCCGGAGTCGGCAAGGGCGCGCCTCCGTCTGCGGTACTCTGGGACGGTAAAGACAATGCCGGCATTATGATCCAGCCGGGCGATTATGCTCTGCGGCTTGTGGCGGTAGACAAAGATGACAAGGAGGATTGGACAGCGCTTCAATTTTTCCGCGTTCAGAGCAAGTTGAAACCATGGGAAAATGTACCCGAGAACAGGCCTTTTGCTTCTGTGGGATATTTTAATTTGATGGCGGATGGGAAACGAAGTATTCCGTTTGCCGGAAAAACGGCGGTAAGGGTGCAGGGTAAAACTCCGGTGAAAAATCAGGTGCTTGTGAACCGTCAACCGGTAGCCGTGAATCCGGACGGAACTTTTGAAACGGGAATGTTTCTCGCGGACGGAAAGCAGAAGATTGAAGTGACAACCACGACCGAAGAGGGCGAATCGCTCAGTGTCCAGAAAGAGATTCAGATCAAGGACAATTACCTTTTTATGGTGGGATTGGGCGAGGATCAAATGGGTTTTAATCAGTTCAAAGGCAATATTGAGTCCGTGGGCAATGCGGAAAAATTCCGTGATGGATTTTACCAGGATGGCAGGGTTTCCTATTATTTAAAGGGAAAGGTCAAAGGGAAATTTCTCGTGACCTCCCATTACGATTCCGACGATGCCAGCCGGCGTTCCAAACTGTTCACCAGTCTTGACCCGGATGCCTATTATCCGGTTTACGGAGACAAATCCGAACTTGATTTTTCCGCCAATGACACGCAGGGAAAGTTTTATGTTTTGGTGGAAAAGGACAGGTCTTTTATCAAGTGGGGCTCATTCAACACGGATTTCACGGACACGGAACTGGCTACGCATAACCGCACCGGATCCGGCGGAAAGGTGCATTTTGAAACCGTGGGCACCACCCGTTACGGCGACGCCAAGGCAGGGTTCTCGGGTTTTCATACCGATCAGAAACAGCTTCCGGACCACAATGAATTTTTCGGGACAGGCGGTTCTCTTTATTATTTGAGGAATAAGCGGGTGATTGAAGGCAGCGAAAAGCTGCGGGTCGAGACCCGGGATAAATTGAGCGGTGTGGTTTTGTCAAAGCAGGATTTCATTTCGGGCACGGACTATGAGATTGATTATGATCAGGGACGGATTATTCTCAATAAGCCGCTGTCGTCCATAAGCGGGGGCAACACGCTCATTCATCAGGGCATCCTTGAAGGCTATTCGAATGTCCTGATCGTTGATTATGAGTATAAAGAGCAGAGAATTACGGGCTACGGCACCAATGGCTTTAGAGGATTCCAGCATTTCGGCGACTTTGTGAAAATCGGCGGCACTTATATTGAAGACGGGCATCCGCCGAACAATCGCAATCACACCCTGCGCGGCGTGGATACGGAATTCAAAATAAGCACCAATACCAAAGTGACCGCGGAGTATGCCCAGAGCGAAAATCCGCAGCTTAACGGTTATTCGTCGGCCAATGGAGGACTTTCCTTTGTGAACGGCGGCAGTTCCAACCTGGGTGGCCCGGAGCAGGGCAGAAACGGCGCCTACATCATACGGGCGCAGAGCAAGCCCTTGAAACAGTTGGATGTCTCCGGCTACATTCAAAAATACAATCCCTTTTTCAGCAATGCGGACACAGTATTTTCCCAGGGCGATGTGCGCAAATACGGGGTGGAGGCCAATTACCGGGTTACGAATAATTTTGTGCTGAAATACCGGCGCGACAGCATGCATACCGTGAAGCGCAACGATTATACCGGTACTGTGGACAGGGTCCGATATCATACGCTGCAGGCGAGTTATGATGGCCCCGAGGTTCTGGCGCAGTTGGAATATCAAAATGTAACTGCCGAACTTCCCACCCCGGGGCGGCTTAGAAACTCGCTTTTTTCCGTCAATGAATTCAATGACACGGTGGGCGCGAAACTCGGCTACCATGTGACCGAGCAGTACATGCCTTATGTGCGGGGACAGATGACCCTTAACGGCGGCAAGCCGGACAATCAGGCCGGAGTGGGACTTGAAGCCCGGGTGCTTCAGAAATCCACCATGTCCATTGAGCAAGATTTCGGGAATGTCGGTGACTCGACACAGCTCAAATTTGAAACCCAGACCTCTGAGCGCTCAACCGCCTATGCCAAGATCGCCGCGGGCGATGACCGAGACTTTGGCAAAGCGATTCAGACCACGCTCGGCTCCTCCCACACCATGGACAACCGCAGCCGTCTTTTCACGGAAAAGGAATTTTCCGGCTACCGGGGCGATAATTTTGCTCGCAACATGATGGGCTATGAGAGAAGTTTTTTTGATAACCGGCTGGGAGGAATTTTCACCATCGAGCACAACAACATTGACAGGGCCAAAGAAGCGGGCGTGTCCTTCCCGGATGCGCCGGTACTCAATCATGCGGTTTCTACCGGGCTTACTTATCACGAAGGAAAAATTCTTGAGGCCTCCACCAAATGGGAATTCAGGAAATTCCGGCAAGAAGATTTGAGCGACCGGCAATGGTTGAGTTACAACAACCTGGGGATTCAGGTAACCAAGGACCTTGAATTTTTCAGCCGGTTTAATTTTTCAAAAACCCGGGATATCGCTTTGACCAACACGTTTGCGAATTTTGTAGAAATGAACACCGGTTTTGCGTTCCGGCCCGTGGAATGGGACCGCTTCAACGCCTTAACGCGCTATACCTATTTAAACGACAATTTGCCGGATGCCCGGTTCGGTGCCGGTGTGGCTCTGGAGGAAATCGCGCATATCTTTGCTCTTGAAGGGTCGTATGATTTTAACCGGTATTGGGGATGGGTGGAAAAATTGGCATACAAACTTTCGGAAGTCAGCTCCTCGCTGACCAGCGCGATACGGGTTTACAATTATCTTCTGGTGAACCGCATCAATTTTCACGTGACCCGCAAGTGGGACTTTGGAACGGAATACCGGATCCTGACCCAGCAGGGGGCGGGGCAGAATTTGAGGCATGGCGCGCTGGTCGAGATTGATCGCGAACTTTTTGATTATACTCGTATCGGTGTGGGTTATAATTTTACGGATTTTGACGATGATTTAAGAAAGGTCAATAGTTACCAATCCTTCAGCCAGGGACCTTTTGTCAGGTTGACAGGAAAGTTTTAGCGCCGAATGCCGAAATACATATTGGGAAACTTAAAAGCCTAAGGAGGATGCCTTGTTTAAGAGAACGAGTGGTTTAATAGCGATTGCGGTTTTAGCTGGGATGCTGACGGCTTGTATTCATCAGCCCCTCGTCAAACATGAGGAGGTTTTGATCTATAATCGTGCCTATGATTACACCTATGAAGGCGTGCTACGGGCCCTGGACAATGCCGATCCCTGGCAGCTCGGCCACACGGACAAGCCGCGCGGCATGATTGTGGCTTACAATACGAAGTATTGGGATTCGCTGGATGCCGACAAACGGACGGCGGTGATTCTGGTCAAGCGAGTTGACCGGAGGAAAACTTCGGTGGAACTTTCGCCCGAGTCCCAGAATGTGATAGGAGTCGCCGATATTCTCAAAAGCATTGACCAGGTTTTAGGGACATACAAGTAAGAGATCCCTCCTTCGCGAACTCTTGTTTGAGGGAAGTTTTCCCCCATGAATGCCATCCATCTCAAAGGGGTTCGAACCCACAATCTCAAGAATTTTAATCTCACCCTTCCGCATCATTCCATTATTGTTTTCACCGGCGTAAGCGGTTCGGGCAAATCCTCGCTGGCTTTTGACACGCTTTACGCCGAGGGGCAGCGGCGATACGTGGAATCGCTTTCCGCCTATGCCCGGCAATTTCTCGAGCGTATGGAGAAACCCGATATCGATTCCGTGACCGGCATCCTCCCCGCCATCGCTATTGAAGCCAAAAATATTGTCACCAATGCCCGTTCGACGGTCGGCACGCAGACGGAAATCAACGATTATCTGCGTGTTTTTTTTGCCGGCACCGGCAAAACGTTTTGCGCCCAATGCGGCCGCATGGTGGAACCCGACCGGCCGGATAAAACTGCGGAGGACCTGATCAAAAATCACACGGGGGAACAAGCTCTTGTGCTTTTTGAGGTCGCATTGAAAGGCGTTTCCAAAAAATATTCAAAAGAAGCTCGCGAGGAGCTTGAGAAACAAGGATTTATCCGGATTTTTGTAAACGGTAAAGTAATGGATTTGTCAGGTGAGAAAAGTCCTCCAGAAGTCGATTTGCTTCAAGTGGTTGCCGACCGCCTGGAAATTGAAAAGGATGCCAAGCCGCGACTTGCGGATTCCATTGAAGCGGCTTATCGCTACGGTAAGGGCCATGCGGCTGTTTATGTCCATGGAAAAATGATCAAATTGTCCGAAGGTTTTCATTGCGCGGGATGTGATATCGAATACAAACACCCCACGCCCAACGCCTTTTCATTCAACAGCCCGCTCGGCGCTTGCGCGGAATGCCAGGGTTTCGGCCGCGTGATCACCATTGACCGGGCCCTGGTGGTGCCGGATGAAGGCAAATCCCTTGAGCGGGGCGCGATCGAGCCCTGGACCAAGCCGAGTTCATCCTGGTTTTCTCAGCAAATGCGTCGTTACTGCCGCCGCCGCGGAATTCCCCTTGATAAACCGTTTCGGGAGCTTTCCGACAAGCACAAAAAATGGATATGGGAGGGCGACGAGGGAGATCCGGATTTTGAAAGTGTTCAGGACTTTTTTGATTATCTGGAAAAGAAAACTTACAAAATGCATGTGCGCGTGTTTTTGTCCAAGTATCGCACCTATGTCCTTTGTCCCAAATGCCGCGGAAGCCGTCTCAAACCGGAAGCACTTTTGGTGAAAGTCGAAGGAAAGAATATCGCCGGATTTATGGCCATGACCGTGAAGGATCTCCGCCATTTTTTCCATTCTTTGAAGTTGTCACCCCATGAACAGGAGATTGCCGAGCCCGTCCTGCTTGAGCTCCGGAACCGCCTGACTTTTCTCGATGAGGTTGGCCTGGGCTACCTGACGCTTGACCGGCTCTCAAGAACGCTTTCAGGCGGCGAGGCGCAAAGGATTAATCTGGCCACGTCGCTTGGCGCTAGTCTGGTGGACACGCTTTATGTGCTGGATGAGCCCAGCATCGGGCTGCATGAAAGAGACAATGAACTCTTGATCCGGATTTTGCGCAAGCTCCGGGATTTGGGTAACGCCGTGGTTGTGGTCGAGCATGACCGCCAAATGATCGAGACTGCGGATCAGGTGGTGGATCTCGGGCCTTATGCGGGCGAAAAAGGGGGAGAGATTATTTTTCAGGGATCTTTTCCCGAGTTGCTCGAGGCCGACACCTTGACGGGCCGGTATCTTTCTGGAAGGCAGAAAGTAGCGGCCGGGAATTATCAGAAAATCCTTTCTTTCGGTAAGAAAATCCGCATCCTGGGTGCTTCGGAACACAATCTCAAAAATATCGATGTCCAAATTCCTTTGAGATGTTTCGTGGTGATGACGGGTGTCTCAGGTTCTGGAAAAAGCACGTTTCTTTACGACATCCTTTACAATCAATACCAGCGTTATCGCGGCCGCCCCGTCCAGGATCCGGGCAAAGTCCGGTCGATCTCGGGATGGGACGGAATCGGGGACATAGTGCTGGTGGATCAGTCGCCCATTGGCCGCACGCCGCGCTCGAATCCCATCACCTACATCAAGGCCTTTGACAGCATCCGCAAAATTTTTGCAGGCACGGAGCGGGCTCGGCGTCTGGATCTCGGGCCCGGCGCTTTTTCGTTCAACGTGGATGGCGGGCGGTGCGAGGAGTGCGAAGGCAACGGCCAGATCAAAGTGGAAATGCATTTTCTTGCCGACATTTACGTGGGATGCGAAAAATGTCAGGGCAAACGGTATCAGAAACGGATTCTTGAAATCCAGTATCAGGGAAAGAATATCCATGACGTGCTTTGCATGACGTTTGACGATGCGGCGCAGTTTTTTGCAGCGGAGGATGCCCCGGGATTGCCCGGGGTATCTGGAGCAGTACCAGTCCTAATGCCTTCCCAGCGGGAAGGCATTAGGGCGGGTGGCGACCCGAAGGGTCGTCCCTTGACAGGCCATGCCGAACTCGTGTCTCGCCTGGCCATTTTGCAAAAAATAGGACTGGGATACCTCCGGCTGGGGCAGTCCGCGCTCACACTTTCCGCGGGCGAGGCCCAGCGTATGAAACTGGCGCTGGAAATGACGGAAACCCGGAGTGAAAAAATTCTCTATCTTTTTGACGAACCCACAACAGGCCTTCATTATCATGACATTCGCTTCCTGCTCCAGGCCTTTCGCGAGTTATTAAGCCGCGGGCATTCGATCGTGGTGATCGAGCACAATATGGAGGTGATCCAGCAGGCTGATTATGTTATTGATCTGGGGCCGGAGGGAGGCGACGAAGGTGGAAGTGTGATTTTTGCCGGACCCTTGAAGGAGTTGCTGGAAAAAACGCCGGCCGCTTCCCACACCGCGGCTTATTTAAAAAAATACCTTGCAAAACAAATCCACCAGAAACCGGAACTGGTTTGACAAAACAACCGCTAGCGTCTAATCTTGTTAAAGAGAGGCGTTACCAATGAGGCAGGCAAAAAAATACCTATCTTTTTTACTCCTTTTGGGAGCAGGGACGCTGGCCATTTTAGGGTTTTCCGGATTTAAGCTGGAAAAGGATGCCAGAGAGCTCACCGAGACGGAAACCGTCAAAGCTCCGACCCCCGAGGAAGATAAAAAAGTCAAAGAAGGTCCTCCGTCTCCTTCCTACAAAATGGATTCCATGGATGACTTTATGGGCTCAAGCCCCCTCCGGAAAACCAGTCAACCCTCTTCGGTCAAGAAAAAGTCCAAGTCACACAACAAGTCCCGCAAATACCCGGACTAGTATCGCGTCAACTTTTGAAATTATCAGTCTGTTCTTTTGATGGAAGACGCGTACAGTACCGTGCTCCCATACATCATCTAAAATTAAATTTGACACGGTAATAGGGTCAAGAAAACCTTTCCCAAGGCCGTTACTATAATGTTTAAAAAATGTTTAATTTGGCCTATTCTTGACTTTTATACATGAAAAATGTAAGCTTTAAAAGTTCAGACATAATATAAGAATACTATATTATTGTATAAACCGTAGCAGCTATTGAAAGGAAGTCTATGAATTATTACAGACGTTTCAAAATGGGATGGATGAATCACCGGGGAAAGGTGCTTGTCGCCATAGGCATCATAGCTCTCGTGATTCTTTCCATATGGGGTATGATGTCGCTGGAATCCTTTTACCGCAATATTACCCTCGCACAGATGCCGATTTCTATTCTCCTGGGCATGGTTCACGCCTTGGTTTTTGTTTACATGTATCAGGTTGTTCTCCGGGGCGGCCTGTCCAAGATGGAAAAAAAGAATATCAAGGGCACGGAGGTCAATATCCGGTTTTCCGATGTGGTCGGCATTGATGAGGCCAAGGAGGAGGCCTGGGAAGTGGTGCAGTTGATCAAGGACCACGCCCGTCTTAAAAGAATCGGCGGGAGAATTTTGAGAGGAATTCTCCTGATCGGCCCTCCGGGATGCGGAAAAACGTATCTTGCCAAGGCCATTGCCACAGAAGCCGGGCTTCCTTTTATGTCCATGGCCGCCAGTGAATTCAACGAAATCTTTGTGGGAGTCGGATCTTCCCGCGTGCGCCAATTGTTTAAAAAAGCGAGAAGCCTTGCTTACGGGTTTGGAGGCTGCATCATTTTTATTGATGAATTGGACGCCATGGGGCACAAGAGAACGTTTAATCAGTTCGGAGGCCAGGAAACCAACACCACGCAGAATCAGCTTCTGGTAGAAATGGACGGCCTTGGGGCGAGTACCGAAAATGTGATTGTGATCGGAGCCACCAACGCGCCGGAAGATATTCTTGATGAAGCGCTCCTTAGACCGGGACGTTTTGACCGCAAGGTTTACATCACCAAGCCCGGTCTTGAAGGAAGAGAAAAACTTTTTGCCTATTATCTCAGCAAGGTGAAGCATGAAAGCGGAGTGGATCCGGCAAGGCTGGCTAGAAAGTCTGCGGATATGTCACCCGCTGAAATCGAAAACATTGTTAAGGAATCAGCTTTGCTGGCGACCAGGAATGCCAGGGAAGCGGTTACGTACAAGGACTTGAGCGAGGCGTTTGAACGTGTGGAACTCGGCGTGAAGCAGAAGATGAATATGAATCCGCGTGAAAAGGAGATGACCGCGTATCATGAAACCGGCCATTTGATCACTGCGTATATGTTTCATCCCAGAAATGACGTGTTTAAAGCGTCTATTTTCCCTCGCCGAGGCACGTTGGGCGTGGTCTACCAGGTCCCGAGGGAAGAGTGGCATGGACCCGACCGCGAGACTATCATAGCCAATATCAGGGTGTCGCTGGGTGGGTATGTGGCGGAAAAAATAAAATTCAACACGAGCACGTCGGGGGTATCTTCGGATTTCAAGAATGCCATGCAATTGGCGCACGCCATGGTGTGGCGTCTGGGCATGGGCAAGTCAGGCCTGGTGGGAGATTTTACGATTATCCCCGAAAATCAACTTTCGGACGACATCAGGAGCTCCCTGAATAACGACACAAATTTCATTCTGCAGGATTGCCTGCGCTTCGTGGAAGAGCTTTTGAAAAAGGAGAATATCCTTTTTGAGCGGTTTGCCAAAGAGCTCCTCACGCGGGAAGAGCTTGAATTTGACGAGATCGAAGCCATTTTTGCGGAGTATGGCAAGGTCAATCCGCGCATGATCGGGAAGTATAAACCGGAAGAGCCGAACTCCGCTTCTTCTGACAAGTAAAACCCCTGATAGCAAAATCATTTTTTTTCAACCGCAGGGCAAGAGGGAAAGGGCGCCTTCTCATCGCTCCCTCGTGGCGATGCGGTTTGTTAGCCCTCTTCTTACTCCTTACGTCCGGCTGCGAACATTCCTATCCTGAAGCCAAACTCCATCAATCCCTCAAGGAAATCTGCAAAAAGGAATATGGGGTTGATCATGTGGAGTCTAAAATTGTAGGCAAGACTCTGGGAGTTTACCTTCCGCTCGAGAAACTTTTTTCCAGCGATTTTGAGGAAATCCTCGCGGGCGGCAAGGTGAAGGATCTTTCCAGCCTTCTCCAGATTTCTCCCGAAACCCTGGACAAGGTCGAGGACGTTCTTTTCTCCACCTCGCGCGTGATTTTAAGCACGGACAAGCCCATTGACTTTTACGTGCTCAAAGCCACGGACACCGAACTCACGGGCATCAGCCTGATTCTTGTGGGGTACGTTCAGGATATCAAGCGGGTAAGATTTTGGGATATTTCCCGCACGGAATACCGCAAACGGGTTTATCACGATATGAAGGTCAATTATCCCGTTATATGGAAAAGGCCGGTGTCGGGCGTTTTAAAGGATCTCGGTAAAAAAAGCACGCGGGATATCTTGGACGCCTATTTTTTGCCCGGCGCCAATCTAGAAAATATTTCACCGCTTTTTTATTCCATCATCCTTGAGGCTCAGCTCAAAGATAATCTGTCCTGCGAGATTTTAAATTTGCGTTCGACCGGCGGACGGGCGGGCGAGGCGCTCGTCTATGTGAAAGTCCGGGAAAATTATACGCCCAAGCAAGCCTACCTAGATCACAAGTTCACGCTGCCGAACGGTTTTGAATCGGAATATATATTCGTACTCACCAAATATCTTGGAGATTATAAAGTCAGCCGGGTCATTCCTTTTTATTATGTGGCCGATGACGGGACCGTGAAAAAAGTGGATTTCCCGCCGGAGCTCAAACTTTATGAAAACGTGGACAAATGGCGTGAAGAGTTTGAACTCGAGGAAATATTTTTGCCGGACTTTCTGTCCCAGCAAATCACGCGGCGTGTCCAGCCGCTGCTTTCCGAGGATGAGCGCATCCAGAATACCTTTTCGACCCGGCGCGTGAATTTCGGTTTTGTCTACAATGATGAGCAAAAAAAGGACGCGGAAAACGCGAAGGACGCGGGATATTTTTCCGTGAAGACCAATCTTGCTTTGAAAAAATCCTCGGCCGCAGCTTATGATTCAGGCGCATTTGACGGCACTAAAGATGCGGGAGCCGGAGGCATTGCGGCTTTGAAGGGCATGCTTCAGCCGGAGGCGCTTCAGGATGTTTATTATTTGCTGGATGTGGTGATGCGGGAAACCACAACCACGCTGCGCGGATACTGGTACGAAAACTACGGCTACATTAAATTTGAGTCGGTTTTCGGCGTCTCTTTCATTCTCAAAAAAGAGGATCTTGAGCTTTACCGGCGCAAGAAGATTGACCTAGCCGGTCTTTTGGACCGTTCTACACCCTAAAATTAATTCAACCCATTGATTTTAAACAGGTTATAGTGGAACCTTTCTCTTGACATTCAACTTAAACATTATTATAGTTGCTTTTAGCACTCTTTCCCCAAGAGTGCTAAAATTGCCTTAACTTAAGGAATTCCTATGGATAAACAACTGACGGATCGCCAGAAGAAAATATTTTCTATCATGGTCGACTCCTACGTGGAAACTGCCGAGCCGGTGGGGTCCCGCACGATCGCCAAAAGATATCATCTAGATTTGTCGCCTGCCACTATCCGTAATGAAATGAGCGAGCTGGAGGATGCTGGGCTTGTCTCTCATCCGCACACATCGGCCGGCCGCGTGCCCACGGATTTGGGATACCGCTATTTTATCAATTATCTGCTTCAGAAAGAAACCATCTCCCAGCGGCTGGCTTCCGATATTTCAAGCGAATTCCAGAATGAGATGGAGGGACTGGATGATCTTTTGGAAAAAGCCACGAGAATTCTTTCTGCCGTTACGGAACAAACCAGCATCGTGATTTATCCCGAGATGAAGGATTTGATTTTCAGCCAGATCAGCCTGCACCGGTTAAGCGAGAATCATGTGGCTGCGGTATGGCTCAGCGCTTCCGGCTTGACTCAGAACCAGTTGATTGATATGCGGGAGAATGTGGAGGACGAGGCGCTAAAAAAAATAGCGAATTTTTTCAACAACGAGCTGGCCGGCATTCCTTTTGGAGAAATGAAACAGGAGATTTTGCGCCGGCTTTCCGAACGGAGGGATTCCCTGGCGCATTTATACCACCAGGCCCTGCAGATTGCCGAAGACTCGCTCCGGAAAATTCAGGCCGCGCGTCTCAAGCTTGAGGGCGCGTTTCGTATTTTGGAGAAACCTGAATTCCAGAATATCGCCAAGACCCGGCTTCTTTTTCAGGCGCTGGAGCAGAAGGACCGCCTCTGCCATCTTCTGCGCGAAGATATTGATGATGCAGGAATCAAGGTACATATTGGCCGCGAGAACCAGTGGCGGGAGATATGGGATTGCTCGCTCATCACCACCAATTACAAATGGGCAGGGCAGAGCGCCGGCGTGTTGGGCATTCTCGGCCCCAGCCGCATGCGCTATGGCGCGGTGATGGCGATTGTGGGCCACATTTCCAAAGAATTAAGCCATGTCCTTGATGAGAGGTATAGCTGATTGTCATGCTTATGGAACAGGATAAACACGTAAAAAAATCTCAAATGCCCGAAGGACAACACAAGTCTCTCCAGGGCGCGGATGCCGAGCTCGAAGGATTGAAAAAAGAGCTTGAGGAGACAAAGAAAAAGCTTGAAGAGGCGGACAAACAGGCCGCGGAGGCCAAGGATAAACTGCTCAGGGTGTGTGCGGATTTTGACAATGCCAAAAAGCGGCTGGCTAAGGAGCGCGAAGAATTTGTCCGTTTTTCCAGCGAAACCATGATGCGCGGACTTCTCCCGATTCTCGACAATTTCGAAAGAGCCATTGTGCACGCCGATGCGGCTGGAGAACCGAAAAATTCTCCGCTTCGTGAGGGCATTATTCTCATCAAAAAACAATTGGCGGATTTTCTGAGCCAGCAGGGCCTGGTCCGGATGGAGACTGCGGAAAAAAAGTTTGACCCGCATGTTCACGAAGCCATCGGCCACATGGAATCCGAAGAGCATCCTGAGGAGACGATTGTCGAAGAGATTGAACCAGGCTATCTTTTGAACGGCCGGCTTCTCCGGCCGGCCAAGGTGCGGATTTCCAGGAAGCAAGATTCCGGGCAATGAGATGAGTATGGCAGCGCAGAAGAGAGATTATTACGAAGTCTTGGGCGTGGTGAAAAATTCACCGGCTGATGAAATCAAGAAGGCCTACCGCAAACTCGCGCTCAAACATCACCCAGACCGCAACCCCGGCGACAAACATGCGGAAGAAAAATTCAAGGAAGCGGCCGAGGCCTACGCGGTTTTGAGTGATTCGACCAAACGTTCGCAGTATGATCAATTCGGCCATTCGCTCGGAGGCCATGGGTTTTCGGGATTTGAGGGATTTGAAACCGCGTTCAGCGATTTCGGGGATATCTTCGGCGATCTTTTCGGGGATTTTTTCGGAGGCGGCACGGCTTCCCGCCGCGAGCGCGCGCGGCGCGGTTCGGATCTTCAGTACAGTCTCGAAATCACGCTGGAAGAGGTGGCTCTTGGCAAGGAAATCACGCTCAATATTCCCAGGCAGGAGACTTGCGACGCATGCCAGGGATCGGGCGCTGAGCCGGGAAGCAAAAAAGCCACTTGCGCGGAATGCCGCGGGTCGGGCTCCATCCGGATTTCGCAGGGATTTTTTATGTTCCAGCGGACTTGTCCGGCCTGTCAGGGCGATGGGGAGCGGATTGAAAAGCTCTGCCGCGCCTGCCACGGTGCGGGCCGTGTGGAGAAAAAAAAGAAAATCAGTGTCAAGCTGCCGGCCGGCATTGAGTCGGGCGCGCGGCTGAAAGTCAGCGGCGAGGGAGAGTCCGGCCGTAAAGGCGGCCACGCCGGCAATTTGTACGTGCTGGTTGCGGTTAAGGACCACCCGCTGTTTGAGAGAAACGGACAGGATCTTCACTGCGAGGTGGAGATTCCTTACACGGTGGCCTGTCTGGGCGGAGAGGTTGAGATCGCCACTTTACTGGACAAAATGAAACTTAAAATTTCGGCAGGCACTCAGAGCGGAAAGATTTTCCGCATGCAGGGAAAGGGGCTGCCCAGCATTCACGGCTACGGCCACGGCGACCAGCTCGTGCGCGTTAAAATTCAGGTACCGACGCGGCTTTCGGACAAAGAAAAGAAGCTTCTTGAGGAGCTTGCCAAACTGCGCCAGGAAGAAGCGGGCCAGAAGACTTTTTTTGATAAAGTGAAGGAGAAATTTTAATGCCAACGTATGAGTATGAATGTCAAAAATGCGGCCATGTGTTGGAGAAGTTCCAGTCCATGACCGACAAGCCATTGAGACGGTGTCCTTCCTGCAAAGGGGCGCTGAAGCGTTTGATCAGCGCCGGAGCGGGCATTCTTTTTAAGGGAAGCGGTTTCTACCAGACGGATTACCGTAGCGAAAGCTACAAAAAACGGGAGAAAGAAGACAAAGGATCTAAGTCGGACGCGTCATCCTCGAAAAGTTGCCAGCCGGAGAAAAAATGTTCAACAGCCGGTTAAAGGCCCTCCTTTTTTGCTGGCTCCCTTGGCATCTTTATCTCGCAGCCATTTTTATCGCCTCAAGCATATCCAAGCCCGAGCAGGTCCTGCACATGAAGATAGAGGATTTTTTGATGCACCCGCTTGAGTATATCTTGCTTCCGATTTTCACTTTTCATGCTTTCCGGAATTCAAACCCCGAAATTTTGAAAACCCGCGTCATCCGTATGGGCATCCTTTTTTGCCTTTTTTACGCCGCAAGCGACGAATTCCACCAGATGTTTGTGCCGGGCCGGCATGCCGATCTTATGGACTGGCTTTATGATTTGATTGGGATCTCGGCAGGCACCTTCCTTTATTTCAGATTTCATGGCAAACAAGACAGTTCTGTTCCAGCATAATTTCCGGGTCCGCTACGCGGAAACAGACAGGATGGGCGTTAGTTATTACGCCAATTATTTTGTCTGGTTTGAGCTGGGGCGGGCGGAATATTTGCGGGCTTTGGGAGTTTTGTACACGGATTACGAGAAAAGCGGAGTTTTCCTGCCCGCGGTGGAGGCCACCTGCCGCTATTTTCAAACCACCACTTACGACGATCTTCTCACCATTCAGGTGGCGGTCAGCCATTTTGGAAAAACGTCCGTGAAATTCGTCTACCGCATCCTGAAAGACGGAAAAAAGGCGGCCGAAGGATACACGATTCACGCCTTTGTCGACCGGGATAACCGGCCGATACGCATCCCTGCCGAAATCCTTGAGAAAGTGCCGGTCCAGGAAATAAAGGACTGAGGCAGCCCTTGAAAAAATTCCGCAAGGCCCGTTGACACCCATTTTCTTCCGTGCTAGAGTACGCCTCACTCCGGAAACCCTTGACAGACGGGCATCCCCGGGGCAGGAGACCTGGTGTCGTTAAGAGTCAAAGCGGCTGTGCTCGGTGACGGCGGATGGGGAACAGCCATCTCCGTACTGCTTAACAAAAAAGGACACGATGCCACGCTCTGGGGCGCTTTTCCGGATTACGTCAAAGTCCTCAAGGAAAAAAAGGAAAACGTCAAATTTCTTCCCGGCATTCCGCTCCCGGAAACGCTTTATCTCACCTCGGATCTTGAGCAGGCCATTGCGAAAAACGAACTCCTGGTCTTTGCTATTCCGACCCAGTACCTGAGAAACATTCTTTATAAAATCAAACCCGAAGTTTTTAAAGGCAAAACCATCGTGAGCGTCGCCAAAGGCATTGAAAAGAAAACCCTTTTACGGCCCTCGGAAATTATCACCCAGCAAATTCACGCTTCCCATCTGGCCGTACTCTCCGGGCCTTCGCATGCCGAAGAGGTGGCACGCAATGTCCCAACCTGCGTGGTGGTGGCATCCAAATCCCGCGAAGTGTCACGTTACGTGCAGGAGGTTTTTATGGACACGAGGTTCCGCATTTACACCTCGGATGACGTGGTGGGAGTGGAACTGGGCGGCGCGTTGAAAAATGTGATCGCACTTGCGGCAGGTATTTGCGACGGATTAAAATTTGGCTCCAATGCCAAGTCGGCGCTTCTCACCCGCGGCCTTTTTGAAATCACACGCCTCGGGATTCACATGGGCGCCAATCCCAATACGTTTTTCGGTCTCTCCGGGCTCGGCGATCTTGTCACAACTTGCATTTCTGAATTTGGCCGCAACCGGCGCGTGGGCGAGCTCCTCGGCCAGGGAAAGAAACTCAGCGAAATTCTTGCCGGCATGGAAATGGTGGCAGAAGGCGTTGATACCACGCGCTCTGCCATGGAACTTTCTAAAAAATACAATGTGGAAATGCCCATCGTGCAGGAGATCCACAAGGTCCTTTTCGAAGACAAGGATCCTCTTGAGGCCGTGAACGGTCTCATGTTGCGCGATGCAAAAATGGAAATTGAATAATTAAAAACTAACAAAGAAGGAGGTGATTATCATGAACAAGGCACAACTCGTGAATGAAGTGGCAAAGAAGACGAAACTCTCGAAGAACAAGGCCCTCGAAGCGGTCAATTCCGCTTTTGAAGCGATCAAGGGGTCTCTTAAGAAAGGCCAGAGAGTGCAGCTTATCGGTTTCGGAAGTTTTCTCGTCAGACAGAGAAAAGCCAGAACTGGCCGCAATCCTCAGACCGGCGCGCCGATTCAGATCAAGGCCCGGAAGGTTCCTGCTTTTTCAGCAGGTGCTGAATTGAAGAAAGCGGTAAAGTAATACAAGACCGAAAATTTATTCGAAGTCTAAGGCGGATAGGGAGAAAACTCCTTATCCGCCTTTTTATTTGTAAATCTGGGAGTTGTGCTTTTTTTCGAAAGCCGTGATGGCGGTTTCGTGTTTGAGCGTGAGGCCGATGTCATTCAGGCCGTGAATGAGGCGTGCCTTGACGGAAGGGTCCACGTCAAAGTGAAAAGAGACTTCTTCCGCAAGATGGAGCGTGAGCCTTTGCTCGTCGAGATTCACCGTGGCTTCGAGGCCGGGGAAGCGGTCCACAAAGTCAAAGATTTTGTCCACCTCGGCTTCCGAAAGCTCGATGGTGAGCAGGGCGTTTTTAGAGCAGTTGTTCTTGAAAATATCCGCAAACGCAGGCACGCGAACACCGCCCCCTTCGTCTTTGGCTCCGGGGACTGCGACATTTGGAACGCCGCCCCGGTTTTGCCAGGGGGCCACCACCGCCTGAAATCCGTACTGCTGAATGGCCCACACCGCATGCTCGCGGCTTGAACCGCAGCCAAAATTATTGCGTACCGCAAGAATCGACGCACCGTTGAATTCCGGCCGGTTGAGCGGGAATTTAGGATCAGATTTTCCGTCCGGCAAATAGCGCCAGTCAAAAAAAAGATTCTCTCCGAATCCCGTGCGCGCAATGGATTTTAAAAATTGCTTGGGGATAATCTGGTCCGTGTCCACATTGGCGCGGTCAAGCGCGGCCATAAGGCCGCGGTGGCTTCTAAAAGATTTCATTTCGAGCCGCCGCCTTGCCAGGTGCGGATATCCACAAAATGTCCCTCAATCGCGGCCGCGGAAGCCATTTCCGGGCTCACCAAATGCGTCCTGCCGCCTTTCCCCTGACGGCCTTCAAAATTACGATTCGAAGTCGAGGCCGAGCGCTCGCCGGGCGTTAATTGATCCGGATTCATCCCCAGGCACATGCTGCATCCCGCTTCGCGCCACTCCGCGCCCGCGGCCGTGAAAATTTTATCCAGCCCCTCGGCTTCGGCCTGTTTGCGCACCAGCTGGGAGCCGGGCACAATCAGGACCTTCACAGTCTTGGCCACTTTTCTTCCTTTGAAATACTGCGCGGCGCGGCGGAGGTCTTCGATACGCGCATTGGTGCAGCTTCCGATAAAAACCGTGTCCACCTTGACCTCGGTGATGAGCGTGCCGGGCTTGAGGCCCATGTAGGCCAGGGCATGCTCCACATCCTTGCGGCTGTAGCCCGGGACCTTGTCCGGCTCAGGCACGCGGCCGGTCACATCCGTCACCATGCCCGGGCTCGTGCCCCAAGTCACCTGCGGCGCGATCTCCGACGCATTGATCGTAAGCTCGCGGTCATATTTGGCGCCCGGATCAGACGGAAGCGTTTTCCAGTAAGCCACCGCCCGGTCAAAATCAGCGCCCTTGGGGGCAAAGGGGCGTTTGCCTTGCGCGATATATTGAAAAGTCGTGTCATCCGGTGCAATCATGCCAGCGCGAGCGCCCGCCTCGATACTCATATTGCACATGGTCATGCGTGCTTCCATGGAAAGCGCTCTTACGGCCGGGCCGCAGTATTCGAGCACATAGCCCGTTCCGCCGGCGGTGCCGATTTCGCCGATTAATTTGAGAATCATATCCTTGGCCGTCACCGGATATTTGAGCTGGCCCGTGAATTCCACCTTGAAAGTTTTGGGCAATGTCTGAAGAAGCGTCTGCGTGGCGAGCACATGCTCCACCTCGGAGGTGCCGATGCCCATGGCCAGCGTGCCAAAAGCGCCATGCGTGGAGGTGTGCGAGTCGCCGCACACGATCGTGAGACCGGGCAGGGTAAGACCCAGCTCAGGCCCTATGATATGCACAATCCCCTGAAATTCATTTTTCAGATCAAAAAGCGTGATCCCGAATTCCTGGCAATTCCGGGTAAGCGCCTCGATCTGGGCTTTAGAAATAGGGTCTTTGATATTGAGCCGGTCCACGGTCGGAACATTGTGATCCATGGTCGCGAAGGCGAGCTCCGGCCGACGCGCCTTGCGCCCGGTGAGACGCAGGCCGTCAAAAGCCTGCGGGCTCGTCACCTCATGAATCAGGTGGCGGTCAATGTAGAGAATCACCGTCCCGTCATCCAGAGCTGAGACAACATGCTGATTCCACACTTTATCGAAAAGAGTTTTAGTATTCATAGCATCGATTAATGTAACTTATTTGAATCTGGTAAGTTGCGCTAACCGTTAGCCGCACAAAAAGATAGGGTATTGTACTCTTTTGGATGGATTTGTAAAATAGAATTCCGTTAGAGCAATGAAAATTTGATATATTTACGCGGATGTTGCTTGAAATCTTTGATTAATTCATTCACTTGATCGGTAATTTCAACCAATTTAGCGTAAAATTTTTCATCGTAAAAGAGTTGTCCCACTGTGCCTTGCTGCTGGTTTACGGCATTGAGTACTTTATGAGTTTCATTCAGCACGGCCGATGCTTGATGAAGAGTTTCATCAAAGTCCGAAGTCTCCGATCCAATCAAAAATCCGTCATCCGGAAGAACCTCGGATTCATGGCCGCCTCTGGAAATATCAATAAAACGATCCCCCATCATTCCCTGCGTCCGGACAGAGGGAATGGAATCAACCTTAATGAGTTTTCTTGCATTGAAACGTACGAGCATGGTTACTTCCATCCGATTCTTTTCGAGATCATTGACAAAAGCAATATCGGTCAACTTGCCTATCGTCATCCCGCTCATGGTGATCGAAGAGCCCTTTTTAAGACCGCTCACATCCACAAGCTCGGCTTTAAGAACCGCCGTTTTCTGAAACAACAGCCCTTTATCCCCGCCGGCCAAAGTAATGCCAATCACTAGAAGGGAAAGAGCGATAAAACCGATCAAACCGACCCGAAAATTACTCCAAGCTTTTTCCTGATCAAATTGGCCCATAAAAGTATTTTCTCCCTAATCAAATGAATAAACACTGGCCGGATCCAAAAAAGCACGGACTCTTTTGTCCTGATGGTGCTTCAGATCGGCCGGGCTGCCTTCAAAAATAAATTTTCGGTCATGCAGCATGACAATCGAATCCGCAAGATGCATCGCGCTATCCACATCGTGTGTGACAATAACTATGGTTGCTTTTTTCTTTTTCTGTAACTTCACAATCAATTGCTCGATATTAAAAAAGTTAATGGGGTCAAGGCCGACGGTGGGCTCATCAAAAAGAAAAATTTCGGGGTCGGGAGCCAGCGCTCTGGCAATGGCAACCCGTTTTTTCATGCCGCCTGAAAGTTCGGCGGGCTTGAGACCCACGGCATCTTGCAAACCCACAAACTTGAGAACTTCTTTAACACGGCCTTCGATAGTGGCCTTATCGGCAAGTCCGAGCTCCCGCAAACGATAACTTACATTTTCGCCCACGGTCATGGAATCAAACAAGGCCCCGTGCTGGAACACCATCGCCATACGAATCCTAACCTTTACCAAATCCCTTTCCGGAAGATTGGAAATTTCTTGCCCGTCAATCAAGATTTCACCCGACAGGGGTCTTAAAAGTCCCAGAATCGCTTTTAAAATGGTGCTCTTACCGGCGCCTGAAGGGCCTAAGATAATTTTTGTCTCGCCTCGCTTGACGTTTAAATTAATATCCTTAACGACTTCAAGCTGGCCGTAGCGCAATGTCACATGCTTGAGCTGGATAATCGGAGTTGACAAATGTTACCACCACGTGACCGTGAAAAGCTTTGTTAACAGAAAATCAAGAGCCAGAATAGAAATTGCGGCCATCACAACGGCACGTGTCGTCGCTTGGCCCACTCCCGCAGAGCCAACCGTGGTTTTCATTCCGGAGTAACAGGCCATTGTTCCTATCACAAAACCAAAGGTAAGGGATTTGATCAATCCGCCCCATATAAAAGCGGGGGTCAAAACTTCAAAAACGGAGTCCCAAAAGAAGAAAGAACTGATTTGAACCACCTGGCAGGCAATAATCCAAGCTCCAACAAAAGCAATGGCGTCACAAATAGTGGTCAACACCGGCATCATGAGCGTGCAAGCCACTAATCGTGGCTCCACTAATTTTTTGACAGGATCGCTGCCTTCCGCCCGAAACGCATCAATTTGTTCCCCGATCATCATGGAAGCCAATTCTGCAGCAATCGCGGAACCAGCCCGGGCTGCCACCATCATGGAAGATAACACGGGACCCAGCTCCCGAATGACCGTCGTTCCAATGGGGCGGCCGATAAGAGTGGTCGCGCCAAGGTTGCGGAGTTCCACAATACTCTGCAGGGCGAGAACCAAACCCATAAAAATCCCTGTCAAAGTTACAATCGGAAGCGAACCAACCCCGATTTCATCCATATGCAGGCGGGTGATGGATCTCCTGTAAGGAGGCAAAAAAGCGGATACAAGGGCTGTTTTGGTAAAAACCAAAAAAGCACCAAGCTCAACAAAGAAAGCCCAGGAAGAATGAACCCAGTCCTGTGTTTTGTTAGAAATATTTTGTCCCATCGAGTTTATCTATAGTTATTTATATAATATCGCCCTTTTTCGTTAAATTTGAAGTTCGAATTGCTAAAAACAAAAAAGGCCTACGAATTTTTGCTCGTAGGCCTTTTGCTGTGAATAGGAAGAATCGGGGCGGCCCCTTCGCTGCGCTACGGGACTGCCCCTTTATCATTGTCAAGATGGCAAGTTTGAGGCGAAGCCTCAAACAGCCATTGCTCTCATTTATTTTTATTATAAAACAATGGTCGGGGCGGCGGGATTTGAACCCACGACCACACGCACCCCAAGCGCGGCTCCCCGCTCAATTCATAACTATTTTAACTACAATGAGTTGCGGCGCAAGTGTTTTTAAATAAAAAACTTAAATTCTTTTCATGCATCGTCACACAATTTTATAAATCGTCAAAATTACAAAAAAAAGGTAGCGGAATAAGTAGCAGTTTTTTTGTACCGCACAAATCCCAAGGGGGTGCGTGCTGTTTTCGGCTAGCCGATAAGATCAAGAATTTCAGAAAAGGTGCTTTGTATGTCGGCGTTAATGCTTCCTTCTTCAATCCAGCCACGCAGGAAAGGCCGCAAAATAAGATATCCGGGCGAAGAAAGATCGGAAAGGTATTCCCGGATATTCTCCCGAAAGGCCTTGAAATACTCGTCTCTTTTTATGCCTGTTAAGGAGGCGATAAGAGATTTTTTATCCGGATGGAATTTGAGAATAAAATAGGCATAGAAAAGATCTTTGTCGCGTTTAAATTTCGCGGAGCGCATGACAAAGGTAATGGCCTTGTGATAAAAAAATATTTCAGGAGCGGCTATCCTTACGTTTAATAATGCATCTTTGATTTGAATCGGAATTGTCGCCATCTGTTTCAAAAGCAATTCAAAGGCTTCAATTCTATTACAGGCCAGCTCGCTTCCAAGGAAGTGATTTAAGGTATCGTCCGAGGTTTCAAAGGAAGTAATAAATTCAACTTTCAGCTTCACTGCTTTTTTCTTGTAAATAAATTCGACCGGGGTCTCTTCATTAGCATAAATCCGTTCCAAGGCATATCCGGCGGATTTGAGTTTTTCATAAACTGTTTTCGCAAAACGTTTGGGGCCTGTCTCAAGCACGCCAAAATCGATGTCTGTTGTTGTGGGAATTTTTGGAATCGGCTTTTTCCACAGATAATGGGCGTAAAGATACGGACACCACCCGCCGACGACCACGATCTCAGGCAGCACGTCCTTTAAGACTGCCAGCGTATCCAGAAATCCAGCTTCTAGTTTTTCAAGATCAGGCAAAAGTAGCTCCTTTCTTTTTGAAATAAGGAATAAGATGCTCAGCTTCTTCGGGTCCGACAGGTAGAAATCCCATGAGGTCCAAATAAAGTTGTAAGTCTGACACGACACGGTACTCCTTTAATTCTTTTGAATCCCTGAAAACAGAACCCCGATAAAAGGGCATGGCAAAACAAAGGTTGCCCCCTGTCACGAGTTTCAAGAGACCTGTTTGAAGTTCCATTTCTTTAAGGAAGGGAAAGAATTGATTCCGCTCCAGATCGAGATAAAGAAACTGGCGTTCATCTTTAACATACATTTCGATCAAACGGCTGGCGCTAAAAAGGGTCAGGGCGTAGGAAACTTTTTTGTTTTCCAAGTAGCGGGTGCAAACTTTTAGAAAATCCGATTTGGGGTAATAATAATAAGTCTGAAGATTCTTCTCGAAAGAATACGCATTCAGCCAATCTTTTAGAAGCTTTTCTTTCCGGATAAGCCGGCTGTAACTTTTAGGCCCTTTACTAATCCGCTCCACATATCCCTGTGCCTCCGCACGTGCCAAAACGATACTGGCAAGCCCCTTTGAAACACCCAAAGGGACAAAGTCCAGGGTCGTCCATTTCTTCTCGGGATCCTCTAGGATCTTCCGGAGTATCAGAGAGGACCGATCACTGAAGATATTTTGCACAAACTGGTTTGGCATGGATATATCTCGTTTTGTACTATATCTCAATATTTATTGAGACTTATTCTTGTTGAGAGTATACCCTCGGCAGAACCAGAATGCAACCGTTTTATACTGCCCGCCGTAATTCGTCTTCCAGATAGATACCGCGAGACAGCGATTTACCCTTTGAGGCTCTTTTAGACAGCCATGCCTCAATAGTGCTCAATCGGAACCGGGTAGTGTTTCCGGGAAGTTTCACGAATGGGATCTCCCGGCGGGTCACCCAGGCATAGATCGTATTTTTTCGCACCTTGAGCCGCCTTGCTATTTCCTCCGCAGTTAACATTTCGTTCAGTTTATGCATTCGTTGCAATTACAGCGCTCCTCTTCACCTTCAAAGGTTCCGGCTACGTCTTCATCGTCATCAGGAGGAGGATCATATTCCTTCTCACGCGCATCGAAGAAGAGAACCCCGCCGAGCACGCGTCTTTCAAGCTCAATTTTATGGCCGTAAGAATTGAGTAACTGGACTCCGAAGTGCATAGGCTCAAGCTTCTCCATCGTGGTAAAATAAATCCGCTTCCAGCCACCAGCTTGCTCCATCAGCCAGTTTTTGTCAGACTCCTTGCCCGCAATGTAGAGGATGTTGCCTTCCGGATAATGCTTCATGCACATGTCATCAAAAGCGCGCTCGTAATAGCGCTTATTTTTGAGAGTCAATTCCACTTCAACCATAAACCGGTGCTCCTCATTCCAGACAATGCCGTCCGGCACCTTCTTTCTCACATTCGCGCTTTTGAGCACCCGCTCCGGAGTCCAATTCTTGAAATAGAGCAGTTTTTCAAAGATGATTCTTACATCAGTTACCGTTGCGTCATGCTCCCAGGTCTTGTCATTGAGCTCCTTCAAAGCCCCAAGACCGCCCGAAAGATTCTTTTGCCTCAAAAGACTCACCCCCCTTGAAGTGGCCACATACAGCCGCTTTGCGTCTACCCGCAGCGTCACGGCTTTCAAAAGGTCAGCCTTCACCAGCGTCCGAACCCGCTTCATCGGAACCTGCAAGATATTCCGGCTCTCCGGAAAAAACATTCTTGAAATCTGAAACAAAGTCATAAACTTCTGCTCCAAACACATCTTTACAATCTCAAGATCACGATCAGTTACAAACAACACTACCCCCTTCCAGCCGCTTGCCTATACCCAGGGCCTGCTTCCGACTCCAATCCCGAAAAATCCCTATGTCGAGGGAGTGGAGTCGGAAGCGTGTATAGGCCCACACTGGCAAGCGGCGATTGAACTTACAAAAAGAAGGGGTAGCAACACGACTTTCCAGACTGACTTTCCGGGTGTCATTGTAGAGTCCACAAACCATGTAGACCCTTGCAACCCACTTGAAAATCGATTTGCTTCCGTTCATTTGCACTCCTTTTCCTGACAACTGCTCACCACCTGATGACACACGTTGCCCTCATAGTATTGGACAAAATCAGGGGGGCTGTTCATGGTTTGTACACCTTTCCCCTTCGCAAAATATTTAAGTTACCCGTGGCTTTAGCGCCAAAATAGCCCCAGGTTTTGGGCTGGGCTTTGGATTTTTATAGGGTCTCTCATGGAAGGGGCGTTTACGACAGGGGTGTTCACACTTTTCGAACGTTTCTAAGTTCAAAATAAATATTTCAGGGCATGGATTAAGGGCTTATTTTTGATTCAGGAAGCCTCTCTAGGGATTTTTAAAGGGGGGTGGGGGTAAAAGCCCCGTAAAATTTCAACCCAGAGAGCAGTGGCGGGGAGCGGCTTCGAGTTCGGCTAGGCAGTCGTCAATGGAGTTAATTTTGTGGGTAGGGACATACGGCCCACCACTTGCCGGATGCGCGTTTCCAGTACATATGCCATTTGCCATCATAATCCGTGTATCGGACCTGGAAAAACTCGCTGGTAGTGGTTCTCGAGTGATCCATGAAATAAGGCCTCCTTTCAGCTGCCGTGATCCGGTTGTCCCTGGCTACCACCCGGAACCAGAGCTTGACCGCGTGTTCATTTTTGGGGAGTTGTGCGGCAAAATATTCATTCATTTTCCGGGTTGCCTCGATCCGTATATCTTCAGGCATGAACTTTTTGAGGTCAAAGCCTTCAGCCCGGATTCTCCGCTGGCTCGGTCCTAAAGTTTAGGCGATCTTAAAATCTTTTTCAAAACGATTCCAATGGTCACTTGCCCGGCCAGAACGCTCTTTTAATGGATATCTTTGTTCCCACTCCCACCAATCGTTGTTGGTATTATTGCCTTCGACCTGGTGAGCGGATGTGGCTGCGCCCCACAAAAAATCTTTGGGAAATGTAAATTCCTGCGGTATCGTTTTGGATGGCGTTGTTTTATGAAAAGAAGCGCAGCCTGCATTCAATGAAACAAACAGAAATAAAAGAAGACCCGTATAAACACAGCTCGTGAACCAATATTTTTTTTTGCATTTGAAATTCGCACATTTTATCTTCAGGCTGCTTTGGTGTTTCTGAGCAGCAATGCAACTCCGCCGGCTAGCGCGATCACTCCAGCGATTGGGGGGATCGGGATATTTCTTGTTTTTTCAGTGGTCACTTGCAGAGAACCCAGATCCACTGCCTTTTCCCGGGTTTTATAAGTGATGCCCTGGTAGGTAAAGGATGCGACGCCGAGCACGATCAGCAGGACCGCAAAAATTGTATTTTGTCTCATAAAAAACCTCCAGTTTTCATATCGGTTACAATATTTTTCGTCCCTGAATGAGATTGACCAGCGCCATGACAATGGCAATGACAAGCAGGGTGTGAATAAATCCTCCCATGGTGTAACTGCTTACCAACCCGAGTACCCACAGGACTATCAGTACAATAGCGATCGTGTATAGCATAAGATCTTTTCTTCGAGCTATTGCCGGCGGGGCGCACAGTAAACCTCCCCACCAGCAGCCAGCGCGATTTTGACAGGTTAGTTGCTTTTGGGAGCGTTAATGGACATGTTGTTGATGGTACCCTTCACGCCAAAAATATCGCTCACGAATTTTGTGACCAGATCCTTTTCCGCGGCGTTTTGGGCCTCACCGCCCAGGGTGATGATCCCGTCATTTGTTGCGACCGAAATCTTGAGGGAGCTTGTGGACCGATGAGTCAGCAATGCCATCATGACTTGGGCCGTGACGGAGGCGTCATCGATTTTTTCTTGCCTTGTTTTCGCTGGCTCCCCCGTAATTCTAGCCACTGTCATCTCGTTTATTACGCCTTTGATGCCTTCGACGTCTCTGGCGTATTCAGCGGTCCGTTCCAGTTGGCTCTCGTTCTTGACCTCGCCTTGCAATAGGGCGACCCCATTTTTCACGTCAACCTGGGGTTTGCTGTCGCCCAACTCTCGATTAAACCAGATCGCAAGAATTACTTTCATGCTGAGGAACTCATCCGAGTTCACACCGGGACTTATCCCTTTGAATTCCAGCTGATTGTCCACACTTTTGACGCCTGGAAGATGAGCCACGGTTTGCAGGGCCAAGTCTTTATGAGATTCATGCTTGACGGTTCCTGACAAGGTGACAACGCCATCCTTGGACTGGGTTTTAATCGCGTCATCCTTGAGGAAGGTTTTGAACACATAGGAATTTCTGGCGGATGACTCGATCTGGTCATCCGGTTCGAAAGCGCGTGCCGGTATGCTGGCGGCCAGGAGAGCAATAGCAGACACCATAAGAATTCGTTGATAGTTTGTTTTCATAGAACACATCCTTTTTTTTGGGTACAGCGTTTTTGGTTACTCTTATCTGTTTCGGAGTTATACTACTTAAGGGTTGAGCCTTCTTCTATGGGGTGAAACCCTATTTTAGGGCGGGTAGGGTATTACCCCATAGATGCATGGAAGCAACTGGCTTATAGTCCTATTAGATTGATGAGTGTAAATTTTAGGCACCCAGGAAAGGGCGATATGAAAGCTAATCCACGAGGGTTGTCGCAGCGATATGGCGCGGTACTGCGAAAGCTGAAACAGGAGATCCTTCAGCGCAAAGCTGTGCAAAAAAAACTCAAAAAAAGCGAGCAGCACCACAAACGCTTATTGGAAGAAGCGCGTAATATGCAGGAGCATTTACGGCATTTGTCCCGTCAGATTCTCTTGGCGCAGGAAGAAGAACGTAAAGAAATCAGCCGCGAACTTCACGATGAAATTGCCCAAACTTTATCAGGAATCAATGTTCATTTGGCAGCATTAAAAGTAGAGGACGCAGCCAGTACCAAAGGTCTCAAGAAAAGAATCACTAGCACCCAGCGCCTTGTAGAAAAGTCGGTGAACATTGTGCACCGGTTTGCCCGGGACTTGAGGCCGGCAATTCTGGATGATTTGGGGCTTATTCCTGCTCTCCATTCTTATATGAAGGGTTTCACAAAACGCACAGGGATCAGAATCCATTTCAAAGCTTCTCCGGACGTGGAGAAATTAAACTTCATCAAGCGAACCGTGTTTTATCGAGTCGCACAGGCAGCTCTTACGAATGTCGCTCAGCACGCCCAGGCAAGTCTCATAAAATTGACTCTCCAAAAAAAATCTCGCTCCGTTGAGATGGAAATTAAAGATGACGGAAAATCTTTTCAGGTCGAGCGCGTACTGTTCGCTAAAAAAAACAAACGATTAGGCTTGCTCGGCATGCGTGAACGCGTGGAGATGGTGGGAGGCAGATTTACTGTCGAATCCGTAAAAGGTACAGGCACCACCATTGGGGCAGAGGTTCCTTTCTAATGAAGAATGGCGTACACAACAACATCACCGTTTTGCTGGCAGACGATCATACCGTGGTCCGTGAGGGACTTCGGATGGTGCTGGAAGTTGAAAAGGATATACAGGTGATCGCTGAGGCCCGGAACGGCCGTGAGGCCGTAGAGCTTGTCAAGAAGCATCGGCCCGATGTGGTTGTGATGGACATAGCCATGCCGCTTCTGAATGGATTTGAAGCCGCCCGGCAAATGATCAAACTTTTCCCCGCTACGAAGATTCTGATTCTCTCGGCCCACGATGATGATGAGTATATTGATCGAATGATAGCGATAGGTATAACAGGCTATTTGATCAAACAAAGTTCCGCGGAAATTTTATCCCAGGCAATACGAGAAGCAAAAAAAGGAAATTTTTATTTCGGCGCGGACATTGCAAAGCGCCTTGAAAAGAAAAACCAGCTATCGCGGGGTCGAGATGGAGTCCTTAAGAAGAAAAACTCCGCTTTAAGTTCACGCGAGGCGGAGGTCCTTCAACTGATTGCCGAAGGCAAAGCGAACAAAGAAATAGCCGCAGAACTTGAGATCAGCATCAAAACGGTTGAAAAACACCGCCAGCAGATTATGGAGAAGCTTAATATTCATGACACTGCAGGTCTTACCCGCTACGCCATTTCCGCAGGAATCATCGAGAGCAGTATTCGGTTAACCATCCGCTAGAAGTTCCATCTCTCCCAACCTCCAATTGTGGGGTAACCACCCCATAGCGTTCCTCTGGTTTTCGGGTCAATATACAGTTGTCCTAACATGCTAAAAACTTTTTTCAGTAAGATCTCATGGGATTTGTCAAAAACGTTAAGAAATCTCTTTGTCCGGCATATCGCACGCGTTGAGGGTTTTCTCGATCCGATTTTAGTTTTAGCCAATCTCAGGCGTTTCGCCCAACCCTCTGAACTCATGGCCCCCAAGGAACTCCTCCGAGCGGGCGCAATTATGCAGGCGCGCGGGTTAATCAACAGCCAGGCGATTCAGCACAATATGGACTGGATTTGGCCTTATTGGGTAGAACGCCAGTTTGATCCGAATGATGAATCGTTTATTCCTCGGGCATTTAATCTAACTCACCTGAATCTGACTCACAGAAACTGGACGGCCGTGGGAGTTCCTGATTTCACCGACTTGCCGATTGTCGATCCTCGGGGATTGGTCACTCCCTTTTTTGATGGATGGTCGATTGACACTTGGATAATGAACGAAGAGGGATTCCATTTAATCCCCTCGCGATTAGCTTCCGTGCAGCAAGAATGGTGCCTTCACGGGAATCCCCAAGTCATAACGGCAGCTGAGGATAAGGATATGCGGCTTCGTTCATGCGTTGAAGCTTATGAACAGTCCGGGATTGTGATATGCCAAATCAAATTGACGGCGCTCTCAAGGTCGAGCGGCTGGCTGGCAGTCTCTCTTCGTCCTTGCAATCCGGAAGGGATTAGTTTTTTGAATAAGATATCTTTGCTGGAAAACCGTCTTGGGTGGAAAGTGAATGGGCACTCCTTTGTCCATTTTGATTCGGAACCTGAAAGAACTCATTTTTCTCATTATTGGAAAGGGGATGTTTTTGGCCAGCTTTCTTTGCCATCAGAAGCGGATGGAGTGGAGTGCCATGTGGGGATGGCTACAGCCGTGGCTCTTTTTAAACTTGAGCCGAATGTAAAACGCGAAGTCACGATTTCTATCCCGATCGTAAAAGATGCTGCGATGAAGCCTGTGGGTGAATTGAAGTCTGCCGTTTTAAAATGGGATGAAAATTTGAAGGGTTTATGTCAAACGAATCTGCCGGATAAACATTTCCAATTTCTTTATGAGGCCGCGATCCGATCCATCATTTTGCATTCTCCCGAGCAGGATATTTATCCGGGTCCCTACACCTATAAGCGTTTTTGGTTCCGGGACGCCGCCTTTATTCTAGATGCCATGCTCTGTGTGGGCTTGAGCGAGCGAGTAACGAAAATTGTTGGTGGATTCCCTAGGCGTCAAACTTCCACCGGCTATTTTTTGTCGCAAGACGGAGAATGGGATTCTAACGGAGAAGCTTTGTGGGCCATGCGCCGTTTTTGTGAATTGACAGGCCAGAAACCGGATCCCAAATGGAAACGCTCCATTTACCGGGCTGCTAAATGGATCCAAAATAGAAGGGAATTCAAGAAAGGGAGCAACTCCTTTGGGTTGCTTCCTGTGGGATTCAGCGCCGAACATCTTGGACCTAATGATAATTATTACTGGGATGATTTTTGGGGTGTCGCGGGTCTCAAGGCGAGTGCATGCCTCGCGAAGCAATTTGGCGATCACGATCTCGCCGCCCAATTTTTGGGCCAGGCAGAGGATTTTCTGCGGTGCATTGAAGCGAGCCTGAAGATGACCGCCGAACAAACAAAAGGAAATGTCATGCCCGCGTCTCCTCATCGAAGAATGGATGCAGGAGCAATCGGTTCGCTTGCAGCGGGCTATCCGCTTCAACTTTTTTCTGCACAAGATCCCCGGCTTCTTAACACAGCCGAGTTCCTGTTCCGGGAATGTTTTGTCCAGGGAGGGTTTTATCAAGAGATCAATCATTCCGGAATCAATGTTTATTTAACGCTGCATGTCGCCCAGGTTTTTTTGCGGGCCGGAGACCCTCGTTTTTTTGATTTGATGAGTTCGATGGCCTCTTTGGCAACGCCCACAGGCCAATGGCCTGAAGCGGTTCATCCTAGAACCAAAGGCGGATGCATGGGCGATGGACAACACCTATGGGCAGCGGCCGAGTGGATCCTGATACTCCGAAATTGTTTTGTGCGCGAAGAGGAGGGGAAGCTTATTTTAGGATCCGGCATTCCAGCTTCTTGGATGACGGAGGGCAAAGAGGCTGCCTTAGGCCCCACGCTCACAAGCTTTGGTTCCATTAAAGTTCAAATGAAGACGGAAGATGGAAAAATCAAGATCCAATGGTCCGGCGACTGGCGCAAGGGTAAAGAGCCCACGATTGAAATCCGTCTATCCAACTCGGCATCGATTCAAGTCAAGCCAGGTGAAAATTCTTTGGTGATCCCAGGAGGAAATTTATGAATATTTTGATGATGACCAATACCTATTTGCCCCTGGTGGGCGGTCTGGAACGTTCGATTGAATCGTTTACGAAAGAATACCGTAAACGCGGCCATCGGGTCATGATCGTTGCTCCGGAATATGAGAACAGCCCCAAGAAAGAATTGGATGTGGTTCGGGTGCCCGCGCTTCAAAATTTTTACGGGTCCAAATTTTCAGTGAAATTGCCTCTCGACGGACTTTTTTCAGAGGCATTGGGTGATTTTAAGCCCGACATCGTTCATGTTCATCATCCCTTTTTAATGGGGGATACCGCACTTCGACTCGCTTATGAACGTAAGGTGCCTCTGGTTTTCACCCACCACTCGCTTTATGAGGAAAACGTAGGTGATTCGGAAACCGTAAAAAAATTCGTGACGGAACTTGCCACGGGGTATGCCAATTGCTGCGACTATGTGATTGCGCCGAGTGAAAGCGTTGCTGAAATGATAAAAGCGCGGGGCGTGAGAACACAAATTGCGGTGATCCCAACGGGTCTTCATTTAAATGAATATAAAAAAACGGCTGGAAATTTCAGAGAAGAGTCCAAAATTCCCAAAGACGCTTTTGTGGTCGGTTATGTGGGAAGACTCGCGCCGGAAAAAAATCTTCCTTTTCTCACCCGGGCAGTTGCTTCGTTTTTAAAAAAAGAAAAGAAAGCCGTGTTTTTAGTGGTTGGAAGCGGGCCATCGGAAGCGGAACTCTTAAGCTGTTTTAAGGAATTGCAATTAGAAGATCAACTGAGCTTTGTCGGAGAAATGAAAGGCAAGAAATTGATAGAAGCTTTTCAGGCAATCAATGTTTTTGCGTTTTCCTCTCAAAGTGAAACCCAGGGAATGGTGCTCAATGAAGCCATGGCGGCGGGAACGCCTGTGGTCGGTGTTGATGCGCCGGGTGTTCGGGATATTGTTAGAGATAAAATCAATGGCAGACTTCTTCCCCATGAAAGTGAGGAAGAGTTTTTAGAAGCTTTAAGCTGGGTGCATAAACGTTCTCCCAGTGAAAGAAGAAAACTAATCGCTGAGGCAAAAAAAACAGCGAAACAATTTTCTATGCTGCGGTGTGCGGGCAAGGCTCTTCGACTTTACGAAAGTTTACAGCCAGCGAAGGGCTTTGAGAGGAAATCAGAAGAAAAAGATTGGTTTCCCTTCATGCAGCGTGCCGAAGCGGAATGGGATCTTCTCTGTAATTTTACGAAAGCGACGATGGGCGCTTTGACTCCAAGTGACGAGAAGTTCTCTGAGGCGGTTCCTTTAAATATTTGAAAGGCGGACATGATTGCTGAACTAGGATTCAGAATCAGGAAATTGAGAAATGCGTTCAACCGTTCTTATTGGGCGGTCCGTTTGTTCCGTTTATCCAAATCAGAGGGCACTGCAACCGCTCCTGGTTTGGTATTGATTCAGATTGACGGGCTCTCTTTTAGACACTATCAGCGGGGGCTTCGCCAAGGGAACCTTCCGTTTCTTCGTTCTCTTATTGAGAAGCAAAAATACAAGGATTATGCGCATTATTCCGGCATGCCTTCCAACACGCCCGCGGTGCAGGGCGAACTTTTTTATGGCGCCAAAGGATGTGTTCCCGCCTTTAATTTCGTGGACCGGCAGAGCGGCGAAACATTTGTGATGTTTGATCCGAAATGCGCCCGCGAAATAGAGACTCGCATCAGCAAAGACGCCGAACCCCTTCTTAAAGGCGGGAGCTCCTATTCTAATATTTTTACGGGCGGCGCCGATGAATCTCATTATTGCGCGGCCGGCGGCGGCTATAGCAGGCTCTTTAAGGTTTTTAATCCTTTTACCTGGTTTCTTATTTTTATTTTTCATCTTAATATTTTTATTCGTACGGTAATTCTGATTCTCCTTGAACTCGTCATCGGGGTCGTTGATTTTGTCCGGGGGACATTGGCGGGGAAAAAAATAGTGATGGAGTTTCAATTCATCTTAGCGAGGGCCGTGATTTGTGTTTTGCTAAGGGAGCTTGTAGTCATAGGAGGGAAAATTGATATCGCCCGCGGGTTACCTGTCATCCACTTAAATTTTGCGGGATACGATGAGCAAGCTCATTGGCGGGGTCCCTCTTCAAAATTTGCACATTGGTCGCTCCGGGGGATTGATGATGCCGTTAGCCGCGTATGGAAAGAAGCGCGGCTTGCGGAGCGCCGGGATTATGATATCTGGATTTATTCAGACCACGGACAAGAAGATGCGATTCCCTATGCCGTGGAGAATGGCCGGCCGATTGAAGATGCGATCGCAAAAATTTTTGGGGAACTTGCGGACACGAAAATTTCAAAAAGCAACATCCGTTTTTCTCATGACCAGCGAGTCGAACATGCGAGTCCAAAAGTGATCGCGGTAGGCATGGGGCCGATCGTTCACATTTATCCTTCCGCGGAATTGATCTCCGAAGAAAAAGAACGTGTTATTTCCGAATTATTGATGACGGCCAAAGTCCCCGTGGTTCTGATTCCGAAAGAAGCAGGGCAGGTGGAGGCGCAAACGCTAAAAGGGAAATTCATGCTTCCCGGGGACGCGAGTGAAATATTGGGAGAAGATCACCCTTTTTTAAAGGAGGCCGCTTGCGATCTTGTGGCTTTATGCCATCATCCGAGCGCCGGAAAAATTATTATTTCAGGCTGGTGTCAAGGCAAGAAGCTCATTACCTTTGCCTCGGAGAATGGCTGCCACGCGGGCTATGGGCCGGAAGAAACGAGAGGGTTCGCGCTTCTTCCTCCGGATGCGCCTTTGAACCTACAGGGACGAGCCTATTTGCGGCCGGTTGATATTCGTGAAGCCGCGCTCCGGCATTTGGAAAGAACTTCCGGGATTGGCTCTGATCCCCCGGCGCCATTAGTAAAGACATTACGCGTGCTGACTTATAACGTTCACGGCTGTGTGGGGCTGGATGGAAAAACTTCGCCGGATCGAATTGCGCGAGTGATCGCGCGTCAGGGTGTGGATGTCGTGGCTTTACAAGAGATCGATGTGGGAAGAAATCGTTCAGGGAAGATTGATCAGGCGGAAAGTATTGCGCGTAAATTAGGAATGACCTTTCATTTCCAGCCATCGATTTCTTTGGCCGAGGGTAAATACGGAAATGCAATCTTAAGCCGTTACCCTCTGAAGATGATTCGAATGGATGCGCTTCCCCGGCTCAAAGCCAGCAGGCTCTTCGAACCGCGGGGTGCGTTATGGGTAGAAATTGATGTGAGTGGCATCAAAGTTAATTTGATCACAAGTCATTTAAGTTTGTGGCCTGCCGAACGCTTGCTTCAAGCTGAGGCCTTGCTCGGTCCCGATTGGGCCGGCAGTGCCGTTTGCCAGGCGCCTGTTATCTTATGCGGGGATTTTAATGCGAGCCCGCGCTCAAGGGTGTGTAAGCGCATCGGCTGCAAGCTTCGTGATGCTCAGCTGATCGTTGAATCTCACAAACCGAAGAGTACCTGGTTAGCAAGTCATCCTTTTAGCAGGATCGATCATTTTTTTGTCAGCCCGGACATTGAAGTGATGAGCATCGCAGTTCCCACCACGGAATTGGACCGGATTGCTTCAGATCATCTTCCGCTTATCGTAGATTTGAAAGTGGATTTAAATATTGATTCAGAAAAGACGGGAAGTGGATCTTTTAACAAGTTAAACGTGGTGAAAGGAGGATTCATCAATGATGTTAGCCTATGAAAGTTCAGGTCAAGGAATTCCTTTGGTATTGATTCACGCGTTTCCTCTTTTTTCCAGCATGTGGAAGCCGCAAATGAAAAACTTAGAGCGAAAGGGAAAGGTCATCGCTTTGGATCTCCCTGGATTTGGCCGGTCGCCGTGCGAAGCCAGGGCATCCATTCCGAAAATGGCGCAGGAAGTAGCACGCTTGCTTGATTCCATTAAGGTGAAAGAGCCCGCAATGATCGCAGGGCTTTCAATGGGCGGATATGTGGCCTTTGAATTTTTCCGTCAGTTTCCCGAACGGGTGAAGGGGCTTGGACTATTTTCAACCCGAGCCGGGGCCGATACTCCGGAAGCGCGCGCGAAAAGATTGAAAACAGCGGAGCAGATCCAGCGAGACGGTCTTGAATCCTTCGCAAAAATAATTCTGCCCAATCTGGTGGGGAAGACCACCCTGGAATCCAATCCGGAGCTTATTCGCGAAATCACGGGCATGATTTCTTCGAACAACCGTGAAGGCGTTGCTACTGCGCTTTTCGCGATGGCGGAGCGCCGGGACTCAAGCGATCTTCTTAGTTCCATCAAGTGCCCCACGCTTATCATTGCCGGAGAGGAAGACACTCTCATCCCATTTTCGGAAGCCGAAACGATGCACACGCAGATCGCGGGCTCCCAGCTTCACCTTCTTCCGAAGGCCGGGCATCTTGTGAATCTCGAGCAGCCAGCGGCATTTCAAAAATTTTTTGAAAAATTCCTGATTCAAAAATTATGAGGCCCCTTTTTTGGTGTATTAGGTGTTCACCCCATAGAACAGCTGCCCAGGCTGTATTAAGCTGGATCTACAAAAAGCTATTCGACTTTAACCGAAAGGAGAACTCCGATGACAGTTTCAACCTTATGCCTCTTCATACTCGTTTTATTTCTTGTTGGTGCGCTGCCTGCCTGGCCCCACAGCAAATCTTGGGGATACATTCCTAGCGGTGTTTCAGGTTTGCTCGTGTTAGTTTTAATTATTTTATTGCTAAACGGCCGCCTTTGAACAACCGGCTCGTGGCAGGGGATTACATGGTTAAAAAACTACTGAATTTTATGAAGCATGATATTTGGCGTTTCCGCGGGGCTTTGCTCCGGGGGAAACAGGGTTTTAGCCTTCGCGCGCTTAGAATTTTTCTTTTGTCCCTTCGCGAGTTTACAAGCGACAAATGTTCGCTTCGCGCCTCTGCCTTGACTTTTTACTCCCTTCTTTCCATTGTTCCGGTCTTTGCGATGGCATTTGGTGTGGCAAAGGGCTTTGGGATGGAAAAAATCCTAAAAGAAAAACTTCTCGAAAATGCTCAGGGGCAGGATGCGGTAGTGATACGCATTATCCAGTTTTCGGAAAATCTTTTACAAAACACCCAGGTTAGTATTATTGCGGGCATTGGTCTCGTGCTTCTTTTTTGGAGTGTGATCCAGGTCCTTACCAATATTGAAAATTCCTTTAACGACATTTGGGCCATCAAGAAAGCACGGGGCATGGGACAGAAGCTCACCGATTATTTGGCTCTGATGCTGATTGCACCGGTGCTTTTTGTGACGGCTAGCAGTGTCACTGTGTTTATCGTAAGCCAGGTAAGGATGATTACCAGGGAAGGTAGAGTGCTTGAATTTTTGGGACCGGTTCTTTTCATCGGACTGCAGCTTCTTCCCTTTGCTGTATTTTGGGGTCTTTTAACCTACCTTTATATGTTTTTACCCAACGGCAAAATCCAGTTTAAATCCGCTCTTTTAGGAGGGTTTGTGGCCGGGGTCGTGTATCAGGCCGTGCAATGGGCCTACATTTATTTCCAAATTGGGGCTTCCAATGCGGGTGCGGTTTACGGAACTTTTGCAGCGCTTCCCTTGTTTTTGATATGGCTGCAGACGAGCTGGCTGATCGTCCTTTACGGCGCGGAGCTTGCTTTTGCGCATCAGAATGAAGCCAGGTTTGAATTTGAGCCGGACTGCCTGAACGCAAGCGAAGAATTTAAAAAACTTTTGGCCTTGCGTATCGCGCAAGTCTGCGTGAGCCGTTTTGCGGCCGGTCTTCGGCCTCTTTCTTCGGAAGAAATTGCGGAACAGCTGGAAATGCCAATACGCCTCACGCATGAGCTCTTAGATCGCTTAGCCAAAGCCAACCTGCTGAATGTAGCGCAAGGGGAGGATGAACGCGAAAGGCATTACCAGCCGGCGCGTGATATCGGTGAAATGACACTCCAGTTTGTGATCCGGGAAATGGAAAAAGCCGGCACAAAAGATATCCCGGTAGCGGAAACGCCGGAGCTTGAAAATCTGCGTGTCTCTCTGGATGCCTTTGATGAGGTCCTCCGAAATCTTCCTGAAAATACGCTCTTGAAAGATTTAAGCTTGCTTCCTGCACAAATATTACAAAGGAGTGAAACATGAAAAAAATCCTCATGGCATTTGTTTTCCTGGTGGTGACTTTTTTTGTGGTTGTTAAGTTATTCGGAACCATGGCGCTTGGGCATATTCTTGAAAACGCGATCGGCGCTCCCGTAAGCGTGGGCATGCTTCATGTGGGAATTTTCTCCTCAAGCGTCGGCCTTTATAATATTAAGATTAAAAACCCAAAGGGATTCCGCGAAAAGACGCTCGCCGATATTCATGAGATTTCGGTGAAGTATGATTTACAAGCTTTTTTCCGCGGTAAGGTCCACCTTAAAGAGGTGCGGCTCGACTTCGGTGATGTGACGATTGAAAAAAGCACCAGCCAAGTCAATCTGCTTGAGCTTGGTGCAGTGAAAGGGATGACTAAAGGAATTGGATCGGGCGGCGGAGAAGCAAAACCCGGAAAGCCGGGTGCTCAGAAAGGGCCCGAGCTGCAGATGGATGAAGTATTTGTGAATATCGGAAAAACGCGCTATGTGGATTCCGCAGCCCATCCATCGATTGTGAAAGAATATGACCTCGGCGTCCATAATGAAACTTTTAAAAATGTCACGAATACCCAGAGTCTTGTCAAAGACATCGTTTTTCTTATTCTCCGTAAAGTCGGACTTTCTTCGATCATCTCGAACTTTGATATTTTGCTGAAAGGCATCGGGGGAGAAGTGCAATCGACTTTTCAGGAATTGCTAAAAAGCTAAAAATAGAAAATTCAGCGCCGGTTCAATGCTAAAAACTTCCGCTTGGGGTGAATACCCCATAGTGCCCCCAGGGGTTTTCGTTTACGATCAATCAGAAAACAAAGGGGAAAAGGGGAAAAAATGAAAAAAATAGTAAGGAAAACTATGAAAACATTTCTAGGGATGGTGATTCTGCTCTGCGTCTTGGGTTTGTCAGCCGGCTGTCACAGTGGAACCACACGCGGAATTGGTTCCGATATTTCGAGGCTCGGAAATAATATGCAGAAATAAAGAAGGTGCGGGGTCGATGAGGGTGACGTTGAAGAGCGCTTATTTACCTTACGATTCAACGGACGGGGCGAGGTATTTGGTGGAAACCCTGTGGCCGGAGGGAGTGGACACTTACGGACTATCGCCCTTTCTGTGGGTGCGCGAGCTGGCGCCTTCTTATGATCTGAAGGAAATGGCGATCTGGACGCATTGGACTCCGGAAAAGTTCCGGGATGAATACAAACAGGAACTTCAGGAACCGGAGAGCCGTACCTGGTTTGACAGAATTGTGAAAGAAGCCGAAGGTGGGACCGTGACGCTACTTCACCACAGCCATAAGAAGGAATCGCAAATCCTCCCGCAGGATACATCGGTTTATTATTTGAAAGAGTTTCTTGAGGCGGAATTAAATAAATGTCCTGAGGGTGGTTCAACCCAAGATGCTGAACAGTGGGCGAATGAAGGCGGGAGGTAGTTTCATGAAAACGACAGTGGGATTGTGGTTTGACCATCGGGAAGCTGTGATTGTATTTATCTCACCCCAAGGAAATCTAAGAAGTAAAAATCAAAGGAGCTCCCAATGATTAAAACCAAAGCAGAACCTTTCACGTTACCCGTCCTTCCTTACGAGCAAAATGCCTTGGAACCTTACCTTTCCGCCAGGACGCTTGATTTTCATTACGGCAAACATCATCAGGCTTATGTGAATAAGCTTAATGAGCTTGTCTCAGAAAGCGAGTTTGCAGAGTTGAAGCTTGAAGAGGTTATTGCCAAGACCGCCGGGGACGGCAATAAAGGGGCCATTTTTAACAATGCGGCACAGGTCTGGAACCACACCTTTTATTGGAATAGCCTGTCGCTCGAAGGGGGAAGGAAACCGTCCGGAGAGTTGGGTCGAAAAATCGAAATCAGCTTTGGCAGTTATGAGAATTTTATTAGGAAATTTGCTCAAGCAGGAATGGTTCAATTTGGAAGCGGCTGGGTGTGGCTTGTTAAAGAGGGCGGTATCCTAAAAATCATTAAAACATCGAACGCCGGAAATCCCATTTCGGAAGAACTGGGGACACCGCTTTTGGCCTTAGACGTGTGGGAACATGCCTATTATTTGGATTATCAGAACCGACGAAATGATTATCTGACTATAATTCTGGATAAATTAATTAATTGGAATTTTGCTGCTGAAAATTTTGCCTCTCGCCGCTTGGGGTGAACACCCCATAGAGTCTGCACCGCTTCCGGTCTATCATGAGTCATAAACAATAGAGAACCCATTGAGGAGAAATTCAAAATGAAAAATATAATACTGATACTCACAATCTTGACGTTGATTTTTATGATTCCTTCACCCGCGCTTGCGGTGAACACGGCGGTTCATGGAAAAATAACGGGTAAAACAGCTTGCTTTGGGCTGAGCTCATTAATTATTTGGCCCGGAATCGGGCAGTATCTGAATAACAATGAGACCAAAAAAAATTGGACACATGCTCTTATCGGGCTTTTCCCGCCCTTCCGTCTCTGGTCCGGCTGGGATGCTTTGATTGCCCGGCAAGGGGGGCGTTGGGACGGAAAAATCTGAAATTAATTAAAACAAAGGAGAAAAAGCCATGGAAACAAAACAAAAAGGAATTGCTGAAACAATCAAGGATGAAATTGTCAGTGCGATTAAAGGAACCGGTGAGGTTGTAAGTGCCGCAGTGAGTACTGTTAGCGATGTCGTTACGAACACAATTCGAAACGTGGGCAAAATAGGAACCTCCACAATGGAGGCGACTTCGGATGTGGTCAAGGCTCAAGGAAGTAGGCGGTGATTTGGGTTTAGCCGCGAAAGGCATTGTTCTCGGAGTGATCCGCGGTGCCGGGCAGGTGGGCACACAAGCATTCGATACGATTGCTGATACGGCAGGCGGTATTGTGAAGAATACGGCCGAGCTATTAGGAGATGTCGCTCTAGCGGCAAAAGGCGCGGTCGAAGGCGCCATTGATGGCGCCAAAGAAATCGGCTTGAATATCGAAGAGGCTGCTTCCTCAGCTGCGACAGGCGCTGTGAAAGCCGCTTATGAAATTAGTTCTGAAGTCGGCACGAAAGTTCAAAAGGTTGTGACGGGAACAATCGCAGGCGTCAAAGTCGTCGTCAAAGAACCCTTTAAATCAGAGAAGAAGTAATAAGCTGACGGAGGCGTCCCTAACATTGGAGAAATCAAATGAACAAACACAAAAAAATTCTGTTGTCACCTTGCCTGCTTTTCTTTTTAGTCTCACTTTCTGCATGCACGTCGGTTCATCAGCCTCCATCCGGATTTCTGGGAGATTATTCTAGCCTTCAGAAAGGAAGAAATTTCAAGCAAGAACGCGTTGCCGGAGGTGTTGATTTAACGAAATACCAAAAGATTAAAGTCAATCCTGTGGAAATTGACCGCTTCCAAAATTCCCACAAAGAATATTCAGACACGGAGATTCAAAACTTGGCGGTTAAGTTAAAGACCGCGCTTGAAAATCGTCTTTCCAAGAGGTATGAAATTCTGGGGTCAAAGGATAGGCCTGATCAGCGAACCCTGGTTATCAGTCCGGCCCTTGTTTATGCGACTTCACCCGAATGGATTATTAATGCGGCCACATTTTGGCTCATTGGGTTTCAATTCTCAAAAGGTTCTGCTGTTCTTGAAGCTAAACTCATCGACGGAGGGACGGGTAAAGAAATTGCTGCGGTTGCTGAAGAAAGAAAAGGCGGCGGAGGTTTGCATGATATCAAATCGCTTTTGATCGGCGGTTTTTTTAGATTTATTCATGCGGAAGGAGCTTTCAAGCGATGGGGAACGAATTTTGACAAGATGACATCCCCTTTAACGAATTAACAGAAAGGCTATAAAATGAAAAAAATAATGGGAGTCAAACATCGCTGGCTTTTGATGGCAATGGTGTGCCTCATCAGTTTGGGTGCAGTATCGACAGCAGGTTGCGCGGGAAGAACCAAAACCTCAACGGTGACGACGCGGACTACGAATGGAGCATCGGGCAGCGGTAGTACGAGTTCTGTGACGACCCAAAAAGAGGTGGTAACCGATGCGCACCCTCGCGGTGTGATCGGGGGTATTTTCTATACGGCCGGCCAAGTCCTGATTTTTCCGTTCAAAGTCATCGGAAATCTCTTCTCATGATTTTTTAGGGACCGGAGTATAGTGGCCCCGGAAAACCGGACCAAAAACCGGGGCCACTATACAGTGCTTAAGAAAGGGGGTTATGAAAATGAAACAACCATTCGCAAGAGGACTTGTGTTGTTCTGTTTTTTTGTAGGTGCTCTTCAAGGATCGGGATTTGGAAGCTCCGAAACTTCCGAAACCAAGAAATATGATTGGCAAACGAAACTCAAAAGAGGCGCGATCAATATTGTGACCTCTCCCGTGGAGGTGGCTCGGCAAATCCAGATGACGTCAAACGAAAAAAATCTTCTGAATGGGTGGACAGTCGGACTTGTCCAAGGGCTTGGCCAAGCTGTTGTCCGTTTGGGTTCGGGACTGATTGATGTTTTGACCTGTCCCTTTGATTTTCCCGACCCTCATAAGGGCCCTTTGATGGAACCGGAGTTCGTTTGGCAGAAACCGGGGGTGAAATATTCTTAAGATTGGCCCATTTGTAAAATCATTAAAGCCCCATCAGAAACTCTTGGCAATCGGGTTTGCCGGAGTTCTGACGTTAGGGCTACTTTTTTATTCCAATCGGTTTGTCAAATATCAGGAGCTCCCATTTTTAACTTTTAGCGAACTCAAACAACTTCCCAAAAATCCTCAGCCTGGTTTTTTTCTCAAAAGTAAATTGGAACGGTTTTGGCGGACCCCGCTGATCAGCAATGAGGCTTATTACGCCGGGGTGAAACCTTACCGTCCCAGTGATCCCCAGTTGGGCCCTTCTCTGCACCTGGTCAGCTGGAACATTGAAAAATCAATTCAGATGAAAGACGCCATTACGGCATTTTCTTCTGCGGACCGGTTTCGTTCTCTGATTGACCCTCAAAAAGCCCCCGAAGGGTCTCTTAAATACAAGATGGTTCTCCAGCAGCGGGACCGGCTTGAAAAGGCCGATGTGATCGTGCTTCAGGAAATGGATATTGGGGTCAAACGTTCTGGGTATATCAATGCGGCTGGAGAACTTGCCAGGGCTTTGAAAATGAATTACGCCTATGCGCCCGAGCAGCTTGAAATCGATCCCGTTTATCTGGGTCTCGAAAAAATTTATTACGATAATGGAATAGTAGACCAGGAGCAGACGGATTATTACGCGGTCGATCCTGCCAAATATAAAGGAGCGTTCGGTATTGCCGTGCTTTCCCGCTATCCGATTAAAAAAGCGCAGGCATTTCAATTAAAAAGCCAGGCATATGATTGGTTCGCAGGCGAAAAACCCAAGATTGGTTTTGTTGAGGAAACAAGGCGGGTGGGCTCCGAGGTTCTCTTTCATAATCAGCTCACGCGTGAGATCAAAGCCGGGGGCCGGACTTTTTTTCGTGTGGATTTGGCCGTGCCGGGTCTTCCCGAAGGCACGTTGACAATTATTAATATCCACCTTGAAATCAAATGTCTCCCCAAGGCCCGCGAAGCTCAAATGGCTGAGATTCTTTCCTATATTAGGGGGATCAGACATCCGGTCATCATGGTCGGGGATTTTAACTCCGCGCCTGAAGACCTCAGCCCGACCTCCGCCTCGCGGGTTGCTACACGGGTCGTAGAAAGTCCGGAGACATGGGTATCTGTTGGGACGGCGGTATTGCTCCCCTATGCCCTGGCCATTAACGCGACCCGCTATGCGGCCAAATACACTAAAAATTTTAATGACCCATTTGCCAAGGACATTGCAGTGATTGCGCCCAATCCTCTGAAGCCTTTATTTGAAATGATTCAAAATTACCGGTTTAGCGATGGCAGGGCGTTTGATTTCCGGGGAGATGCGGTGCGCTCCATGAACGGCAAGGAAGGCATTCTGGCAAATTCCAATCAAAGGAGCCGTAAGGCATTTAAAACTTCATGGAGTGTCAAACGGCCGATTTCAATTATCGGCAAGTACCGGCTCGACTGGGTTTTTGTCAAATCGACGTACCTGAAGGACCCCTACGACAAAACTGCGCCTTACCGCTTCGCCCCCCATTTTGGTGAAACTTTAGAAGAGATGAACACCAGTTTAAAAACTCCCATCTCCGATCATCATCCGAATGTCGTGGATATCCCGTTTCAAGAGCCCAAAATCAAAAAAGCAGTGCATGAGTAAACTTTTCAGTTTACCGGTAATTTAAAGCATTATCTGCCGGCAGATCGTCAAGGAGTTCAGATTGTTTCGCCCGCTGATTTTCTGAGATAACGCAGTTAAAAGCCATGCGAGTTCAGAACAAGGATATTATGCAAATTACCGGGCAATGGATGAACGCGTGATCTTCCCTAAATATATTAAGGATTTCACAAACCTCATTATCAGCACCACAAAAATTATCCAACACGTTTCTTCTCATCAAAATGGGATGTCCCGCGTTCACAGTTCAGATCAATGATAGTGAGGTTCATCCGCGCCCCATGTCTTCAGCCTTGAGAAATGGTAATTTCATTATCGATTGGCCCAAAAAGTTTGGCGTTAAATGTGCGTAATGTTTTTCGGTGATTTTGACGTCATGATGACCCAAAATTTTCGAAACAGCATAAATGTCGACGCCGGACATGACAAGGTTGCTGGCGAAGGTGGAGCGGAACATTTTGACGTTGGCGTTGACGCCGGCTTTTTGGGCGTAGCGGAGGATTTCCGCGCGAATGTAGCTTTCAATAGTTCTTCCTGACTCAGTTTTGAAAATATATTCCTGGGGTTTATTGCGGGGAAGCGATTCCAAGATCTGTTTAACCGTGGAGTGCATCGGCACCACGCGCGGCCGGAGGCTTTTGGTCGTCCAGTCCGGCTGGTTTTGAATATGGATTAAATTGTGACGGAAATCAATATCCTTCCAACGCAGGTGAGCCAGCTCGCCTAAGCGCATTCCCGTTAAAAGAAAGACTGTCACAATCTGCTGCACGCGGGGAGAGCATGCTTTCAGGAGCTTTTTAACCTCTTCGTCGCTGAGAAGTTTGATCTGCCGTTGTTCCTCCTTGAGTTTTTTTACGAATTGCGCGGGATTTTTTTCAAGATATCCAAGCTGGACGGCACGATTTAAAAAGGCCTTGATAACCGTCATGGAGCGGTTGACCGTTGACTTGCTGACTTCATGGACTCGTTTAACTTTGTATTTCTCAACCACGTCCGCCGTGATTTGCTTGAGATTCTGCGCGCCGCAGAATTTTAGGAAATCTTCGAGGATTTGTTTTTCATGCCTGTAGGTTCTTTTAGAATGTTCTGCCTGACAAATAGCCAGATATTCGGGGAGGTATTCGGAAATGAGTTTGGGATGAATGCGCCAGCCTAATTCTTCCTTCTCAAGAGCTTCTTCTAAGAGTGCGAATTTTTGACGGGCGATTTCTTTGGAGTTGGTTTTAAGAGACAGCCATCGCAAGCGGCCGTTGCGGTCATCATAGCGTGCGTAATAAACTTTCCCACGTTTGAGGATATGTCTTGTTGGCATTTTTTATATTTCTCCTTCGAACCCACTCAATCCCATGATTGAGTACGGCCGCCTGGCGGTTTAAGGAAACCCGTCTAGGCGGACCGCACGCACCCTGGTGGAGTTCACCCTGAAAAGTCCAAAAATAAGGTAGCAAATTAAGTAGCAGATGGCATTTTAGCCGAAAATTAAAAAGGAGTCAATGATTGTAAGTCATTGACTCCTATGGAGAAATGGTCGGGGCGGCGGGATTTGAACCCACGACCACACGCACCCCAAGCGTGTGCGCTACCAGGCTGCGCTACGCCCCGATCCTGATTAAAGTCGCGGGTGCTAAACACCCGCTGAAGGTATAGTAATCGGGACTGCCGGCAAAAGATGCCCGACTGCCCCAACAAACAAAGAGGGGCTATTTTCCCACATTTTTAACCCACGTCAAGCCTCAATAAGAGGCTGAAGCTGATGGCTCTTTTCTTTTTTTCGGCGTAAAATACCCGCTATGAGGTACTCAGCCGAAGAAATCGCGGGATGTGTTTCTTTGCTTGAGAATCTGGCTAAGGATGGCGAACTTTTTGCCGGGCTCTCGGAGGAGCAAAGGCTTGCGCTTTTAATGGCCGCCGGCCGTCTCTCGCGTCCCGCGCGCCATGAAATGATCAAGCGAAAAAGAGATCTCCGCCTGCTCGAACACCGGAAAGCGTCCAAGCAGAGCCGTTCTGCCCGTGCCGCGACAGGCATTCGTCACGCCCGTCAGTCGAGCGTCTTCACCGCGCCTCCGCGTCTTTCGGACTCAGACGCTGATTCGAAAAGGGAAAGGCCCGAATTAAAATCGCCGCGCAATTGTTATATCTGTAAAGCTGAATTTACCCGACTGCATTTTTTTTATGACGCCCTGTGCCCGGCCTGCGCCCCGTTTAATTATGAAAAACGCTTTCAAACGGCATCGCTCGAGGGGCAGGTCGCGTTGATAACGGGATCGCGTTTGAAAATCGGCTATCAGGCCACGCTCATGATGCTTCGCGCCGGCGCCCGGGTCATTGCCACGACGAGATTTCCGGTGGATTCCGCAATGCGGTACGCCGGTGAAAAAGATTTTCAGGAGTGGAAAGACCGTTTGCATGTTTACGGTTTGGATTTGAGGCATATCCCCAGCGTCGAGCTTTTTTCGGATTACCTCGGGCAAAAATATCAACGTCTGGATCTCTTGATCAACAATGCGGCTCAAACAGTCCGGCGGCCGCCCGGGTTTTACGCGCACCTGATCCCGAATGAAACCAGGGAGTTTCAGGAATTGCCCGAAAAAGTTCAGCGGCTCCTCGGCGACTTTGCCGAATGCAAGAAGAGGCTTGCCTCCCCTTCGGATTCCGCACTTGCTATTGCCTGGAATGGCAAAGCGCCCGGAATCGGGATGCGGCGATCTGCCGAACTTTCCCAAATTCCTTATCCGTACGACCAGGCCTTGGCCCCGCAAAAAGTTTTTCCGAAGGGGAAGCTGGATGCCGATTTGCAGCAGGTGGATTTACGTGAAACGAATAGCTGGCGTCTGCGCCTCGGCGAGATAGAAACTTTGGAGATGCTTGAGCTCCAGTTGGTCAATGCGATCGCGCCCTTTGTCTTGTGCAATAAACTGGCTCCGCTCATGAAGCGCGACAACACGGGACAAAAGCATGTGGTGAATGTTTCCGCCATGGAAGGGAAGTTTCTCCGTTTTAAAAAGGGGGACCGGCATCCTCACACCAACATGGCTAAGGCGGCGTTGAACATGTTGACCCATAGCGCGGCCGGCGGCTTGGCGAAAGATGGGATTTTTATGAATGCCGTAGATACGGGATGGGTGACGGATGAAGATCCTGCCGCGCTTGTCGCCTTGAAGCAGAAAAAACATGATTTCCAACCGCCTTTGGATATCGTGGATGGAGCGGCAAGAGTTTGCGACCCCTTTTTTCACGGCATTTTGACCGGCTCCCACCCGTGCGGCAAATTTCTAAAAGACTATTTCCCCATTGATTGGTAAAAGAGACGCGTCATCGTTTTGAAGCCGACCTCCTCCAAGGTATTTGCTTAGCCATGCTGGATTGGTTAAACTTAATATAACAGTGAAGACAGCATGAGACCCAGCGAAAAACGCCGACTCAAATATAATATAAAAATTATATTTTTCACCTTGCTCTACGTTGTGGTGATCGCAAAAGCTTTGATTTTATTTACCGAAGAAAAGAATCTATATCTTCCGGATAAAGTCATCACTTCAACCCCTCGAAGTGCAGGGATCAATTATGAAAGCCTTTATTTCAGGACAGATGACAGGCAGTCTCTGAATGGCTGGTTTGTCCCGGCAAAAGATGCGGGGATCACTATTTTGTATTGCCGCGGCCGAGGCGGTAATTTATCCGACAACTTGCCTCAGGTAAAATTTTTCCATGAAATGGGCGCCAATTTGTTTATTTTTGATTATAGAGGATATGGCAACAGTTCGGGGCAGCCCAGCGAAAAAGGTCTCTACAAAGATGCTCAGGCTGCTTACGATTATTTAATGACTCGAAAAGATGTGGATAAGAATAAAATGGTTGCTTACGGAAAATCGTTGGGGGGCCCTGTTGCCGCCAACTTGTGTTTGACGCGAAAGCTGGCCGCATTGATAGTCGAGGGCTCCTTTCCCTCGCTTAGGACGTATGTGGGGGATGTGGGCGGCTTTCTACCCATCCAATGGCTGGTTTCCGAGAAGTTTGACGCGATATCGAAAATGAGAAAAATTTATATCCCCAAGCTCATTGTGCATGGAATGGACGATGAGATCATTACTTTTCCCGAAGGCCGCTTGCTTTTCAATGAAGCCGCTCTCCCCAAGGAATTTCTTCCTTTTGACGGAGCTCATGATGATAGCTTGTTCGTAACTTCCGTCGTTTACAAAAACAAACTGAATGAATTTTTCCTCAAATATCACATCTCTTGAATTTTAGGGTGCCCATGGGCTCATTTCTCCGTAGAAAGACAGTGACTGTCACGAATGGCACTGTCTTAAGGAATATATAAAAAAAGACCTCCGAATGTCGATGAAGGACTTGGGAAGACAAATCACCGGCATAGGAGGTCAATGTGAACAATAGAGATATCGAGTGGCGGAA